>ERZ890510.2368-NODE-2368-length-10764-cov-6.923149_pt1 | contig 10764 bp, 6 predicted proteins | sample MGYA00521265_ERZ890510 | MGnify/ENA primary metagenome ERZ890510 (study PRJEB32303, sample SAMEA104408624) | aquatic metagenome | biome: Brackish water; feature: Chemocline; material: water | place: Baltic Sea | collected 2014-10-26T21:54:00 | depth 110 m ...
TAATAAATGAGATATTTCAGTTGGAATTTTTATTTTACAACCTATGGTCTTTTCAATGTCATCTGAAAATTTGACTGGATGAGCAGTTTCAAGAAAAATACCAAGATATTTAGCATTCTTTTTTAGGTATTTTATCAAGCCTAAATATCCAATTGCTCCATGAGGATCTAGAATATATTTAGACTTATTATAAACGTCAAGTATTACCTTAACTGTTTGTTTATCATCAAAGCTGAATGAACTCATTTTGTCCAATAAACTGTCATGATCATTTTTAAATATCTCAGTTATTCTCACAAAATTACTTGGGTCACCAACGTCCATAGCATTTGATATTGTTTGCTTAGATGCTTTAGCTATATATTTCTTTGTTTTAAAATAACGAGGTATAGTATCGTTTATGTTAGTACTAGCAATGAAATGCTTTACAGGTAGTCCTAATTTCATGGCAATTAATCCTGCACATATATTTCCAAAATTTCCACTAGGAACACTAAAGACTATTTCTTTTTGTTGCTTAGTTAGTTCCTTGTATGCTATAAAATAATAAAACATTTGAGGAAGCCATCTCGCTACATTTATTGAATTAGCAGATGTTAAGTTTAACTTTTTATTCAAATCATAGTCCGTAAATGCAGTTTTAACAATTTTTTGACAATCGTCAAAAACTCCATTAACCTTCATAGCTATAATATTCCCTCCATTTGTTGTTAATTGACGTTCTTGAATTTCACTAACTTTTCCGCCTCCAGGATATAGTATAATTACTTTAGTTCCTTTTACATCTAAAAACCCATTAGCTACAGCTGCTCCAGTATCTCCGGATGTTGCTACTAACACTATACTTTCTTTTTCTGTATTAAAATGCGAAAGACAATTTGCTAAAAATCTAGCACCAACATCTTTAAATGCTAATGTTGGTCCATGAAAAAGCTCTAATACTTTTATGTTTTTTTCTAGATCAATTAATGGAAATTCAAAATCTAAAGTTTTTTTAATTATTTTTTTTAAATCAGATTCATTTATGCTTTGCCCAACAAATTGCTTTATTACATCGTAAGCAATTTCATGATTAGTTTTTTTATCTAAATTTTTGATAAAACTTTCATCAAGTTCCTTTATTTCTGAAGGAAAATAAAGGCCACCGTCTTTTGCTAAGCCATTAATTACTGCAGTTTTAAAATCTACTAACTCTAAATTGGATTTTAAACTTTTATATAACATTTATTTATATTCAATAATTTTAATCCCTTTTTCATTTACAGATGAAGTGTGAATATCAAATTCTATCCCAAGTTGGTTGTATTCAATTTTTAATAAATTTCCAATTTTTTTGGCATTTAACAAACCTTTTGACAAAGCAAATACTGAAGGTCCAGACCCTGAAATTCCAAAGCCTAAAGCACCATTTGATAAGCTAATTTCTTTTAATTTGTCAAACTTAGGAATTAATATTGATCTTAAAGGTTCAATAATTACATCTTTTATTGATCGACCGATTAAGTTATAATCTTCAGTGTAAAGTCCACTTATGAAAGCTCCTAAATTAGCTGTTTGTACTATCATTTTTCTTAAAGGAACTTGATTTTTTATAATAGCTCTAGATTCAGAAGTTTTGACTTCAATTTGTGGATGAAGTATTGTGAAAGCTAATTCTATTGGAGTATTTAACTTGAAAATATCAAATTCTAAACTATCTCTAACAAATGTAAAACCACCTAATAATACAGCGGCAACATTATCAGCGTGTGCAGATCCACTTGCAATTTTCTCTCCTTCTATTGCAAATTTAATTAATTCTTTATTTGAGTAAGGTCTTCCAAGAAGTTCATTAATCGCATATACACTTCCTGCAGAGCTTGCAGCGCTACTCCCAATACCACTTCCTGGTTTTATTCCTTTATGAATTTCAATTTCAAAACCGCAATTAACTTTTGTTTCTTTTAATAATGCTAAAGCTGAAACTCCTGCGACATTTTTATATATATCTGTATTTAGTTTTTGTCCAGTAACCTTTAAGATTTTAATTCCTTTTTCACTGGTTTTTCTAACTACTATTGTGTCACCAATATCATTTAAACATACTCCAAGAATATCAAACCCACATGATAAGTTAGCTATACTTGCAGGTGAAAAAATTTTAATTTCTTTCATTGTTTGCTTATTTTAATTATATCAGCAAAAATACCAGCTGCAGTTACTTCAGAGCCTGCACCAGCTCCTTTAATTGTTAATGGTCGATTACGATATCTGTCAGTATAGAATAAAACTATGTTATCACTTCCTTCAAGGTTGTAAAAGTCATGTCCTTCAGGAATATTTTTTAAACCTACTTTTGCTTTTCCGTTATTAAATTCAGCTATATATTTTATTTTACATTTTTCTTTATTAGCTTTTTTTAAGATATTATTAAAATGTAAAGAGTTATTTTGTAGTGAGATTAAAAAATCATCATTATTTTTTGATTTTAAACATTGTTCTGGTAAAAAAGAGTTGTTTTCGACATCTGACAGCTCGATTTGTTCTCCACTTTCTCTTGAAAGTATTAATATTTTTCTAGTAACATCAATTCCACTAAGATCGATTTTCGGATCAGGCTCTGTGTACCCTTCATTCATAGCATTTTGAACTATTTCATGAAATGTATTCTCATTTTTAAAATTATTAAATATATAGTTTAAGCTTCCAGATAGAATAGCCTGAATAGAAATAATTTTATCTCCAGTAGCAATTAAATTATTTAAGGTGTTAATAATGGGTAGTCCTGCTCCTATATTTGTTTCAAATAGAAATGAGGTACTATGTTGATTTGCTAAATTTTTTAAGTTCAAATAATTTGAATAGGTATCAGAACAAGCAATTTTATTACAGGTTACTACGTTTATTCCGTTTTTTAGATAATATTTGTAATTATTAGCAATTTCAGCACTATCTGAATTGTCTATAAAAATGCTATTTCTTAAGTTTATTTCTTTTGACTTAGACATGAATTTAATGGAATCTGCCTTTTCTCCCTTAATTAGCTCTGCTAACCAGTCGTTTAACTCGATTCCATTTGATTTAAATGTCATTTTTTTGGAATTGGAAATTCCGATTACTTTAATCTGTAGATTTTCTTTGCTTTCAAGATATTCTTTTTGTTTAAAAATTTGTTCTATAAGTTTCTTCCCAACATTTCCAACACCTGTAATAAATAAATAAATTTGTTTGATTATTTTAGTATTTGAGACTGAAGATTCTATATTAATTTCATTCATTTTCAATAAATTAATCCTCTAAATTAAAGAATATGTTTACGGATAAATAAATAAAATAGGAATATTTAACAAAATTGATAATTTGTTAAAATTTTAGTGATAAACTTGAGATTTCTTTAATAGAATTAAGTTAAAGATTAATTATTAAATCTAAAAAACGTTGACTAGAAATTTTATTTAATGGAAATTAAATTCAATTTTTCAGATTTACCATCCCAATCAATCCTTATATTATTTCCTTTTTTAAGTTTTGATTGGACTATTTCTTCTGCTATTAAATCTTCCACATAATTTTGAATTGCCCTTTTCAGTGGTCTAGCGCCATATTTTTTATCATACCCCTTTTTACAAAGAAAATTTACAGCTTTTGTTGATATTTTAATATCATATCCTAACTCTTTTACTCTTGATTTGAGCTTTTCTAGCTCAATAGAAATTATCTTTCTAAGATCTTCTTTTTCTAAACTATTGAATATAACAATTTCATCGATTCTGTTTAAAAACTCAGGTGAAAAAGCTTTTTTTAATGACTTTTCAATTGTTTCTCTAATGTTTTTAGATTCTTGAGATTTAACTGCTTCCGTTCCAAATCCTACTCCATTTCCAAAATCTTTTACTTGTCGAGCTCCTAAGTTAGAAGTCATTATTATAACAGTATTTTTGAAATCAATTTTTCTTCCTAGGCTATCTGTTATTACACCTTCATCTAGAATTTGCAGCAACATATTAAAAATATCAGGATGAGCTTTCTCAATCTCATCTAATAATATTACGCTATATGGTTTTCTTCTTACTTTTTCAGTTAGTTGCCCGCCTTCCTCGTAACCAACATAACCGGGAGGCGCACCTATTAATCTAGAAACAGCAAACTTTTCCATATACTCACTCATATCTACTCTTATTAGTGAATCTGCTCCATTGAAGAGTTCTGAGGATAGTATTTTCGCTAATTGTGTTTTTCCAACTCCAGTTTGTCCTAGAAAAATAAATGATCCAATAGGTTTGTTAGGGTCTTTTATTCCAGCTCTATTTCTCTGTATTGCTTTTACCACTTTACTCACAGCTTCTTCTTGACCTATGACCTTACCTGAAATGTTTTTATCAAGCTTCGATAATTGATTTAATTCTGCTTTTGCAATTTTATTGATTGGTATTCCGGTAATCATTGAGACAACTTCAGATACGTCATTTTCAGTCACCGTTTCACGTTGTAACTTTAAATCTTCTTGCCATTTATCCTGTGCAACTATTAATTCTTTTTCAATTCTTTTTTCATCATCTCTAAGTTTAGCTGCTTCTTCGTACTTTTGTTTTTTTACAACTTCATTCTTTTTTTCTTTGACTTTCTCTAAACTGATCTCTAAATCAACAACAATTTTAGGGACATCCATGTTGGTGATGTGTACTCTAGATCCTGCTTCGTCCATTGCATCGATTGCTTTATCGGGTAAAAATCTATCTGAAATATATCTATCAGTTAATTTAACACAGGCAATAATTGCCTCGTCAGTAAAATTTACATTATGATGAGATTCATATTTGTCTTTAATATTTTGTAAAATCTCAATTGTTTCATCGACTGATGTTGGTTCAATAATTATTTTTTGGAATCTTCTCTCTAAGGCTCCGTCTTTTTCAATATATTGTCGGTACTCGTCTAAAGTAGTTGCGCCAATACATTGAATTTCTCCTCTTGCTAAAGCCGGTTTAAACATGTTGGCTGCATCTAAGCTTCCAGTTGCTCCTCCAGCTCCAACTATAGTGTGTATTTCATCTATAAAAAGAATAATATCATCATTCTTTTCAATTTCGTTCATAACAGCCTTCATTCTTTCTTCAAATTGTCCTCTATACTTAGTCCCAGCAACAATACTTGCTAAGTCTAACGTTACCACTCTTTTATTGTACAGAATTCTAGAAACCTTTTTTTCAATAATCCTTAAAGCTAAGCCTTCAGCTATAGCAGATTTACCAACACCTGGCTCACCAATCAATAATGGATTATTTTTTTTTCTTCTACTCAGAATTTGGGATACTCTTTCTATTTCTTTTTCTCTTCCAATAACTGGATCTAGCTTTCCTAACTTAGCCAAATAAGTGAGATCTCTGCCAAAATTATCAAGAACAGGAGTTTTTGATTTTACTGTAGATTTAGTATCAGATTTTATTGTAAAAGGATTTTCTTCAATTGAACCATCATCTTCTTTTGAATCTTCAGGAAATGTTTCAGAAGATGGTAAGTTAGAAAATGTGTCATCTGATTCGGTTAACATGTATTTAAACTCATCTTTAACTGTTTCATAGTCAAGTTGAAGTTTGATTAAAAGTTTAGTCGTTGGATCATTTTCATTTCTCAAAATACATAAAAGCAAATGTGCTGTGTTAATTGATTTTCCTTGAAATAATTTAGCTTCTAAAAATGTTGTTTTTAGAGCTCTCTCAGCTTGCCTTGTGAGATGTAAATTTTTTTTATGATTTTGATTAAAATCAACAATTGGATTAGGAGGGCTTAAGATTTCAACTTTTTTTCTTAAATAATCTAGATCTATTTCTAAAGAATTTAATATGGTTATTGCTTTTCCGCCACCATCCCTTAACATCCCTAATAATAAATGTTCAGTTCCAATAAAATCATGGCCTAATCTTAAAGCCTCTTCTTTACTGTAGGTTATTACATCTTTTACTCTAGAAGAAAAATTATCATCCATTATTATTTATTTATTACTATTCTTAAAAGTAAATAGACAAAAAATTTTTTTTAATTGCAAGTTTTTTTATGTGTCAATTTTTGTAAATGTTTATAATAAATATGTTAATAAAATTATGTAAAATTATTTCTATTATTAATGCATATAACTGAGGCAATTATTATATTTGTTTGGTTATAATTAACGTTAAAAAATAATTTATGAGTGATGGAGAAAAGCTTATCCCTATAAATATTGAAGATGCAATGAAATCTGCATACATTGATTACTCAATGTCTGTGATTGTTTCAAGAGCATTGCCAGATGTAAGAGATGGCTTGAAGCCTGTACATAGAAGGGTTTTGTATGGTATGCATCAATTGGGTTTAAGGTCATCTAGCAAGTTTAAAAAATCTGCTTTTATTGTAGGAGAAGTTTTAGGTAAGTACCATCCACATGGTGATTCATCTGTTTATGATACAATGGTAAGAATGGCTCAAGAATGGAGTCTTAGATATCTTCTGGTCGATGGACAAGGTAATTTTGGCTCAGTTGACGGAGATAGTCCTGCTGCAATGCGTTATACGGAAGCTAGAATGCAAAAAATTTCTGAAGAAATGGTTGCTGATTTAGATAAGGAAACTGTGGATCATCAATTAAATTACGATGATTCGATTATGGAGCCAACTGTGTTACCTACAAAAATACCAGCTCTGTTGGTTAATGGAGCATCTGGTATAGCTGTGGGTATGGCGACTAATATGCCTCCTCATAATTTAACAGAAGTTATAAATGGGACTATAGCTTATATAAAAAATAATGACATTACAATTGATGAATTGATGCAATATGTTAAAGCTCCAGATTTTCCAACAGGCGGAACTATTTACGGATATGATGGCGTTAAAGAAGCTTTTCATACAGGTAGGGGGAGGATTGTTATGAGAGCAAAAGCTGTTATTGAAGAAGTTAATGGCAGAGAGTGTATTATTATTACTGAAATACCATATCAGGTTAATAAAGCTGAGATGATAAGAAAAACAGCTGAGATGGTTAATGATAAGAAAATTGAAGGAATCTCAACTATAAGAGATGAATCAGATAGAATGGGAATGAGAATTGTTTATATTTTAAAAAGAGATGCTATTCCTAATATTGTTCTGAATACCCTTTTTAAACATACAGCATTACAATCTTCTTTTAGCGTTAACAATATCGCTCTTGTTAAAGGTAGACCTCAAATGCTTAATCTAAAAGAAATGATTGGTTATTTTGTTGACCATAGACATGAAGTAGTAGTCAGGAGGACTAAATTTGAATTAAGAAAAGCTGAAGAAAGGGCTCATATTCTTGAAGGATTAATAGTTGCTTCTGATAATATAGATAAAGTAATTTCATTAATCAGGTCTTCTTCAAATGCAGATCAAGCGAGAGAAAAATTAATATCTGAATTTAAGTTAAGCGAGTTACAATCTAAGGCTATTGTAGAAATGAGACTTAGACAATTAACTGGTTTAGAACAAGATAAATTAAGATCAGAATTTGATGATTTAATGAAAACTATTCAAGATTTACATGGTATTCTTGATAGTGAAGAAAGAAGAATGGAGATTATTAAGACTGAACTTTCAGAAGTTTTAGATAAATATGGAGATGAAAGAAGATCTCAAATTGAATATGCAGGTGGTGATCTAAGTATGGAAGACATGATTCCTGACGAACAAGTTGTTTTAACTATATCTAATGCAGGATATATTAAAAGAACTCCTTTAGTTGAATACAAAACTCAAAATAGAGGAGGAGTAGGTCAAAAAGGTTCTACAACAAGAAATGAAGATTTTCTTGAACACTTATTTGTAGGAACTAATCATCAGTACATGCTTTTCTTTACTCAAAAGGGAAAATGTTTTTGGATGAGAGTCTTTGAAATTCCGGAAGGAAGTAAGACTTCTAAAGGTAGAGCTATGCAAAATTTAATTAACATAGAACAGGATGATGAGGTTAAAGCGTTCATTTGTACTCAAGATTTAAAGGATGAAGATTATATAAATAGTCATTATGTAATAATGACTACTAAAAAGGGTCAGGTTAAGAAAACTTCTCTTGAACAATATTCTAGACCAAGATCCAATGGAATTAATGCTATTACAATTAAAGATGGTGATGAGCTTTTGGAAGCTAAACTTTCCAATGGAAATTCACAAGTCTTGATTGCGGTAAAATCTGGTAAGTGCATTAGATTTGAAGAAAGTAAAACTCGTCCAATGGGTAGGAACGCTTCTGGCGTTAGAGGGATTAGGTTAAAGGATGATAAAGATGAAGTTGTTGGCATGATTTCTGTAAACGATATGAGTAGTGATATTTTAGTTGTTTCAGAAAACGGATATGGCAAAAGGTCAAGTCTTGAAGATTACAGGATTACAAACAGAGGAGGAAAGGGAGTTAAAACCATTTCAATTACGGAAAAGACAGGTAGCCTAGTTTCTATTAAAAATGTTTCTGATAGTGATGATTTAATGATAATAAATAAATCTGGTATTGCAATTAGAATGGAGGTCTCTTCTTTAAGAGTCATGGGTAGAGCCACACAAGGAGTTAAGTTAATTAATTTGAAAGACTCTGATTCAATAGCAGCTGTTGCTAAGGTTGTTAATGATGATGAGGATGTAGCTAATTTTGAAGAAATTGATTTAGCAGTTGAAGACTCAGTTATAAACAACGAAGAAAAAAACGAAGAAAACAACGAAGAAAACAACGAAGAAAATAATACTTAATAGATAAGAAATGAAAAAAATACTACTAATTGCTTTACTTTCATTTTCCTTTTTATCTTTTGCACAAAAGAAGGAATTAAGACAAACTCAAAAATTATTAGATCAAAGTTTTTATAATGAAGCTTTAGATGTTTTAAGTCAAATAGAATCAATAATTGATGGGACAGATCAAAAATATCAAGCTCAATATTATTACTTGAAAGGATGGGCCTTAAAAGGAGAAGCCAGTTTTAACGATGCTGTAGTGTCTTTAAAAAGAGCTGTTGAAATTGACAAAATCATAAAATTAGATAAGTTCGTTGATCTATCAAATGATCTTATTCAACAAATAGAAGCTGAATTAGTTAACGCTGCTGTTGCTGACAATAAAAGTGAAGATTTTAATAGTGCTGCAATAAAATTATACGATGCTTATTTAATCAATCCTAGTAAAGAAAATAATATAAATTATCTTTATTATGCAGCCTCTAGTGCTGTAAATGCCAAGGAATATGACACTTCATTAGAATACTATATGCTTTTAAAAAACATGGGCTATACTGGTATTTCATCTGAATTTTTTGTAACACCTATTGAATCTGGAATTGAAGAAAAAGTAACTGAAACTGAGTACAATCTTTTTAAAAACTCTAAAGATTATACTAATCCAAGAATAGGTAAAACTGAATCTAGACTTCCTGAAATTGTAAAAAATATTGCACTAATATACGTTCAAAAGGGTGAAGTGGATTCAGCTATTGCAGCTATTAAAGAAGCTAGACAAATTAATCCAGATGATGTTAATTTACTCCTTTCAGAAGCAGATTTATATATCAAATTAGGAGATAAGCTGAAATTTAAAGAACTAATGCAATTAGCAATTACTAAAGACCCTGATAATGCCATACTATATTATAACCTTGGAGTTATTTATGTTGAACAAGGTGAATTTGAAGATGCAATGAATTATTACAAGAAAGCTTTAGAATTAGATGATTCTTACGCTCCTACTTATCTTAACATAGTTGGGTTAATTCTGGAAGGTGAAAGTGTAATTGTTGAAGCAATGAATAAGTTGGTTACTTCAAATAAAAGAAGTGATCAGTTAAAATATGATGCCCTTGAGTTAAGTAGAGAAGATTTATATAAAACTTGTTTACCTTATTTAGAGAAATTAATCGAAATTGATCCTCAAAATTTAGAAGCACTGAGAACAGCTAAAAACATTTACTACACTGTAGGAAATAACGAAAAGTTTAAATTAATGAACGTTAAAATTGAGGAGTTAGAAAATCAATAAGTTTTAAAACATATTAATTTATGTGAGATTCTTTGTGAAACTAAATTAATTATTCCTTTTGAATTAATTTTATCAATTCTTACTTTTCCAAATGCATGAATTATTTTCTCTTTGTTAAGCATGATTCCTACATGAGTTATCTTTTTGTTAGATTCGCCAAAAAAGGCTAAATCCCCAGGTTTTATTTCTTTTTCAGTTATTAACCTTCCTTGACTAGCTTGCTGACTCGCATCTCTAGATATATTAATGTTATTTATTTTGTAAACTATTTGAGTGAATCCAGAACAATCAACACCTAATGAAGTTTTTCCTCCCCATAAGTAGGGAGAGTTTAAGAATTTAGTTGCTGATTCTAATATAGTCTTATTGTTAATGTCTTCAGAAAAATCCCCTTTATAAGTATAACCTAAATATTGACATGAACTTATTTTACTTCCCATTGAAATTAGAGTAGGTTCGGAATTTTTATATATGAAATCTATAATTTTTATTGAGTACTTAGGTTTTACTAAATTTAATATATCAAAATCAATTTTAGATATAATTCTTATTTGAGTGTAATTAACCCATCCATTATAAGAATCATCCTCTACTTTAATATAGTACCACTTTTCAACTTGTTTAGTTATTGTATAAAGTTCTCCAAACATTAATTGAGTTATTAACTCACTTATACTAGAAGAGTCTTTTCTAACAGGAACTACACTTAAATTGCAAATTCCATATTTGTATTTTTTGCTACTCATTTATCTAAACTTAGATTTTTT
>ERZ890510.2370-NODE-2370-length-10761-cov-8.818700_pt1 | contig 10761 bp, 7 predicted proteins | sample MGYA00521265_ERZ890510 | MGnify/ENA primary metagenome ERZ890510 (study PRJEB32303, sample SAMEA104408624) | aquatic metagenome | biome: Brackish water; feature: Chemocline; material: water | place: Baltic Sea | collected 2014-10-26T21:54:00 | depth 110 m ...
CAACCAGCCACCTTTGTTAAGTGTGGTGGAGCGCCTCAAAAAATTATGTATCTGACAGCAGACTACCTTCGTATGCATGGTCATTTGAAGGATGTAGAAATCAACTTCATGTCCCCGGGATTGGTTGTCTTCGGGGTTCCTGAATTCCGTGATACCCTAGTTAAGGTGCTTGATCGATATGGCATTACGTTCAATTTTCAAAAAGAACTGATCGCCATTAAGGGTAAACAAAATGTGGCCGTGTTTCGAGAAACGGCGCCGGATGGCTCTGTAAGTGAAAAAGAATATCCTTACGACATGATTCATGTTGTACCACCTCAATCGGCCCCGGATTTTGTCAAAACAAGTGCTCTTGCAAATGCCGATGGATGGGTAGAAGTTGATCCAGGGACGCTTCAGCACACCAGGTTTGAAAACGTGTTTTCTCTGGGGGATGTAACAAATACGCCGAATGCGAAGACAGGAGCTGCTGTTCGCAAACAGGCTCCGCTTTTGGTTGCCAATCTACTCGACGTGATGCGAATTGGTAAAATTGCTGGAACGAAAAGGTATAATGGGTACACGTCTTGTCCGCTTGTAACGGGGTATGGAAAGCTGGTATTGGCCGAATTTGATTACGATAATCGACCCGATCCATCTTTTCCGTTTGATACTACAAAAGAACGATGGTCGATGTACTTTCTGAAAACACGGCTATTACCTATTTTCTACTGGTATGGGATGTTAAGAGGTCGGATGTAGTTTCGTAGAGATTGCCATAAAAGTACACACACACACACATTTTGCCCCACTTCTTCAACGGATTGATGTGACAGAAATAGCTCTTTTTGATCGACTCGGAATCCTTGCGGACTTTTTGGAAAGGATGCCTAGGCAGCCCATTACACTATATTCTCCTCTTTTTGAGAGTGGCGAGCTGCTCATTGAGCCCTCGGACGAAATGGCTGCCGAGCACTATCAGGCTTTGTGCCATGAGCTAATGCCAGCTGCGTCCGTTTTTCTCGAACCGGGGGGCATGATGGGTGGATCAGTTTCGAACTCAGCCTGGACGTTTATGGCGGAGTATGGATACGAGCCGGATACGAGCTCAATTTTAGCCGACCATTTATCTAGTTCACTGCAATTTATCCGATTTCTGATTGAAAAAGGCCAATTCGAACAATCGGGTATATATTTGAATCAAGAAGTACTGAGCTGGCTTCCTCCGTTTTTAGATCGGCTCAAGACTTTTCAGTACCCGTTGATGGCTCAGCTATCTTTGGCCGTAGAAGACCTTGTAGAAGCTGTTCAGCGAGTGAGCGGGGGCCGTGCCAACACTTTAGCTTCCGCCCCAACTACATTTCGCACGCTCCATCAGACCTCGTTTAACATTGAGGAAGAAGGGACTAGTTTGGCTGCCATAGGAGAATTTTTGGCCACCCACGCCGAAAGTGGTCTTTATATTTTGAAGTCGCGCCTCGCAAGCGAGGCGCGACTTCATCGCCTTCCGACTGGATTTGGGTCGCGTGCTCGCACCATAGAGGGAATGCTTCGGTCGGCGGCGCAATATGATGGCCTCGACGCTGTGTGTGATTTTTTCGATGCAGAAATTTTGGCACACCGCACGACTTGGGAGGTTTGGTCGTCCAAAGGAGCGAGTCACTGGGCCAAGGCGTGGACCAGTAAATTAGCTGCGACATCCGCAGTTGTTTCAAGGCTTCGAAGAGTCACGGCTTAGGGCTCAATTCGATCAAGATATTCCCCTTCGCGTCCCCATTTTGTCAGCACATCAAGTAAAGCAACGTCTGTACTTAGATAAAATTGAGACGGTCCTATTTCAGCCATGATTCCAGAGGACGCTAACATATCAAGTGCTTTTTGACGAAGGCTAGTGAGACAGAACAGAACTTCGCCTGACCGTAGTGTCCGGTTTATGTCCGCCAGCGCAGAGAGGGCGGTTGTGTCTAGATCATTTACGCTGGACGCGTCCAAGATGATTGCTTTAGCATGTTGAGCGCTCGCGTGTTCCTGAATGAGGTCTTGTAACAAATCTGCGTTTGCAAAGGAAAAAGAAGCATCAATACGGATCATGACGACTCCCTCAAATTGATGCGCCGTTGAATGATTATTTATATCGCGAAAGGACCTGGACAGCGGCAAATGACCCAAAACTGCAACGTTAGGTCTTCCAATTCGATACATGATCGCAATAACGGAGAGGCCCAAACCGACGAGTATCCCTTGTTCAATTCCGAGAGCAAGAGTGCCGAAAAACGTCAACAGAGCAATCAGGCCATCGACAGCCTTTGTCTTTAGGAGGTAGCGAACCTCGGAAACATTGACCAAACCGAATGCCGCAACCATGATGATCGAAGCGAATATGGGAATAGGTAAGTAGAAAAAAAGAGGTGTTAAAAATAGCACCGTGCAGAGGATGAGAAGGGCGGCAATTGCGTTCGAAAACGGCGTTTTTGAACCTGCTCGATCGTTTACAGCGCTCCTTGAATAACTTCCGGAAACTGGAAGACTGTGGAACGCCGATCCGGCTAAGTTCATGGCCCCCAACGCTATAAGTTCTTCGTTTGGCTGTACCCGATGTCCGTGTTTGGCAGCGAAAACCTTCCCTAGGGAGATGACTCCCATAAATTGAATCAGAGAGAGGGTAATGGCAGTTGGAAAGAGCTCCCGAAAAGCTTCATACGAAAATGGAGGGAGCGAAGGCATGGGAAGTCCGGCCGGAATAGTGCCAACGATCGCGACACCAATCGTATCTAAACGCGCGAAATAAACGATCATTGCCGAAATAAACACCACAACCAACGGTCCCGGGACACGAGGCATCCATTTCATCATCACCAACATCAATACCATACCACTGAGGCCGATGTACATGCTTTCAGGGTGGATGTCCCCCGTTCTCGAAAGCGCTTCTGATAGCAGGACAAATACGTTCAAGTTGCGACCAAGGGAAAGCCCCATGAGGTGCTGTAATTGACTCATGCCAATGATGATGGCAGCAGCAGCCGTGAATCCTGTAATGACGGGGCGGGATAGCAGGCGTACCACAAACCCGAATCGAAGGAGCCCCATGGCAAGTTGTATTATTCCCACCATCAATGCCAGCAAGACAACATGCCCTATAAATTCTTCCGACGTTGATGGCGCCAAAGCCCCAACGGCAGCAGCCACAATGAGTGAATCAATGGCGACCACCCCGACCGCGAGCTGACGAGACGTACCGATCAATGCGTACACAAAAAGAGGTATCAGCGAAGCATACAGGCCGTAAACCGGTGGTACCCCAGCGAGCAAAGCGTAGGCCATCCCCTGAGGGATGAGAACAATTCCAACGGTAAGACCGGCAGCTAGATCACCTTTAAATAGCGCCCGATTATAACCTCGGCGCCATGGTAAAAAAAAGGGATTTGCTGTTTCACCGGAATTCATGGACGCATGCGGACCGATTATGAGGTTTCATCTCCAAGATAGGGATTCAACAATAGCTTGGCTGATTCCGTTGCTGGATAAATGCGATCGAAAAAATGATCCGCTCCAATCAAGTCGGTTAGTCCAGACTTTTGAAGCACATCTCTAACCGGCCCCTTAACCCCCGAAACGAAAAGGGAAATATTCTTGGTGCCGAGCCAAGCAACCATTTTGGTAAATGAATGCAGTGCCGTCGAATCCATTCGATTCACCGGATAAAGGTCAAGAATTAGTACTTGCGTTCCCGCTGCCCGCTGAATGGTTTCCTCAATGGTATCCCGAACTCCATCGATATTTCCGAAGAAAAGAGATGCGTCGATTCGAAAAACAACAATGCCCGGGATGAGCTCGGCTTCCGAAAAACGTTCCACATTTCGAAATACTTCCTGATTGGGTAATCGGCCTAAAACGGCCATGTGTGGTCGAGAGGCCTGATTCACGAAAGACAAAACGGAAAGGAGCACTCCGGTTAAAATGCCCTCCTCGATTCCAAGTAGTAGCGTGGCTCCAAATGTGAGTGCCAAAAGCGCCAAATCGGTCCGATTGACGCGCCATAAATAGCGTACTTCAGCCACATCTAGTAGCCCCACTACGGCCACAATCACAATGCTAGCTAGTAGTGCGTTTGGCAAATAAGTAAACAAGGGCGTAAAGAAGAGCAACGTTAAGCCAACAACCACTGCACTGATTATGCTGGATAGGCCCGTTTTTGAACCGGCCTGGTGGTTTACAGCTGAGCGCGAAAATCCGCCAGTGGTTGGAAACGATCGGAAAAAAGATCCGGCCACGTTGGCAAGCCCCAGTGCGACCAGTTCCTGACTGGGATCGACGGTGTATCCATTTTTTGAGGCAAATGCCTTGGCTACCGCAATGGATTCCATGAATCCAACCAACGCAATGGCAAATGCGATTGGTAATAACGCCCGAATCTGATCTAGGGAGAAAAAGGCGAGCGAAGGACTAGGTAGTCCGGCAGGAACGTGGCCAACGATGGCTACACCTTCGCGGTCGAAACCCGCTAAAAAGACAAGGCCTGTTGCCAATATTACTGCTAGAAGGCCACCAGGAAACTTGGGCGACATTTTCCTGGCAGCTAAAATGACAAGAATCCCCCCTATTCCAATACTCAGTGTGGTTAAATGAATCTGACCCGCATTTTGGACAGCATAGATCCCAATTTCAAATATGTTTTTGCCTCCTGAAATGGAAAAGCCGACCAAATGTTTAAGCTGTGCCATCCCAATAATGAGCGCAGCAGCACTTGTGAAGCCGCTTAATACGGGGTGAGACAGGAAGTTAGTGACAAATCCAAACCGCAAAAGTCCCAAAACAAGCTGAATGACGCCAACCAAAAACGCCAACATGATTGCCAACTGCAGATAGGAGTCAGATCCCGGCTCCGCCATTTCACTTACACCGGCCGCAACAAGTAGCGATACCATGGCAACAGGGCCCACGGCTAGCTGTCCTGAAGATCCAAAGAGGGCATAAACCATCAAAGGAATCAGCGCAGCATACAGTCCATAGATAGGTGGAAGACCAGCAATTAGAGCGTATGCAAGCCCTTGCGGAATTAACATCACTCCAACAGTGATCCCTGCATTCAGATCTCCTGCAAGATTGGCCTTATCATACGGTCGAAGCCACTCGGCGAAGGCAATTGGGAATCGCATCATGAGTACTTAAGCATCCACAACCTCTCTACTACCGATAGTGTTATCTGAGTTTGCACCCCAGCCTGCAAACTCTCCATTTACGTAGATAACGTCATGCCCAAGGCGGGCAAGTAGTGCGGCTGAGACGGCCGAGCGCCCTCCAGATACACAGTGAATTGCTTTGACTCCCGAAGGCACTTCATTTCGACGAAGCCAGAGTCGGGTGTAGGCAATATTTGCAGAGCCAGGGACATGTGCAGGATCGTGTTCGGACTTGTTTCGAACATCCAATACAATCACATCCTTTTCAGCTGCCAGTATGGAATTCAATTCGTTGAATTGGACTTCGCGAATACTGGCCATTTTGAAACCGTGGTCGGCATAGGCTTCTAAGGTGGATGGAGTTGCGTATCCAACGATATTGTCTAGACCAACGCGCACAAGATCTCGAATAGCTTCTTCTAAATGTTCTTCTTCAATGATTAGATAGATGGGCACATCTTCTTCAATGATGGATCCTGCAGCCGTATTAAATGATTTATTGAAGCCCGCGTATAGAGATCCTGGTAAGTGCCGAGCCATGAAGGCAGATCGATCCAATCGGGTATCTAATACAGCCACGTTTGTATTGCCAGAAAGGGATTTAAGGTCCTCAATAAATAGATGTTTTGGTTGCGGAAGCGTACCTAATACCTTGGGGCCCAGCTTGTTATCTCGCTTCATCCTCGCGAAATACATTGGGGGCTCAGGCTGGCCGTCTAGAATCGCCTCGACAAATTCGTCCTCACCTCTAATAGCCGCTCCAATGGCCGAATTGAATGCCCGTTCGTAGCCAACGGTCGATTGAGGAATAGCGCCCAGGGCTTTTCCGCAAGCTGATCCGGCGCCGTGCGCAGGCCAGATCTGGATATAGTCGTCTAACTTTAAAAAATCCTGAACCGAGGCATAAAGCCGTCGAGCTGATGGCTCCATGACGCCAACCACCCCCGCCGCAGATTCCAATAAGTCAGGTCGCCCAAGATCGCCCACAAAAACAAAGTCACCACTTAAGAGCCCCATCGGACGATCCGCGCCGCCGCCTAGGTCAGTGACCAAAAAAGCGACGTGTTCTGGAGTGTGACCAGGCGAATGAATTACCGTCAGTTTGATGTTTCCAATCGAAAATTCATTGCCGTGTTTGATCAGCTGGTAATTATACGAGGATCCGATGAGCCATTCGTATTTCCAGTCCGCATCACCTTCATCAGATGCGTAGACCTTGACACCTCGTTCGGCAAATTCCCGAAGTCCCGAGAGGTAGTCTGCATGGATATGCGTATCCACAGCGGCCGTGATTTCAAGACCTTCTTTTTCCGCAATCTCCAAGTAGGTATCGATATCCCGTTCTGGGTCGATGACAATAGCTTCGCCCGTTGCTTGGCAGCCAATCAAATAAGCGTACTGGGCCAACTTGGTGTCCCAAATTTGTCGAAATAACATAATTTATTGTTTTTCTAGTGGGGTAAATGAGGTCTGAGTATACCGTATGTGAACGTGCCAGCGACTGCTGCCAAAATGGCAACCACCATTACGGTTAACCCATTTCCAACAAGTGCGAACATGGGTCCAGGGCAAGCGCCGGTTAGCGCCCAACCTAGTCCAAAAATGGTTCCACCAAGCCAATAGCGGGTCCCGCTACCCAATTCTTTCGGTGGAATAACAATTTCCTCTCCGTCCAAATCGTGCTTTTTAGTTTTTTTGATCCACTGCACGGAAAGCATGGCAACCACAACGGCGCTTCCAATTATACCATACATGTGGAACGATTGAAACCGAAACATTTCCTGAATTCTGAACCAAGAAATGACTTCTGACTTCGTAAATACAATGCCGAAGTATATCCCAATGAGTAGATAGGGTAACAATCGGACCAAACTATTCGGTTTTTTAGTATTCATGTCACGCACCTAGTATGAGAGGAAGAAGGAAAAAGGTGGCGATCAACCCTCCGGCAAAAAAGCCCACCACTGCAATGAGCGATGGCAACTGCAAATTTGCCAACCCAGAAATTGCGTGACCGGAGGTGCATCCACCCGCATATCGCGTTCCGAATCCAACCAAAAATCCACCAAGTACGATAAGAATGATGCCTGGGCTATGTGTCAAGCCATCCCAGGAAAAAAGATCGCTAGGGGCAAGGCCATTAAAATCGGTGATTCCCAAAGCTGCCAGATCAGATTGGGTAGCTTCAGATATGGCAACCGGATCCGAACTCCTGAGCCAATTCGAGCCTATCCATCCTCCGAGAATTACGCCGAATATTAAGGTCAGATTCCAAAGCCCGTTTTTCCAGTCATACTGAAAAAATGCAACTTTCGATGGAATCATGGCACAGATATGGCGCAGATTCTCTGAAATACCAAATTGTTTTCCTCCAAGAAGTAGAAGGGCTGGAACTACGATTCCAATTAAAGGCCCTGCGATGTACCAGGGCCAGGGTTGCGAAATGAATTCAATCATAAGACATCTACCGTGTTTTGGATCCTGTACTTACTTGTCATAACAAGTGTTTCTAAAGATGTTGTGAAGAGTTTGAACTCCGTTAATCTTCATTCAGTCGAACGTCCTTGGCTAGTAACTGCAGCTTGGTACGGCCATTAAACGTATTCTCTTGAATAGTAAACAATAATTCAAGAGATTTGCCTCGTTCTTGACTTTCAGAAACTTTGTCTAAATGTTTGCCTAGTCCAAAACCAATGACATCCCGTACCGGACCACCAGCTGTATGCTGACGGACAGAAAATTTGAGATGAGATCGATCTCGTCCAACGGTTGCAACCGGCCCCACAACTTCTAAACGGCTGGACCAGAATATGGGTTCGGGATTGTCAGCCCCAAAGGGTTCGAACTGTTTTAAGACAGCCCAGAACCGATTATCCAACGTGGAAAGGTCCATCGTAGAGTCGACTTCCACGACGGGTTCGAGAATATCCGGGGTCACGGCCCCCGCAACCGCCTGATCAAACCGCTCTCTAAAAGCTTCCACGTTTTCGGGCAATAGAGTCACCCCAGCGGCGTAATCATGGCCTCCAAACGACTCTAAAAGGTCACTGCACGACTGAAGTGCCTGATGAATATTGATACCGTTAATTGATCTGGCACTGCCTTTAACGACGTTTCCGGAGTTTGCTAACATGATGGCTGGTCGAAAATGCCGATCCACGAGACGGCTGGCTACAATTCCAATGACACCTAAATGCCAGTCTGGGTGATGCAGGACAACGGTGTGCCGTTGTCCTTTCGCCAGAAGAAGGTCCGCCATTTTAAACGCTTCCTCCTGAGTCTGGCGATCCAGCGCGCGCCGTTCCTCATTGAGGCGCTCCAACTGCCGGGCGCGGGCGGTGGCTTCTAATTCTGTTTCAGACAACATCAACGTAACGGCGCGCGTGGCATCACCCAGCCTCCCCGCTGCATTAATTCGGGGGCCCAATCCAAAAACGATCGCGCGCGTGTCGCAGTCGCTAAGTCGAACTGCAGCCTGTTCCGCAAGCATTTTAAGACCAATTCTAGGGCTGGTCTTCAGTTTTTCTATTCCTGCCCGCAATAAAATTCGGTTTTCGCCGGTCAAGGACACAACGTCGCTCGCTGTTGCGATGGCTACGAGGTCTAAATATTGATAGAGATCTTGAGGGTTTTTCCCAAGGCTAGCTTGTACTGCTTGAGCTAGTTTTAGGGTAACTGCGCACCCGCACAACTCCTTAAAAGGATATGGGCAATCACTCCTCTTTGCGTCCAACACCGCCACTGCATCAGGTAATTCCAAACCAGGAGTATGGTGGTCACAAACAATTAACTCCATTCCCAGCGTTCGAGCATAAAGTGCTTCGTGTACCGATGTCACGCCGCAGTCTAGAGCAATGACGAGCGTAGCTCCCGTTGCTTTTGCGTCCTGAAGACCCAATTCGCTCAAGCCGTATCCGTGTTTAAAACGGTCAGGGATGAAAAAATGAACGTCGGCGCCAAGTTCACCTAGGTAGTGAGTTAACAGCGCAGTAGATGTTGTGCCATCAACATCGTAATCGCCGTATACCACAATTCTTTCGCTCTTTTTTAGGGCCTCTAGAATCCGAGCGACCGCTAAATCCATATCCACCATTAAAAAGGGATCGTGTAGTCCATCTGTGCTCGACCTAAAAAAATCTTTTGCCGTCTCTAAAGATTCTATACCCCTCAAAGTAAGTGCCCTCGCGAGTGGATGCGGCAAGTCATTTAGGGCTATCTGAAGATCCTCGACAGTTTTTTCTGTTTCAAGTTGTTTGATATTCCAGCGCTTGCTACTCATGCTCCCCAAGTTTTAAAAAGACAATATAACGGTGTTTTTATCCTTGTATGGATTAACTCTCGCAAGTTTTGTCCGATACTGTGTTTAACCGAATTCCCAAAACGACCTACATTTAATTTTGTCGAGATTGTTCAAATATCATGGACACACGTGGACCCTGATTTTTGTGGGAGTCATGATGCCAATCGTTGCTTCGGCAATCATTTTAATCGTACCCGGTGTCCAGGCCGAAAGAGAATTGGAGCACTTAGAAGCATCTACAAATGTCTCTGCCAACGTATTAGTCAGTTTTTTAGAAAATCAACAAGGGCCTTCCGGTTCTCTAAGACTTACCCAAACGTTTGAGTTAGCCAAAGAGCTTCCAAACATAACCTATTTAGTTTTGGCGGGGCCCGATGGGAAAAGTATCGGCGGAATCAATGAGGCAGGCGCCGTCTACTTAAACTATAATGCACCCATTTTTCTTCCACCTAGCATTAAAAACGGTGGTTTTGTCCAAGTAAAACACAGTGTTGCCCTTTCCGACTCTACTTTTGGGACGCTTTATTTGGGAATGACGGACGATGCTTTTGGCATCAATCTCCGGAAAAACAGGCAGTTTTTCCTCGCTATCGGATTCATTTTGGTCCTGTTGTCTATTGGAATTTTCTTTTCGGTCCATCAGATAAATCAATCGGAAAGCAGGGTTTCCAAACTAAAAAAGCTTCAACAAGATTTATCACAGCAAAAAGGCTCTTTAGAATCGAAAGTCAACGAACAGCAGAAGACAGAGGCTGAATTAAAAGAAAGCGAACAGCGCTACCGATATCTCTTAGAAAATGCAATGGAATCGGCCTTTGCCGACCTTGAGGCTCTGAATAAAAACCTAGAACGGCAAAAAGGAGAACTCGAAATTGAGGTTGAAGAACGCACCAAGGCTCAATTTTCCATGGCTAAATACGCAGAACGGCTAACGGCACTGAATGTCATAGAGCGCCTATTGGTCTCTGAGGATTCATTAGACCTAGTCGTTGGAGTTGCGATTGAACAGATCAAAAACCTGGTAGATTGTAACAGAATAGAAATTCTTCAAATCGCGTCTGAATCGAAAGAAATAAAAGTCCTTGGGTCCATCGGGGTGCCAATAGAAAACGAAGAACAGGGCGGGAAATATGAGCTGTCTACCATGAGAGAGGCAAATACACCTTGGATCTACATTGAGGATTTGCCTAGCCTAGAGAATAAAACAGACGCTGAACTTCGACTGGTTCAAGAAGGAATTAAAAGCTACGGAAGAGCAATGTTGACCATCGGAGTCAAGATCGTTGGCGTCATGATTGT
>ERZ890510.2372-NODE-2372-length-10757-cov-4.450383_pt1 | contig 10757 bp, 6 predicted proteins | sample MGYA00521265_ERZ890510 | MGnify/ENA primary metagenome ERZ890510 (study PRJEB32303, sample SAMEA104408624) | aquatic metagenome | biome: Brackish water; feature: Chemocline; material: water | place: Baltic Sea | collected 2014-10-26T21:54:00 | depth 110 m ...
AGGATACACCTTAATTTAGCTGCCAACCTGTCCAAACAAACAGGACCACCTCAATGTTCACACTTAACATTTAAAATGTGTTGATAAATTCTATCCTAAAAGCGTCAAAAAACTGCGAAATACTCATAACGTAAAGTTCACCCTATTACGTAACCTACTCAAAAAAACTCTGTTTATTTTTATTTATAAAATACTCTCTAAAAGAGGCTATTTTTTTAATTGTGCAGAAAGTAACATATTTTTGAAAAAAATGCACAAAAATTGAAGAAAGACTATAAAACAAGGATTTGTTAACCATAAAACATCGAATTTTGCCTAAAATTAATAAATTATTAACCATATATAGAAAAAATTTAACCCTCTTAAAAAGAATCACTTCAAAATTTATCTGTTTATTTTTCAAAAAATATATACAACAATAGAGATAAAATAATCGCAAAAAAACAGCTAATACTGATAAATTTCAAAAAGGACATTCTATAAATGGTTCAAAAAATTCATTTGATCGCGGCGGCGCGTCCAAATTTTATGAAAATAGCCCCTCTTTATCATGCGCTCTCTAAACAAAATTGGTGCGATGTTAAAATCATTCACACAGGACAACATTATGATGCCAACATGTCAGATGATATTTTTGCCGATTTAATGTTACCTGAACCACATTTTCATCTTGGTGTCGGCGGGGGCAGCCACGCCACGCAGGTTGGAAAAGTTATGATCGCCTACGAAGATATTTGCCTGAATATTGAACGACCAGACCTGTTAATCGTTGTTGGCGATGTTAATTCAACAGCAGCATGCGCCCAAGTGGCCGCAAAACTTCATATAACAGTTGCCCACCTAGAAGCAGGTTTACGCAGCGGCGACAGACGGATGCCAGAAGAAATCAACAGGCTCGTAACCGATGCCATCTGTGATTATTTATGGACCCCTTCCCCTGACGCCGATGAAAACTTACGCAATGAAGGTCACCCCGAGAGCCGCATAATACGGGTTGGTAATATTATGATGGATAGTTTTGAGTTATTATCAAAAAAAATAGACGCAGAAAACGCCCCAGCCACCTATGGCTTGGATAAAGAAGATTACGGCGTGGTAACACTGCATCGCCCCTCTAATGTTGATGATCCAAAAATATTGAAAATACTTATGGATAGCCTCGTTGAAAATTCAGCCAAGCTAAAATTAATCTTTGCCGTTCATCCGCGTACCAAAAACAGCTTAGAGAAAAATAACCTGTGGAATGACTTACAAAAACATGACAATTTAATTCTTATTGCCCCCCTAAGTTATGTTCCATTCATGAGTTTGGTAAAATCAGCGAAACTGATTATAACAGATTCTGGCGGCATCCAAGAAGAAGCCACCTATCTTGATATTCCTTGTCTAACTTTAAGAGAAAATACAGAACGGCCCATTACCATAACGCAAGGAACCAACAAGTTGGTTAAGGCAGAAGATTTATCAGAAAATATCGATCAAGCATTGATCGGAAATTGGAGGCATGGCACTAGGCCAGAAAACTGGGATGGCCGCACCGCCCATAGAATAACGGAGATCATTAAGAATTTATTAGTAAAAATAGATTAAATTTGCAGGAAATAATGCAATCAAGATGATGGGTCAGTGTTAAAAGATGAAAAGTAAAAAGTCCCTTTTGAATATGATATTTTGCTTAATTATAATTTCTCCCCTGCAAAATAGTATGGCACAAAGCCATGATCGTATTCCAAGTGAAGATGGAGTACTCTCAGCTGGCCCCTATTATAATCCTTCCTCTAAAAGTTATTTCGAACTTAGAAGAAAAAACAATATCACGTGGGATCAGGCCGCTCTGGCGGTTAAAATGTTAAAATATAAAAACATATCTGGACGCCTTGCTACTATTGCCAACCCAAGTACCCATAGCTTTTTAGTTAAAAAATTTACCTTTAGTGAGAATACCTGGCTTGGCTTACAGCTTTTTTGTAAAGATCTCACCCTAAAATGGTCAGATGGCTCATCACCCCATACAAATAACTTTTCAAATTGGAACGAAACAATAGAAAAAGTTACCTATCACTGTGAAAAAGTAGATTACATCAGTGCCTATATCAAAAGTAATAGTTACAAATGGAAATTAGGTGATACCGATAAAAGATCCAATTTTTATTTGGTCGAATATCCCATAGAAACAAAATAAACTCATAATTCAAAGCCTTCAAAATATTGAAGGCCTTGTCATTGATTGGCTATTTTGAAAATAATTCTGTTGGCTGGGGTGCCAGGGATCGAACCTGGGATCACGGGATCAAAACCCGATGCCTTACCGCTTGGCTACACCCCAAAAATCAACAGATTGCATCAAGGTGGTGCGAACATAGGCAGTTTCATCTAAACATGCAATAATGTTTTTTACTTATTTTGATTTTTTTTTATTTAAATTGATTTATCGTCAATTTTAGTCAAACAATAGATCCATAAATTTAACAGGCGTAAAGGAAAAATTTTGGCGTGGGATAATATAATTTCAAGAAGTTTGTGGCTGATCATTCAACCCAGTAATTTTCTTTTCTTATTACTAATCATAGGCTTACTTCTTATTATTTTTGGCAAAAAACCAAAACTCGGTAAAAAAATTATACTTTCAACTCTGATTTTTTTATTTTTTGTGGGTTTCTCTAACATTGGATCATGGTTATTATTTCCCCTCGAAGGACGTTTCTCAATCTATACAAATCAAACCACACTTGGTCCATATCAAGGCATAATTGTCCTTAGCGGTTCCGAACAATATGATATTTCTACGGCTCATAACCAAGTATCACTCAATCATGGTGCAGATAGGCTAATCGCCGCTGCGGCTTTAAGCAAAAAATTCCCAACCCTTCCTGTTATTCATAGCGGTTCGGGGCCTAAATCAATAGACCAATGGTCCGAAACGGATGTGGCAAAAAAATTCTTTGAAGATATGGGACTTGATCTTTCAAAGATTCGTTTTGATGATAAGGCTTACAATACCCATACCAACGCCATCAATAGTAAAAAATTAATCAAAGACAGCGAAAACGACCCTTGGCTTTTAGTGACCAGTGCTTTTCACATGCCAAGATCAGTGGGGGCATTTAGAAATGCTGGAGTTAAAATCCAACCTTATCCTGTTGATTATAAAACCACTTTAAAATATCAGGGATTTTTCAAACTAAATGTTGCCAAAAATTTATTTCTTTTTGATTTGGCAATTCATGAATATATTGGCTTGGTTTCTTATTATTGTACGGACCGATCGAGCGAACTTTTCCCCGCAGTCTAATAATCAAAAACAATCCCGCCTATAATTGCCATTTTCTGATATGTTTCGGTTTTTTCATATCTCTCCACATGGCTTTAATATCACCGATAAGGCCGCCTGGTTCCAATAATCTTTCGAATTCATCGGGGCTGATATCTTTATAAACATCATGGGATACAACCCCTAACACCGCCGCATAACTATGGTCTTGCAACTGTTCTAAAGAGGGCTTTAAATCAATATTATAGAATTTTTTTGCTTCAATAGGATCAGCCGCCGCATCATGGACATCAATTTTAAACCCGCGCACTTTTAAACCTTCGATTAGATCAATAACCTTGGTGTTTCTTAAATCGGGACAGTTTTCTTTGAATGTAAGTCCAAGAACAAGAATTTTTCCGCTTCCAGAAAGCTGGGCACAAATACGTTCCGCAATAAAATCCGCCATACCATCATTGATAGCCCGCCCTGATAATATAATTCTCGGATCATGGTTAATTTGTTTAGCCCGTTCCGCCAGATAATAAGGATCAACACCAATACAGTGGCCGCCAACGAGCCCCGGCGTAAAATTAAGGAAGTTCCACTTTGTCCCCGCCGCCTCAAGCACGTCATAAACAGAAATACCAAGTTTTTGAAAGATCATCGTCACTTCATTGATAAAACCGATATTAATATCACGTTGGGCATTTTCAATCACTTTTGCCGCCTCAGCCACCCTAATACTAGAAGCACGAAACACACCGCCGCTGGTAACCGCGCCATAAAGTTCTGCCAGTGCCTCAACAACCTCTGGCGTTTGACCCGAAATTACCTTGGTAATTTTATCAACAGTATGAACTTTATCGCCCGGATTAATCCTTTCGGGTGAATAGCCAAGGAAAAAATCGCTGCCACAGACAAGCCCTGATTTTTCGGCCAAGATAGGCCCACATATTTCATCGGTAACACCGGGATAAACGGTGCTTTCAAAAACCACGATGCTGTTTTTACCAATAACGGGGCCTAATATTTCACAAGAAGAGCGCACAGGGCTCAAATCAGGTTTATTATTATCATCAACAGGGGTTGGTACAGTCACAATATAAATAGCGGCCTCATTAATATCATTGACACTATCTGTGAGTTTAAGGCTACTTGCCACAAGATTTTCTTGGCTTATTTCTTCGGTACGGTCAAACCCGCTTTGCAATTCTGAAATGCGAGAATTGTTAATATCAAATCCTATCACATCATATTTTTTTGCCAGTGCCACCGCCAGCGGTAAACCTACATAACCCAGCCCCACAACAACGACGCGCGTTTGTGATGTTAAAGAGAAACCTGTCATTCAAAAGTCCATTTATTTTTTATATTTGAATTTATATTTGAGGTACATTAGCGTGAAATTATTAAAAAAAACATAAGATTAACCTTTAAAATTACATAATAGCATCAGTTGAGAATTTGGTTCCAACCATTTTTAATTTTATAAGGCTGTCCCGCAGAAAGAAGGTCAAATAATAGTCTATTATGATCAATTTTCTGACCACCGTTTTTACCTAACCTTCTAAAATTAAATTGAGTGGTTTGTCGGGATTGCTTGAAATAAAAGAAATCAAACGGTACCGTCATATAGATCCCTTTGTCAAAACTACCTTGGCCAAAATCACTATTGGACATATTGGTAAATGTTGCCCTAGCACCAATGCGAACGCCATTATTGAAAGCGCGCGATATATCAATGGTTGTCCCCCAATCCTTTGCCAAATAACGCCCAACACTTATTTTACTGGTAATATCATATTTTGAATTAACATAATAAAGGCTGGCATGGCCCGTCATTGTTTTATAATCACGCATCTTAAAAAGCTGTTCATAAGCCCTTTGCCTTACGTAATTTAGATCAATTCCCAATGATATACTGCGCCCGTAGGGTCGGTATAACAATTCTGCATTAACGCCTGCATACATATTTTCCAAATATCCCGCGCTAATTTTAGTATAGATATTACTACCAAGGCTCTTTAAATATTCTAAAGTGAGACGGCTTATACTTGATTTTCCTTGTGCTGAATAAAGGCCGATATCACTTCTGACTGCGGCAATATTATTATTTGTTTGCGGCGCAATTAAATCCAAATCACCGATCACATGTTGTTTTGCTTCTAGATATAGGGTGAAATCATTGCTGATACGGGCGTTGGCAAATAGCTTTAAATTAAGATCAGCTTTAAAATGATCATTCTTAGTTGAACCAAAATGACTGACAATATCTGGAAAAACACCATATTCCAGATCGGGGAATTTTTTAAAAGAAATTAATCCATTAATGTCATTGTTCGGTTTAATAACTTGCGCATGGGCGTAAATTTCTTCGGGACTACTGTTATATTCTGCCAGTTTTTCCATATCTTTTCGTAAAATCGAAACTTGTGAAACCTTGATATTGTCTTCACTTGATAGAACCGTAAACCTTTCGACTGTGTCGGGCGCCATGCTTGTTAAGAGGCGCGCAACCCTACCGACATTCTTGGGTATTTCAGCATAAGGTCCAATATTCTTTTCTATGATAATTTCATCTCTATTGATTTTAACATCAATTGGTTTTAATTCTTTATGGGCTAATTGATCAAATATAGTATAAGAAAGCTGTTGAAGATCATGATCAGAAAGTTCCTCAAATTCAATCTCACGTGAATAAAAACTACTTCGCCTGAAACGATCAATTGCCATTTTCCCGATCATATCATTGCGCATAGCCTTTAGATTATTGCGAGGATCATTGATAAAATTTAAACTGGCTTCAACATATATATCAAGAACAGCGCCAAGCACCATAATTTTATCCTGAAAGTGTCCCTCAGCAACGTCCAAATTTAAATAGACAGAATTGCCCTTTAGTTCAATATCATCAATCACATAACCCATTTGGCGGATACGGTCAAATAGATGATCACTGTTATCAATAGGCCTATATTCCTGCGTGCTATCGTCGCCATAGATTATCTTGCGCCCCCTAATTTCATCAAGGGGAGGCCCTTTTACCAATTTATAACGATTAGCTGTCTTAAGGTTCTGTCGTGCGGTTAAATGAAGAGCGACCTGATTGCCATGCATAAGGCCAGCCCCAATTTCTAACCAATTTTTTATTTTATAATTAAAGCCTATATTAAAAGCTGTTTTACTTTTATAATCCTTAAATATTGCCATTTTCGATTTATCAATGGTGGAATATTCAAGTTTAGCCGTTAAGCCTTTAAAAGGTGTTTTATATTCAAGTCCGCCGTAAAATCCCATTTTTTGGCCGGAAAAATAATTGCCAAAGCGTAATTTTTCCGAACCTGGCTCTGAAAAATTTCGTTGGGAAAAACCATTGCCAAAAATTCTAAATATATTACGGGTTTGGGCCCGATTGGCCAGATTGCCAAAACCAACCCCTAAAGTAAAATCGAAATTTTTTATTGTTTTGCTAAAGGCTATATATTCTCCACTAAGCAGACCATCACCGAGCATATCTTGTAGGCCTATTGCAATTGCTGGCTTATATTTCCCCTCTTCTAATAGTCTGATTTTAAGATCTAAGCCCTTATCAACCCCGCTTACAGAATTATCATATTTTGAATAACGCAATGTGGTTTCCAGCCACGGTGTAGCCTGCCATGTGGCATAATAATTTTGTCCATCATTCAAATATACAAATCCTACCGACAAATCACCGTCTTCTGTAAAACGAGCATTATGCATCTCCAAAAGCCCTATGCCACCAAAGGTGCCAACAGAGCCAATTATTTTTTCAGGGTCATAAGATGTAAAACTTTGAGCATTCAAGTGCTCAGGCATCATTAAAAGAACACTATAGAAGGCATATTTTAAATGTTTCATATAAACATACCCTCTATAGATCTCTTTAAATGGGATTCACTAATTTCTTACAAGTATGGCAATTGACGCCGCTGAAACCGCAAGATTACGGAATATATCACCGATTTCTTTAACCAATGTCAAACTGTCATACGGACTAAGGTCAGTCGGTACAACAATGGCGGAACCTGGTGGAATACTTAAATTACGGTCGCCGCCCCATGATGAAAGGTTAATCGGTTTTGCCACACCATTTGGATAAACAACAAAAACCCGGTCTTCATCCGCGGAAACCGTAAAGCCGCCCACTTCATCCAAATAACTTTTCACACCTTTGCCTGGGACAAATTGTAATGCACTTGGATTTAAGACATCCCCAACGGTGACAATGAAGTTTGGTCTTTTGGGTAAATATAACGAATCGCCCGCTTCCAAGACAATGTCTTTATTAGGATCAAGCGCCAACACAACGGGGTCTGCTTCGATCACGACACGGCCAAGAAAGTCCTGTTCTGCCATGGCATTAACCATTCGTTGTAATGCTAAAGCGCCATTGGCCTCAATATTCTTTTTAACGGACGCTGAAACCATAGCTGATTGCAAACGCTTTGCCGTCTGTTGCATTTCTTGTTTTTGGATTTCTTTAACTCTATTTCTGGTGAAAATCGCCCCATAAGGATAGGCTTGCTCCGTTACACCACCCGCTCTTTGAATAAGCGATGAAAGTTTTTCACCTTTGCGAATGGTATAAACACCGGGTTGAACGAATTCACCAGATAAAAGAACCGCCCCTGCTTCAAAATTGGTATAAACACTGCTAACACGAACACCACCACCGGGGTTTACACTGACCTCACTCAAATCAGATACGGAGCCATCAACATATTCCCAATTCATCTCCAAATTTTCGTCACTGACCGCATCACGGTATCTGGTGATTTCAATTCTTGTCATATTTGCATCATTCGATGTGCCGCCCGATACCGCAAGAAGCAGGTCAACCGCCGTATCTTTGGTGATGGGGAAAACACCAGGCAATCTAACCGCACCATCCACAGAAGTAATATACTCTAATGAAAATGAAAGTAAATTATCAACATCTTGAAAAATTGCAGGGCAATTAGCAAGATTTTTTTCGTGCGCTATTTTTTCTTCTTCTTTTTCATTCTTTGTTTCTGGAATTGTGGCAATATTTGAATAGCCAGAAATTGCTTGTAATCTTTGTTCTTCAAGTTGGCGAATTTCAGTATCGTCAAGCAAAGTATCACGGTCTTTTTTCTGTTCCTTGGTGCTTTCTCTTCGCACAAAGACGGCGCGAATGGCCGTGGCAAATCTATCTGATTGGGTATCGGAAATAATTCTTGCTAATTTTTTTACGGGCTCGCAATATAAATTATTGGGCTTACCATCCCCGAGATATTTTTCCTCGAGATAGTCACTGGTAAAAATTGCTTGCCTAATAATATCCGATCTTAAAAATTCAACATCATTGCGACCAAAAATGATGATATTATCCTCATCCTTTAAAGTGATATTTTCATCGCCATATAGAATTTTTTGCGGGCTAAAGGCGATAAGTTGACGTGTTTGTGTTAGAGGATCTGTCCGCTCAATCACGCCAAATAAAAGATAGGGATTTTGTGTTAAATTCTTAACCGAGCCAATTAAATCCTTAATCGTGCTATAATTACTAACCGGGCGAACCCCGGGCGTTTTAATATGCCCCATAAGCATAACTTTGCCACTTTGAGAATTTTCACGTAAGTTAACAACGATAATTTCGCCGCTTTTTATGGTGCCTTTTAAATCCAACTTCTCAAAAAGTTGCCGTCCTTGCTCATCATAGCGAATATGTGTGAATGAATTTCCTTGATCTCTAACGGTGCCGCCGGCAAGGGCAAGGGAGGCTTTGGATGAAATTTTAGCATCCCCACCAGCCAATTCAAAAATTCCCGGACGAATAACATTACCGTCAATGGCAATAGTGGCCCCTATCGTTGGGACAATTAATCGATCACCGTCCCTTAAATTAATAATTTCAGCGTCCGTGCCTTCCACTGTTTTATAGAGGTCAATGGCTATTTTTTGATCACCGCGTTGTAGGGTAATATTACGCAGTGAACCTGTTTTTTTAACACCACCCACATGAAGTAACGCTTCAATGGGGGTGGCCAAACTTGTTGTGCGCACCAAAGACGGATTTTCAACTTCGCCAACCACTAATACAGAAATTTGTCGCAAAGTCGCAACGGATATATAAACCTCTGTTCCAATAAGACTTTCGTCCACTTGTTTTTCTAGGATTTCTCTTACTTGACCAAATTGAAGTCCTGCCGCGGTGATCGGTGATAACGACGGGATAACCAGCCGTCCTTCACGGTCAATTTTAACGGATAAAACTTCTTCTTTGGACCCTTTAAAATTAACAATCAGTTCATCACCGATGCCCAAAATATAGCGGTCAGGAACCGCCCCTGTGATCATTTGATCTGGCATAGGCAACCGATTAAACACATCATAACCGAATTGTTTTAATTCACTTCCACTTCTGGAATTATAATCATTTTCAATGATAGAAGGTTCGGCTCCTTTTTTTTGTTCGAGCTGCTGATTTAGGGTGTTGAGATAATCTTGTTCACGTAATTGATCAAGGGGGGAACGAATTTGTGTCGTTGTTGTTCTCGACCCTGTTTGTCTTTTAATTTGATCAAATATATTTTGATCTAAGCCCTGCGCAAATAAGGAAGATGTGCTAAAAAAAGACACGACAAGAAATAATGCACAAACATTTTTTACAACAAATTTTCTATTAATCATTACCCAAGTATTCCTAAGTCATCTATAAGTTAACCATATTTCATGGTCTATAATGGCAAATCTAGCATATAACAAATTGAGTGCAAGTCTTACCTTAATTAATTAAGCCTTAGAGGTGCCAACTTTTACCTGTTTGACCCACCATTTAGGATTACGCCTAGAAATACCCTCTGCTGCCAACTGGCACGTTTCAAAATCCTCATATAAAGCAAAACATGTAGCACCACTGCCCGACATTCTTGTAATTTTGGCACCTTCAGTCTCTGATAAAGCCATCAGTACATCATTAATGATTTTCTCATTCTCTATTGCAAATGCTTGTAATGCATTTTTGCTTTGCTTTAATGTTTCTACAAGAAAAGGCAGATTAATGTCATGATAAGAGAATTTTCTAGGCTGATCAAAATCATTATTTAAAGAATTATATTTAGAAAATATTTGGTTTGTTGAAACAGAGACACCGGGATTAACCAACAAAAGATCAATTTCTTTTGTAAATTTTAAAATATTGAGCTTATCACCAATTCCGGTCATCTGTACCGGTTTACCAAATAGACAAACGGGAACATCCGCGCCAAGTTTTAAGGCAATCTCATTTAATTCACTGGCTGAAATTTTAAGTTCGTATAAATCAATGATTAATTTTAATGCCGCTGCCCCGTCTGCAGAGCCGCCGCCAATACCAGACGATATTGGCAAATTTTTAACCAGATGAAATTTAACATTTGGGCTAATATTTGCTTTTTCCCCAATAAGTTTAGCGGCTTTTAAAATTAAATTGTCTTGATCCGCTGTCAAGTTTTCACCAAAAGGTCCTGAAATATCA
>ERZ890510.2374-NODE-2374-length-10752-cov-7.118818_pt1 | contig 10752 bp, 9 predicted proteins | sample MGYA00521265_ERZ890510 | MGnify/ENA primary metagenome ERZ890510 (study PRJEB32303, sample SAMEA104408624) | aquatic metagenome | biome: Brackish water; feature: Chemocline; material: water | place: Baltic Sea | collected 2014-10-26T21:54:00 | depth 110 m ...
CAAACCGTATTTACGGTCTTGAAATGGAGCATATTTTGTCTCCTAATCGAATTAATTACTTTATTCACGCTCAAACTATAGTCGAAGAACACATCATCGGAATACCGGCAGATGCATTCTTACGGGAAGAGATTCCTGTTACTGATTTCGATCAAGTTCGTCTTGCAAAAGAGTTCGTCAAGTTTAACGAACGATGCTTTATATCTCTTTTAGGAGATATGCATTCTGGCAATTTTGTGATTGAATTGACCCGTGACTTTGAGAAATGGCACTTTCGAATGCATCCCATAGATTTTGATCAGCAAAGTCATCATTGGAGAAAAGAAGTTTATCTGCCAGAGTGTTTTGAGCAAAATGCACTTTTTGTATCCTTGATAAGTCGAAATCTTGCGCCGGAAAATGTTCTTCAATACCAAAAAGAAGAAAGAAGTTTGATGGCCAACAGAGTCAGGGTTTCGCATGGCCGTTTCGAGGCGCTCATGGACGTAATGAAAGAAGATATTATCGCTCCCGACGAAAACGTGAATCGACTCGGTAAGCAGCTTGCTGTTCATTACCAAGACCCCAAATTCGAAAAGTGCATTACGATGGGCGAAATCGTATATGCTTCTATTATTCGGCTGCTGGAAACTACCCTTCCTGCTTCGTTTCCAAGGGCAATGGTTTAATCTTGCTCATCCAATAGCTGAAAATCTATTAAGAACGGATTTTTATCGCGTTCTCGGCCGATAGTGGTTTCCGGACCGTGTCCCGAAAGCACTCGTATTTCATCTCCTAGGGGTATGAGTTGCTGAAATATCGATTCCATTAAAATGGGAAGTGAGCCCTGCCAAAGATCAGTTCTGCCAATAGAATCGTGAAAGAGGACGTCTCCAGAAATAACAAATCCGTGTTTCAAATCAACAAAACTTACCGATCCTGGAGAATGACCCGGGGTATGTAAAACGTTCCAGCGAACGTGGCCAAACGCAACGGTTTCTCCTGGTGAAATATTTCGTATAGGAGCAGGAGGCTGTTTTATATCTATGCCGAACATTTGGGATTGAAATTCTGCCTGCTCCAATAGCACCCTTTCGTCGTTATGAACTTCAATTCCAACCCCAAAGTGCTCCGACAAATCGGTACAACCAAAAATATGGTCTATGTGTGCGTGTGTTAGCAGAATACGCACAACTCGCGAACCAGTCGATGCCACATAATTTATAACCTCATCCCGCTCGGAATTAGAATGACAAGACGGATCAATAATGACCGTCTCTCCCTGACTCGTAACCACATAACAATTGGTTAAAAAAGGATTGAACGTAAACGATTGAATTTTCACGGGCGATTTGGTCGAAAGAAACAATTTATAGCGATGGGTATAGTTCTTGGGAAAGCCAAAGCCCAGTACTCAGAGCCCGTTGCCACGCCAATCTATTGAAACAGTTTCATCGAATGACTCTTCGCATGCTCCCTGGCCCCATGTTGGCTTGGATGGGAGTATTGATGTTTCTATTGGTAATGCAGTTCCTGATTAAGTACCTCCCTCAGCTTGTTGGAAAAGGATTGCCAGCAATGGCAATAGCAGAGCTGGTCGCGTACAACTTGGCGTATATGCTAGTTTTGGCCGTCCCTATGGCTGCGCTTATTGCCACGTTAATGGCTTTTGGAAAACTAGCGGAGTCCAACGCCTATGCAGTAATCAAGGGAGCTGGCGTATCGTTTCCCCAACTCGTCTGGCCGGTTTATGTGGTCGGCGTATTACTTACAGCTTCGATGTGGTATTTCAACACGGAAATCCATCCAGAGGCCAACTTTCGAGCTCGCAACCTGTGGCAAGACATCCGGCTTGCAAAACCAGGATTTGACCTTCAAGCTGGGGAATTTTACGATGGTATAGAAAATTACAAGATTTTGGTGGGTGATATTCCTGAATCGAATCCGAACCTGCTTAATGACATCACCATCTTTGATTATACCGAAGGGTCCCGCTTCCGAATAGATATTCGGGCTTCATCGGGGATGTTAGAACCCATAAAAAATGGATCCACGCTCAATTTGGTTCTTTTTGATGGAGAAATTCATCGAAAGCGACCGCCTGGAAGCCTTGATACAGATCGATATGAAAAATTGTCCTTCAAAAGACATTTACTTCGTATTTCAATGGCGGATCTAAATTTCCGACGATCGGACCCGGCGGAGGGCCGACGGACCGACCGAACCATGAAATCAGACGAAATGAAAGCGCTAGTAGATTCATTAGAAACGAGCGCAGAAGATCAAAAGGTTCGAATTCGTGAAGTGATGGCCACTTTAGGCACTGGCACAAGTACCCGAAATGAAATGGGGCTACTCATTCGAGATGATGTCCGGTTGGCCGCTCCAAAAACTTCAGCTAACGGAGGATTAGTACGCCTGGCGTCATTTGATGCCGCCACCAAGACCATGCGGAGCGTCCGAGTTCTTGTTGATAATGCCCACCGTTCCATCGTTTGGGCGAAAACCAAAGCAGACCGGTATCGAGTGGAAATTCATAAAAAGTATTCCCTCGCTTTGGCATGCTTGATTTTTATTATGATAGGCGCTCCACTTGGATTGTTCGTTCGCCGAGGAGGGCTTGGAACGTCGGCTGTTCTCGCGGTGGCCATCTTCTTGTTTCACTGGATCTCTTTGGCAAACGGAGAAAAGCTAGCTGACCGCGGCCTGATGGAGCCTTGGGTCGGCATGTGGATTGCAGATATTGTAACAGGATTTATAGCCATTTATCTCACGTTTTTCGTTTGGCGCGATTTGCACTCCATTCCAAGAATGTCATTTTCTTTTTCGAAGACTGCTAAATCTGAACGTCAGTAGTCGCAGCGTTACCATTTACATTTTATTATGACTGAAATCAGAACTCCGGGTACGCTTTACCTCGTTCCAACGCCGATCGGCAATCTGGGAGATATGACTGTCCGTGCTGTTCAAACTTTAAAATCAGTCGCACTCATTGCGTGTGAAGACACCCGGACCTCAGGAGTTCTGTTAAACCATTACGGAATAGAGACCCCTAGAACCAGTTTGCACGCACACAATGAGCACGGGAAGGTGCCCAGGATCATCGAGAAAATCATTCTGGGAAACGATGTCGCTCTGATTTCAGATGCCGGGACACCGGGAATATCAGATCCCGGATATCTCCTTACGAGGGCAGCGCTAGATGCCCACTTAAAGGTTTCAGCACTACCCGGAGCGTCCGCCATGATCCCGGCTTTAGCCGCGAGTGGTTTACCAACCGATAAATTTGTGTTTGAGGGGTTCTTACCCCCTAAGAAGGGGCGTCAAACTCGTATAAAGGAACTTGTCGAAGAAGATCGAACGGTCATTTTTTACGAATCACCTCATCGAATCGGTAAACTGATCACACAATTGATTGAGTTTGCGGGCGAGGACCGCCATGCGGTCCTCGCCCGAGAAATCTCCAAAATGTTTGAAGAATACGTCCGTGGGACTCTGAAAGAGCTTTCCGAGTGGGTTTCTTCCCAACCAAAAGTGCGCGGTGAAATCGTTTTTCTTCTCGCTTCAAGGAAAACTTCAGAAAGAATCAAAGTGTCAGAGGATGCGTTCATTTCGCCGTGAGCAGGCAAAACGGATTTCACTCACTCTCAAATTGGTCATATAGCTCCAAAGCACCGCTTTTGGATGTTTTCTCCATCTTCGTCCGCGTACAGCGGCATATTGAAACTAGCTTAGCATGAACTGGAAAAGGACCGAAAAACTAGTAGCAGCATTCGTATTCGCCTATTCAATGGTCATTTACTTGCTGACTGTTGCTCCTGCAGCGTCTTTTTGGGATTCGGGTGAGTTCATTGCAATTGCGAACCGTCTTCAAGTCTCACATCCACCAGGGGCTCCATTTTACATGTTGATCGGGCGCTTTTTTTCTATGTTTGTGCCTGTCGAGTATATCGCCTTTTCGGTGAACTTAGTGTCCGTCTTTTGTAGCGCATTGACCGTGTTGCTACTTCACTTAATCATTGTTAGGCTCGTTAGGGAGTGGCAAGGAAATCCTTCGACATGGAATCCCATTGATCGCATAGTTGCGCTAACTGGAGGTGTTGTAGGAGCATGTGCGTTTGCCGCGACGGATTCATTTTGGTTTAATGCCGTCGAAGCCGAAGTCTACGCGATGTCGATGCTTTTCACGGCAGCTGTGGTCTATCTCATTTTGCGATGGCGGGAAGAAGCTGCCTTGGAGGAAGAGCGGCTAAATTCTGGACAACACCGCTTCGGATTGGCGACTAATCGATATTTGATTCTGATTTCTTACTTGTTTGGCCTGGCTATTGGAATCCATCTCCTGAATCTCCTAGCGATATTTTTTGTAGCCCTCATTGTGTTCTATATCGAGTTCGAAAACCCTGAATGGAATACAAAACAGAGATTTTGGGGCCTGGTGGCAACTGGAGCGGTCTCATCGCTAGCGTTTTTGGCCATTTATCCCGGAATTGTCCAAGTTTTACCGGGCATATTAGGTGATTCACCTGCTCCACTTTTCTTAACCGTCACCTTTTTTGCACTCATTGGTTTTGGTGTCTTCTGGACGCATCGAAATGGGATGCAAGCTTTGAACTTAGTGATGCTCTGCATCACCGTGGTCATGATCGGGTACTCGTCCTATACTCTCATTTTTATCCGGAGCGCTTCGAACCCTCCGATAGACGAGAATGACCCGGAAACTGTGGACGCAATCGTTTCATACTTAAAACGAGAGCAATATGGAAATACACCCGTCCTTAAAGGATTTACTTACGACAATAACCTCGGCTCGGTAGACAGCCGCGAAGGTCGTGAAAAATACTTCCCTCGTCGCTATTCTCCAGACCCTAACCATATGCGGGTTTACGGTCAGTACAATTCAGACTCTGAGTTTTTCTGGCAGTATCAGATCGGACATATGTACCTTCGATATTTCATGTGGAATTTTGTCGGTAGGGCTAGCGACGTGCAGGACGCGCCTGCCATCACCGGCTTTTCGGACAAGGAAAGTGATCAATATTATTATCAGACTCCGAGCGAAAGGTCCAGCAAAAACGCCTATTACGGATTGCCTCTGTTGTTAGGGCTCATCGGTGCTGCTTTTCATTTCATGAAAGACTGGAGGCGGGCGTTCGCCGTTTTGATGCTGTTTTTGTTGACTGGCGTTGGCATTATTCTATATTTAAATCAGACCCCTTTTCAGCCAAGAGAACGAGATTACGCCTATGTTGCGTCATTTTTCGCGTTCAGTATTTGGGTGGGTATTGGGGCTTCTGGACTCATTCGACTGGCACACGACGTCTTGAAGGAACGATTTGAAGACGTTTCTCTGCGTCCAGCCCTTCTAAGTGCAGCAGTTCTAATTTTTGCTGCGGTGCCATTGCTGATGATGCTTGTCAATTTTGATGATCATGATCGCAGCGGCCGATATGTCGCTGAAGACTATGCATACAACATGCTCGTTGGCCTCGAAGAGAATGCGATCATCTTCACTAACGGAGACAATGATACCTTTCCGCTCTGGTACCTTCAAGAGGTAGAAGGTGTTCGTCAGGATGTTCGAGTTGCCAACCTTTCCTTGCTCAACACACCTTGGTACGTCCGACAATTAAAAAACCAGTCATCAAGGGATTCTGCTCCTTTACCCATATCGCTCACCGAAAGCGCCATAGACGACCTCCAAATAATGCCGTGGCAACCTAGGGAGCTTGACCTTCCTGTCGACAGGGCTGCAATCCTAGGCTCTAGCGAGATGGATTCTAGGATTCAGATCGAGGATTCGAGTTTAATCGAGAGTCCTCTCACGTGGACGTTACAAGGAAGGGAGTACAGCGATAAATTCAACCTGTTGTACGGCGCTGATCAAGCTGCTCTTAACATTTTGATGACGAATGCCCAACAAAAATGGAAACGTCCAATTTATATCGCAGTGACCGTTAGTCCTGACGGCCAGATGGATTTACAAAACTACTTCCAATTAGAAGGCCAAGCGTACCGCATCGTTCCAATCAAACACGACGACCAATTGGGCCGCGTTGTGCCCGGCCTTACGGACGAAAAACTCAAATTGTTCAGGTTTAGAGGCCTCAACGATCCAAACGTTTATTTCGACGAAAACATTCGCCGAATGACGGACAACTATCGTAATATTTTCTCCCACACAGCTGAAAATATGGCCGAACAAGGCCATATAGCTGAGGGCATAGAACTCATGGATTGGTTCATGGAAAAGGTACCTTTTTCGACTATTCCCGGAGATGAAATGTCGTTTGCCTTCATGGCTCAGGCCTATGCTTCTTTGGGCCAGATCGAAAAGTCTGCCGAAATTTGGGAAATCGCTGAACCTTTGATTTTGCACAAACTAGAGCATGCACAAAGCACCAGAGATATAAATCAGGTGGCCCGGTTCATAGAGGTAATTCGAGGGTCTTATCTAGAAATCCGCGACTTTGAAGGTTATGCTCGCTTTATGAATGCGATTTCGGACATCACCGCAGATTCTTCCTATCGCCCTACTGCTCAAGAGATCGAAACAATGTTTGATGCTTCGGAAGATGAAAGACAATCAGAGTCGGGATCCACAACTCAGAATAATTAAACCTAAGCCCTATCGCGCTATGGCGATGGTACCCATCTTGGAATGGCCCGAAGCCTCAATACGGTAACTATAGACGCCCGGCTTCAGATTAGATGTAGGGACTCGTAGTTGGTGGGTTCCGGTCGAAAGTGTTTCCGTTTCAGTCTGGACCTGAATTCTGCCTAATCCGTCATACAAATAGAGGTTCACGTTGGCGGGGCTCATTAGGTCAAAAGAGACCGAAAACTCGCTGGCTGCTGGATTGGGATAAGCGGCATGAAGCTGCAAAGTTACCGGAATGTTTTGTTCTATAACTGAGGTGTCTCCGGCATAGGACATGGGAAACGACGTCGTATAAATGAAATCGTTAAACTGAAGGGTATCCCCGTTTGCGGTGTTGACTGCAGCATAAAAAATAACATCGCCCCCATTGGCGGCTGGCGGTATCCATTTAATGGCCCAGGAATACGTGTCTGTTGCCCTAGGCGCAAACGGAGCATGGGTGAGATAAGCTGGGGCATTTCCAAATTCAGCGAAATTAGTTCCTGCAGTTACTTCCCAAGCCCCTGCCATCGAACCGTTGGCATCTTGCACGGTAATTTCAAATCCAAAACGTGCAGCTCCAGGCCGGGTAGCTCGAACAATCATATTGACCGGCACTCCGCCCAGATACGAACTAGGTCCTTCAATGGATACGGATCCATCCCCAGTGTTTACGAGATTGGAAACATGACATCTTGCGTCTGCACAGGTAAGTTCACCAGGCGCGCCTGTCCTGAAAGCTGGAGCTCCACCAGACAACACGGAAGTGGCTACGAGCAATAAACTCAAAATGACGGCGGCAATGGGGACTGCTGAAAAACGGAACCGCGCCATGTCATTTTTCACTTTTTTATTGATTCGTTGATCTCACTACAAACGGATGTGAAGCTTCATTTAGCTTCATTGAATACGATCCAATCACGTATTTCCCATCTAGATCCAAATAATAACGATATGGGCGTAGAACACTCGCGCAAACTGCTCCTTGCGGGCGTCTCATCGTCAAGGTTACCAAAATAATATTCCCGGCCCTCTGCTGCACAACCTTATGCAGTTCAGAGCACGAGTCCGGAAAAGAACCTTTTATCAGGACTTCGACTGGTACTTCCGTAATCTGAGCAGAAACCCTTGCCGGGCGAATACTGACCGTCTCAAACGTGGCATCAAAATAACGATATTCGATTGCTTCATCTGGGGGCGAAATCAGTATCGTCTGCCGGCCGTCGTCTGACACCCCATCAATTCGATGTCCAAACTCGTCTTCTGTTTTGACAGGAGAAAGCGCAATGCATCCCGATATTACCATTGAAAATAGCAATGTAAATAACGTTCCACACGACACTTTCTGCAACATGGCGAGCCTTTTATAGATTAGTCTTTAAGAAGTAGTACGTCAGCCGCGGTGCCTTTGTCATCCACTGTGGCATGTGGAGCGTCGCCCCATAACCGCTCGAGAGCATAATATTCCCTTTGTTCAGCTAAGAAAACATGCACAACGAGATCCACATAGTCCATGAGAACCCAATTATGATGTTCTTTACCTTCGACGTGCCAAGGAAGTTCACCAACCTTTTCTTTGAGATTTGCCCGGACCGAAGCTACAATCGCCTTTACTTGGAGATCTGAATCTCCAGTGACAATTACAAAATAGTCCGCTATTCCACTGACGTTTCTGACGTCGAGGACTTCAATGTTTCGGCCTTTTTTTTCTAAGATCGCGTCCACTGCCAATCGAGCCAATAACTTTACTGGAGCGTGCGTTTTCCTTTTCTTGTTCTCAGTGAGCTCCGGTGCCAAGTCCTGAGGCTCAAGTTTTAAATCTGTAATCTTCAGAGTCGAAGCTCCCTGGAATAGTTCCAGTTTTTTTGTATTGATCTAGTTGCTGGAGTCAGGGACCACAACGTCTACATCTTCACGATCATCTGCAACATCTATATACCACGGATGAATCATGCCGTAATCCTTACCAACCACTATTGTGGCATCAACAAAATACTCCGGTCGAACTTCTTGAGTAATTGCCGATATAGGAAGGCCAATGGCCAAAGCAACTTGCTGGGCGGCGTCCATGTTTCCAATTCGGTCTAGGATCACCGATTTTTCTAGAAAGACCTTCGGATAATTATCCGTGCCAACGACATCAAATCCTTGCTCTCGAAGATATTCCATCATTTGTTGAGCCAGGTCATCTTCTCCTGTGGCGTTTAGAACGTTTACCTGGATAATGTCCCCCAACAAGTTACCAGGATTGTCAAACCTGTGCGGATCCGGAGCGACAGTAGTAATGCGAATGAAAAACGCATAAAACAGGGCAACAGCAATAACTAGCGAAACTAGAATGCCAGCATTGAGAAGCCAGTTATTAAATCTTGTCGTCACCTAATTATCTACTGCGGGTTTGTCTAAACGTTTTAGGCGCGGCAGAGACTTTGTCTCTGCCGCGCCTAAACATACATGAAAAATGTGAACTCAAGTCTTAATCAACTCGTTTTTCAACACTTTTTAAAATCAGCGGAGGCGGCCATTCCAAAACAAATCACGGCCATTTGAACCATAATCGGCCTGAAATGAGCTGCCTCCATATCTATTGTATCCACTGCCTCCATATCCACCATCGCCTCCATATCCGCCATATCCGCCATATCCATAAGGGCCCATATTAGAACCATAAGGATTTTGACGAAATGAAAGATGAATCTCCATATTTTCTTTCGGACGATAGGCCAATTGGGCATTTTTTACAAATACTCGGCTATCAGATTGGCCCGTAACGCTCATTCCACTCTGGCTCGAAAGTGGTGAATATGCAGCCGCCACATCAACTCTAGCAGCTAGTTTTGAACTGAATTGCCACTGCATCGAATTCGTATACATTGACATACTGTTTCCTCCAAAAGACGAGAGTTCAAATGAATGACTCATCGTAAAATGTTCAGGCGAAAAGTATTTATTCAAAGAAAAACCAGTACTACCCTGATCATACAGTTGCACAGAAGCATCTGCGGGCGAGCCTGCCGAGCGCAATTGAGCACGAACAGGACTACTCACAAGGAGAAGCGCTAAAACAAGAAGGACAAATATTGAAGTTCGCATAATAGAAAACCTAGCTATGAACTCAAAGAGATCAGAAAGTCGTATTATATAAAGGCATACGGTTCAAGTCAAGAACGTTCCGCGTGCCCTTTTATTTTATATCTGTTTGACAAACTTTTTCGTACCAAGCCTAAAGCACCTCCAGTTTCCTCATATGTCCAAAAGGTCCGTTTTACTTGGTATAGAAACGTCGTGCGACGACACCGCTGCTGCGGTCATAATTGATGGAAAACTAGCGTCTAGCGTTGTTTCGTCCCAACCAGAACACGTTCCGTTTGGAGGAGTAGTTCCGGAAATAGCATCTAGAGCACACGAAAAACTTTTAGTCCAGGTCGTAGAAACAGCCTTATCGCAGGCCCAAGTCCACAAAACTGACTTGACTGGTCTCTCGGTTACAAAAGGTCCGGGTCTAATTGGGTCGTTAATGGTCGGCTTCTCTTTTACAAAAGCACTCTCTGTAGGCCTGGGCATTCCGTTTATTGGCGTGAATCATCTCGAAGGACACCTAGCTTCACTTTTTTTGTCTGATACTCCCCCTCCCTTCCCTCACCTATGTTTGATCGTTTCTGGGGGGCACACCCAATTGATGCGAATCGAGGCACCCGGCCAGGTTATGGTAATGGGAAAAACGAGAGACGATGCTGCCGGTGAAGCCTTTGATAAGGTTGGCAAAATTTTGGGTCTTGAATACCCGGCTGGACCTATTGTGGATCGATTGTCGGCAACGGGCAATATTTCGTTTCACGCCTTTCCTCGGACACGACTTCAAGGGTATGATTATTCTTTTTCAGGAATCAAAACGTCGGTTTTATATTACCTGAATGCGTTCGAAGAGGCTGACCGGCTCGTACTCATTAAAAAGAGGCTGCCTGATATTTGTGCATCGTTTCAGGAGGCTGTCGTAGATATGTTACTAGCTCCGATAAAAAAGGCGGTAAAAGAAACGGGTATTCGTCACGTTGGCCTGGTTGGGGGAGTTTCTGCTAATTCCCGCCTCCGTAAAAAATTAGGGGATTTGACGAACACTCTAGGAGGCCAGA
>ERZ890510.2375-NODE-2375-length-10751-cov-7.014024_pt1 | contig 10751 bp, 13 predicted proteins | sample MGYA00521265_ERZ890510 | MGnify/ENA primary metagenome ERZ890510 (study PRJEB32303, sample SAMEA104408624) | aquatic metagenome | biome: Brackish water; feature: Chemocline; material: water | place: Baltic Sea | collected 2014-10-26T21:54:00 | depth 110 m ...
ACTCCATTGTGCCCCCCAGACCTTCGATGATGCCTTTCAAGGCATAAATCGCCTCAACCGGAGCGAGATCACCAACCAAAGCCGCGACCTTCTTGCCGCGTATCGCTTTGGCGGCGGTTTGCAATGCCTGATCCCAACCTACGGCGCGCAGCTTGCCACCAACCCGGATGTAGGGTGTGTCAAGCCGCTGGCGGCGCAATCCGTCCCAGACGAAACGGGTTTTGTCGGATATCCATTCCTCGTTCACGCCGTCATGGTTGCGCGGCAGGATGCGCATGACTTCGCGTCCTTTGGTATCCACCCGGATATTGCTGCCAAGGCCGTCCATCACATCAATGGTTTCGGTCTTTTTCAGCTCCCAAGACCGCGCGGTGAAGGCGTAAGGCTTGCTGGTCAGCGCGCCCACCGGGCACAAATCAATGATGTTGCCTTGCAGATTGCTGTCGAGCGTCTGGTTCAGATAGCTGGTAATTTCGCTGTCTTCGCCGCGACCGGTCTGGCCCATCTGGGTGATCCCGGCAACTTCGCTGGTGAAACGCACACAGCGGGTGCAGGAAATGCAGCGGGTCATCGTGGTGGCGACCAGTGGGCCAAGATCAAGGTCTTCGCTGGCGCGTTTTGGTTCGCGGTACCGGCTGAAATCAACCCCGTAAGCCACCGCCTGATCCTGCAAATCGCACTCGCCGCCCTGATCGCAGATCGGGCAATCCAGCGGATGGTTGATCAGCAGAAACTCCATCACCCCTTCGCGGGCCTTCTTGACCATCGGCGAGTTGGTTTTCACCAAAGGCGCTGCACCTTCCGGGCCGGGGCGCAAATCCTTGACCTGCATGGCGCAGCTTGCCGTAGGTTTCGGCGGGCCGCCGACGACCTCGACCAGACACATCCGGCAATTGCCGGCGATCGACAGGCGCTCGTGATAGCAAAAGCGCGGGATTTCGACGCCGGCAACTTCGCAGGCCTGCAAGATTGTCATTGCCCCGTCGACTTCTACCACATGGCCGTCGATATTGATTTTCTTCAAGTCTGACATGTCTTTACCTGCGTTTCAGCAATTTGCCGGTTTCACTGTTTTGGGCGATCTCAGCCGTGCCCAATGTGCAATAGCTGGCGGGGACGGCACGATTGACGCCATGTTTGTCCAAATAGGCATAGGTAGCCTTGCGCAGGCTTTCCTGATTTTTGGGATCGTCACGGTAGGCGAACATCTGGTCCTTGGTAAAACCGATTGACCGCGCATAGTTAAGAATGCCCAGGAAATAAAGCGTCGCAGCGATTGTGCGCGCCTCGATCGTCGGGCACTTTTCGCGAATTTCATTTCCGACAGCGACCGTCAGCAAACGACTAAATATCTCGTCATCGGCTTTCGGCTGGGCTGTGGCGCCAGCCGTAAGGCTGCCGACCACAAGGGTCGTGGTAATGAGACGGGTTAGGTTTTTGAACATGATATGTCTCCTTTCACCGCGAAAGGGGCATAAGGGGCGCTTGTTATGCAATAACACTGCCGCGACGACAGTCTGCCGGGCGCCGCTGGTGCAGGTTTCCTTTTGCTCACCCGGCGCGGCTCGACTATCGGCACTATATACATCCCGAAGGTCAGTTCCGCATAGCAATGATTTGTCAAAGTCATTTTTCTTCAAAATCGCCACAAAAATCTGATGAAGAAGTTTTCGGCCACATCGGTTCATTTGACACAAAACCCTCTTCATCTCGAAAATGTGCTGGCGCATGGCGCCGACAGTTACCGTTGAATTGAAATGGCTTGTCGTATTGCGCCCAGAAACGGTAATTTTCACATTGTTGCATATTGTATATCCTTTTCGGCTATTCCGCCGCGACCGCAGTCACCCTACCCGAACGTTTCGCTTTGATCCGATCCTCGATCTCGCCGCGGAAATGCCGAACGAGGCCCTGGATCGGCCAAGCTGCCGCGTCGCCAAGCGCGCAGATGGTGTGGCCTTCGACCTGCTTGGTCACGTCCAGCAGCATGTCGATTTCCTCAACCTCGGCGTCACCGCGCACCAGTCTGTCCATCACCCGCATCATCCAGCCGGTGCCTTCGCGACATGGCGTGCACTGGCCACAGCTTTCGTGTTTGTAGAACGCGCTCAGCCGCCAGATCGCCTTTATCACATCGGTCGACTGGTCCATCACGATCACCGCCGCTGTGCCAAGGCCTGATCGTTGTTCGCGCAGCCAGTCAAAATCCATGATCGCTTCGCGCGCGGTGGCGGCAGGCAACAGTGGCACCGAGGCGCCGCCGGGAATGACCGCTTTCAGATTGTCCCAGCCACCGCGAATACCGCCGCAATGTTTTTCGATCAGTTCCTCGAACGGGATCGACATCGCCTCTTCGACCACACAGGGGTTGTTGACGTGGCCTGATATGGCGAACAGCTTGGTGCCCGCGTTGTTGGGGCGTCCAAACGAGGTGAACCAGGTGGGTCCGCGCCGCAGAATCGTTGGCACAACCGCGATGCTTTCGACGTTATTTACGGTCGTAGGGCAGCCATAAAGGCCCGAGCCAGCCGGAAACGGCGGCTTCATCCGTGGCATACCTTTTTTGCCCTCAAGGCTTTCCAACAGGGCGGTTTCTTCGCCGCAAATATAAGCGCCAGCGCCGTGGGCAAGGTAGAGGTCGAAATCCCAACCGGATTTGGCGGCGTTCTTGCCCAGCAATCCGGCGTCATAAGCCTCGTCAATGGCCACTTGCAAAGCTTCGCGTTCGCGGATGAATTCGCCGCGGATATATATGTAACCGGCATGCGCGCCCATGCCAAAACCAGCGATCAGGCAACCTTCGACCAAGGTGTGCGGATCGTGGCGCATGATCTCGCGGTCTTTGCAGGTGCCGGGTTCTGACTCGTCCGCGTTGACCACCAGATAACTGGGGCGGCCATCGCTTTCCTTGGGCATGAACGACCATTTAAGGCCGGTTGGAAACCCGGCCCCGCCGCGGCCGCGCAGACCCGAGGCCTTCACGTTGTCCACGATCCAGTCGCGCCCGTTCTTGATGATCGCACCCGTGCCATCCCAATGGCCACGCTTCTTTGCGCCCGCCAAAGTTCGGTCGTGCATCCCGTAAAGGTTGGTAAAGATCCGGTCCTGATCTTTCAGCATTTGTTATTCCTCATTCTGTTGGCGCTTTCGCCAGACCTGAACCAAAACCACCAGCGCCCAGATGAACGCTGCCATTGCCGCCAGATCGAACAGGATCGCATAACGCGCTTCCCATCCCATCCGGCCGCCTAACCATGAGGCACCCATCCACAATGGAAACGTCACAAGGATCACAATCGAGGCGATCTTTGCTTGTTTTACCGAAGTGTCTGTCCCGACAGGGGCCATCCGTTATCCTTTTAGCGCGTTTTAGTAAACGTCGCCGTCTTTGACGCGCGACGAAAACTCGGTGTCTTCGCCTGCGGCCAGTTTCGTTGCCTGGCCGATCCAGCCGTCACGTTCAGCGCGGCCTTTGAATTTGGGCATGCTTTCGTCAGCCCAGGCCAGTTCCTTATCTGTCCAGGCGGCAACCTGATCAAAATGGAACACGCCCATGCCGTTCAGGATTTTCTCAATGCCTGGTCCAACCCCTTTGATCATCTTCAGATCATCCGCTTTTCCGCGCCGTGGTCCGGCAAGACGGGTTTTGGGCGCGGCAGGTTTAGGCACTGCTGGTTTGGCAGCGGCAGGTTTGGGCGCCGCAGACTTCGCAGCCGCCGGTTTGGCAGCTTGTGCCGCGACCGGTGCAACGGGCTTGGGTGCTGGTGTCGCTGTAGGTTTTGAAACAACAGCGGCAGGCACCGGGGTTGGCGCAACAGACGGTGCTGCGACAGGCTCGGTGCGGGATTGAGCGGCTGAACTGGCCGCAACCGCCGCGGCAACGGTCGAGCTGTCACTGGAGACGCTTGTCGCCTGTGAGCAGAACCAATGGATCAGCGCGTAGCCAAGGATAAGGAACACCACGACCCCAACAAAAAGCGACGGGAAAAAGCCCCATGTCAGCAACTTCCAGGCCAAAAGAAAAACCACAACGCCAGCAACAATTGCAGCGATCCAGCTATAGGTCCGGCAAGTGCTGTTATCTTGCTGGGAATTTGACGTGCTATTCATATTCTCCTCCTTTGGAAGGGTTGAACTTTTCCTTGGGCGTCCGTTTAGTGTACCAATTGTTCAGTTACCCGGATTGCCGTGACAATTGAATTGCTTGTTTGCGCCAGTTTTCTGCACCCTCGGATGTCGCGGCACCCGGAATGTTTTCTTTAAGCCATGCAAGTTCACGACGGTTCAGGCCGACGATCTGTCTGAAGTGAAAAATGCCCGCCTCGTTCAGCGCGATTTGTTGATCGGCTCTCAGCCCGTCGATCATCGTCAAGTCGTCGGCTGCCCCTTCGGGAGCTTCCAAACCCTTGGGTTCCATCGGCTTAATTTCGGCCAAGTCGGCCGGTTGCGTAGCCGGGACTGTATCCGCATCTAGGGCAACCGCGGCGGCTGCCAGATCGGCGACGATTTCCGCTGGCTCAATCTCTGGCACGTCCGCTGCAACAGCTTCGATCACCGCTACCGCTCTTTTTACCGGCTCATCCTGCGCGCTGGTCAGGGCTGCAAATTCGGCCTCTTCATCAGCATCCCAATCATAAAGATCTTTGGCCAACTCATCGTCACCAGCGTGATCGACCGGGTTTACCGCATCTTTCACCGCCCGGATTATTGCCGCGTCAGCAGCGTCCGAAACCGGCGCGAGGGGCGCGGTTTCAACATCGGTTGTTTTTCCGGCTTCTTCAAAGTCAACTTCGGGTGCGGCAGAAACGGCATGAACCGCAACCGGCCGTACAATAGTGCGGACTGCCGTAGGGGCAGCTCCCGCCAAAACGGCTGCTGGTTCTGTGGCCTTTTTGGCAACCCGACTGGCAGTTGCTGTGGTTTCTGCAAGTTCGGCGGCTGAATCGTAGGTTAAATCATGATCTTCGTCGGCTGCTGTTTTACAGACCAGACGGCGCAAAATCAGCCCAACCGCAAGCATCACCACGATACCGGCGATCCCCGACAATATGCGTTCGCTGTTCACTTGATAGATCAGCACAAAGGTTAATACTCCACCGGCGGCCATGCCGATCAGCCAGCAGACGGACTTGCAGGTGGTTGAGTGTTTGGTCACATTGCTCATTTTTATTCGCCTCCTTGTTAAGGGCTTGGGCTGTCTTAATAGACTTTGCCTTTTGCCACCCTTTTCGAGAACTCGGTTTCGCCCCCGGTTGCCAGTATCTTCGCCTGCTGGGTCCAGCCATCGCGGCTGACCCGGCCTTTGAAGCCTTGCAGGTTGTTATCGACCCAGGAAATTTCAGCCGCCGACCAGCCCGCAATTTGATCATAGTGAAAAATGCCAAGATCGTTCAGCAGTTTTTCAAGGGCCGGACCGATACCTTTGATTTCTTTCAGATCATCCGCACCGCCCTTTTTGGCGGCTTTGAGTTTTTTAGGTTGGGCTGGCGTGTCAGCAGGGGCCGACGCGTTTTTTGCGGCGGTCTTGGCCGGCGGCGCGACAGGCGCGGGTTTGGCCGCAGCTTTTGCGGCAGGTGGCGCTGGTGTGCGGCGTGGCTTGAGTATCGGGACTTCGTCGCCCTGAATGCGTTTGATCGTATCACCGTAAGCGGTGGCAAGCCCGGCTGAGGCGTTATATTGCGCGCGCCCACTTTCGTAATTTTTGAGGCTGGTGAGGCCAGACAGTGGTTCGGCTGCATAACGGCCATTTTGCGGGCCGGGTGTGGGAATTTCGCCGCGCCCGAAGGCGGCCAGGATTTCGCGGAATTTGTCAGCCGTCAGGTCTTCATAGAAGTCCTTGCCGATCTGCACCATCGGGGCGTTGGCGCAGGCGCCAAGGCATTCGACCTCTTCCCAGCTGAAATTTCCGTCAGCCGAGATTTCATGCGCCTGTTCTGCGATCAGGTCTTTGCAGACCCCGATCAGATCTTCGGCACCGCAGATCATGCAGGTGGTGGTGCCGCAAACCTGAATATGGGCAAGGGCGCCAACCGGCTGCAGTTGGAACATAAAGTAGAATGTGGCGACTTCCAGAGCGCGGATATAAGCAAGGCCAAGCATGTCGGCGATGCCTTCGATGGCCGGTTTGGTCAGCCAGCCTTCCTGTTCCTGGGCGCGCCATAACAGGGGAATGATTGCGCTGGCCTGACGGCCTTCCGGATATTTGGCGATCTGCGCCTGCGCCCATTTGGCGTTGGCTGGCGTGAAGGCGAAGGAGGCCGGTTGGGTAGGGTGAAGGCGGCGTAGCATTATCGGTCAATCTCCCCGAACACGACATCAAGTGAGCCGATGATAGCGGCCACATCGGCCAGTTGGTGGCCTTTGCAGATGTGATCCATTGCTTGCAGGTGCAAATATCCCGGCGCGCGGATTTTAGCTTTGTAGGGTTTGTTCGATCCGTCCGACACCAGATAGACGCCAAACTCGCCTTTAGGCGCTTCAACGGCGGCGTAAACTTCACCGGCCGGGACGTGAAAGCCTTCGGTGTAAAGCTTGAAGTGGTGGATCAACGCCTCCATCGAGGTTTTCATCTCAGAGCGTTTGGGCGGTGTCAACTTGCCGCGCGCCAGAACGTCGCCGGTGGCATGGCCAAGCTTTTCAATGGCTTGCTGCATGATCTTCACAGATTCGCGCATTTCGGCCATGCGACACAGATAGCGATCGTAACAATCGCCGTTTTTGCCGATGGGGATCTGGAAATCAAATTCATTATAGCATTCATAAGGCTGGCTGCGGCGTAAATCCCACGCCATGCCGGAACCCCGCACCATGACGCCGGAAAAGCCCCAATCAAGCGCTTCTTGTTCGCTGATGATGGCGATATCAACGTTGCGCTGTTTGAAGATGCGGTTTTCGGTCAGCAGGCCTTCGATGTCATCAAGCAAGGCCGGGAATTCCAGGGTCCATTGCATGATGTCGTTCAGCAGGTCTTGTGGCAGGTCCTGATGCACACCACCGGGGCGGAAGTAGGCCGCGTGCAGGCGCGAGCCACTGGCGCGCTCGTAAAAGATCATCAGTTTTTCGCGCTCTTCAAACCCCCATAGCGGCGGGGTCAGCGCGCCGACATCCATCGCCTGTGTGGTGACGTTCAGCAGATGGCTTAGAATGCGGCCAATTTCGGAATAGAGCACCCGGATCAGGCTGGCACGACGCGGAACTTCAACCCCGGTCAGCTTTTCAATCGCCAGACACCAGGCATGTTCCTGGTTCATTGGCGCGACATAATCCAGCCGGTCAAAATAAGGCAGGTTTTGCAGATATGTCCGGCTTTCCATCAGCTTTTCGGTACCGCGATGCAACAGGCCGATATGCGGGTCACAGCGTTCGACAATCTCGCCGTCAAGCTCGAGCACCAGCCGCAAAACACCGTGCGCCGCAGGGTGCTGCGGGCCAAAGTTGATGTTGAAATTTCTGATCCGCTGTTCGCCGGTCAGCACGTCAGTGTGGGAACCATCCATCATATCAACCTCTGCTCAACTGAGCTTGCCAGCGGTCCGGTAATGGCCCCGCCAGGAATTTGGAAACTGCATCATATTGGCCTTGCAACCGGTCAAGCGCGCGGGCGCGACGTTCGGCATCAAGGCGAAATTTTTGGCCTTCCAGCGCTTTGACTTCAAAGGCGGCTGGCAGTGGTGAGAGGCCCAGAAAACGGGTGAGCCGGGCAATCGCCGCGTCGGTGAACAGTGTTTCAAAAAACCCTATCAAGACCCTGTCACGCGGCACCGCGCTGAACAGGTTTTCCAGCGTCGTGGCATAATCGCTGCGCCGTTCGGCGGTGGGGTGCAGACCTGTATTGAACTGGTCGATCAACGCATTGGCGCGGGATTGAAACTCGGCCTCGGTTTTTGTGCCGCGTCTGGCCGACATGCGGATATTGGACCAGAGCCGGTCAAGCGGATCGCGCATCAGAAAAACGAACCGGGTTTCAGGCACCAAAACCGCCATTTCGGCAAAACGCGCGGTATCAAGCGTGGCGTAAGACGGGGTCATATCGCCGACCAAATTCCGTGCGGTATTATCTTGATTGAGATAGGCCAGATACGCCTGATGGGTGGGGTCCGTTTGCGCCAGCATTTCAGCCCAGTCGCGCAAGTCAGTCGCACGGCGGTTGGCCGTCCGGCCCCGACGCCGATCCAGCGCTTGTAATTTCTGCACAGGCTTGCGCGCACGCCATTCGGCGCCGTCTGCACCAAGCGTATCAAAGTAATGCAATTCTTTGACGCTGCGGAAATGGCATTCCGGATGCGACGACAAATAGCGGTGCAACCATGTGGTGCCCGCCTTAGCTGCGCCTATTCCATAAACCAATTTCGCTTCGCCCATTCGTTCGGTTATCGCTTTTCAATCATGTCTTTGAAGGCGACGACCCACAATAGAACCAGCGCGCCAAGCGGAATAATCGCCACCAAAGCCACCCAGTTCGGAATGCCGTTGCGTGGCAGGATACGCCAGAACGGCGCCACCAGCAAAACAGCGACGATCAGAAACCCGACCCACATGCCGCCGCCAAAACCACCATAATACATCATTTTGCAGCCCCTTTGTTGTCACCCGGAAGGATGTATTCCGCCCCTTCCCATGGGCTCATGAAATCAAATTGGCGGTATTCCTGTACCAAGGACACTGGCTCGTAGACCACGCGCTTTTCTTTGTCATCGTAGCGCACTTCGGTATAGCCGGTGGTTGGGAAATCCTTGCGCAATGGATAGCCACGAAAGCCGTAATCAGTCAGGATGCGGCGCAGATCAGGATGACCAGAGAACAGCAATCCGTACATATCAAACACTTCGCGTTCAAACCAGTTGGAGGCCGGATAGACGCCGGTCAGCGATGGCACCAGATCGTCTTCACGAACCTCGATGCGCACCCGAACCCGGTGATTTCGGTACATCGACAGAAGGTGGTAAACCACATCAAAACGCTTTTCGCGGGTTGGGTAATCAACGGCCGTGATGTCAACCAGAGTCGAAAACTGCATCGAGCGGTCGTTTTTCAGAAACGCTGTAAATTCCACGATACTGTTCAACGTCACGGTGACATTCAGTTCGTTCCAAGCAATGTCGGTTGCGATTACCGCGTCGGCTTGCTTGGCTTCGATCAGGCCGGCCAGTTCTTGAAGGGCTTCGTTCATTTTCGTCCCTCTCAGCGGGCGATTGTGCCGGTACGGCGGATTTTGCGCTGTAATTGCAGGATACCGTAAAGCAGGGCCTCGGCGGTTGGCGGGCAGCCGGGGACATAGATGTCAACCGGTACGATCCGGTCACAGCCGCGCACCACGGAATAACTGTAGTGATAATAGCCACCGCCATTGGCGCAGGAGCCCATGCTGATCACATAGCGCGGTTCCGGCATCTGGTCGTAAACCTTGCGCAAAGCTGGCGCCATTTTATTGGTCAGGGTGCCGGCCACAATCATCAGGTCAGACTGACGCGGGCTGGCGCGCGGGGCGGTTCCAAAGCGTTCAAGGTCGTATCGCGGCATCGAGGTGTGCATCATTTCAACCGCACAACAGGCCAGACCGAATGTCATCCAGTGCAAGGAGCCGGTGCGCGCCCAGTTGATGATATCCTCGGTCGAGGTCAGCAAAAACCCTTTGTCGGCCAATTCATTCGACATAGCGCGGGTGGCGACTTCTTTGTCGGCCCCAGCAGTGTTGGTTGCCATCACGACCATTCCAGCGCCCCTTTTTTCCATTCATAGGCAAACCCGATGGTCAGAACACCCAGAAAAACCATCATCGACCAGAAACCAAGATCGGTCAGGGTTTTGAACGAGGCAGCCCATGGAAACAGGAACGCGACCTCTAGGTCAAAGATGATGAACAGGATCGACACCAGATAGAACCGTACATCGAACTTCATCCGCGCATCGTCAAACGCGTTAAAACCGCATTCGTAAGCACTGATTTTTTCGGCATCCGGATGGCGCACCGCGATGACCAAAGCCGCAAGGATCAGGACCAATCCCAAGGCAACAGCTAAGCCCAGAAATATGAGGATCGGAAGGTACTCTCTTAACAACGCGTCCAATGCGGCCTCCTCGTATTTGCTGCAAGGCTTATCACTCCGTGACCTTTACCCCTGCCATGGGATGAGGTCAACAGAACGCAGTCACCCAGATCAATCTTTTGAAACCCGTTACACGGCGGTTGCCGCCAAGCATATCTATTCGACCAAAGGGTCTGGTGCGCCGCGTTGGGCGATTTTTTTAGGTGTTGTTTTTTTCCGCAACGGTCGCGGCTTGGGCCGAAAGGCGGTCGCCAGATCGGCGGGCGGAGCACCATCGCCAATGTGTCGGTAGGTCTGGCAGTCCTTGCCGGTGTGGCCGGGATGGTTGCCGCCACATTTGGCGATATGGCTTTGGAGGTTGCGCGGCTAAAAACGGCCCGGTTGCGGCGCTTGATTTTCATGACATGCTGGGCAGCACCACGTCGACGGTTCTGGCGATCTGGGCGGTTTTGCGCGCCCTTGGCTGGTGGCGCAGGATTTCACTGACGGGCCTGCGCGGCGTTGCGGTTGTGGCGCTGGAACTGGTTTTTGCAGCGCTTATCATCACCACCGCCTATTATGGCGGCGAGTTGGTGTTCTCGTTGGGTGTGGCCGTCAACAAACCGATGTAACGTTTGCGCCCCGGTGCCGGTTAAGGCACCGGGGAACACTAGACCCATTTCACAATAGCCGCATTTCAGGCATTCTCGCCCCCATTAGGACTGG
>ERZ890510.2377-NODE-2377-length-10744-cov-5.217326_pt1 | contig 10744 bp, 9 predicted proteins | sample MGYA00521265_ERZ890510 | MGnify/ENA primary metagenome ERZ890510 (study PRJEB32303, sample SAMEA104408624) | aquatic metagenome | biome: Brackish water; feature: Chemocline; material: water | place: Baltic Sea | collected 2014-10-26T21:54:00 | depth 110 m ...
ACCTATGCACGGCTTTTCCAACACTCTTTGATTTGATTGATGAAAGCGCCACGATGGAGGTGGACGGTGTTGCTAAAGAGGATTATTCAAAAGTAGTTGATAAGTGCTATCTGTGCGACATGTGTTATATGAGCAAATGTCCGTATGTGCCGCCGCACGAATGGAATGTTGATTTCCCCCACCTAATGTTGCGCGCGAAGGCGCAGAAATTCAAAAATGGCCAGACAAGCTTTAGAGATAAATTATTGTCGAGTACGGATGCTCTGGGGAAACTTTCGTCTATCCCTGTGGTTGTTCAGACCATTAATGCCGTTAACACGAATAAGGTGACGCGCTCGGTTATGGACAAAACACTTGGTATTCATAAGGATCGTCAGCTGCCAAAATACGCGGGAAAAACGTTCCGGTCCCAATTGCCTGAAGTAGGAGCGGCCTCACCTCAAGAAGGCCAGAGGACTCCTGGAAAAGTGGCTGTGTTTGTTACGTGTTACGTGAACTACAATGAGCCGAATATTGGTGACGACCTATTTAAGGTGCTCGAACATAATCAAATCTCGGTTGTCGCAGTTCAAAAAGAGGCTTGTTGCGGCATGCCTAAGCTGGAGTTGGGCGACCTTGATGCGGTTAAAAGCTTAAAAGAAAAAAACATTCCTCAGATGGTTAAGTACGCTCGGGAAGGTTATGCGCTCATGACCTCTGTGCCCTCTTGTACTTTGATGTTCAAGCAGGAGTTACCACTCCTTTTCCCCGATGATGAAGATGTCCGGTTGGTAGCGAAAGCTATGTTTGATCCATTCGAATATTTTGTGATGCGTGATCGTGACGGTCTTCTCAATAAGGACTTTAAAGAATCTTTGGGGCAAGTTTCGTATCACGTACCCTGCCATTTACGTGTGCAAAATATTGGTTTGAAGACTAAGGAAATGTTAGAACGAGTCCCAGGTACCACGGTCAATACCGTGGAGCGGTGTTCTGGACATGACGGCACATGGGGCGTCAAGAAGGAATACTACGCCGATTCGATGAAGATTGGTCGGCCAGTTTTTCGTCAGATGAATGAGGAATCGCCGAATTACATCAGTTCGGATTGTGCCATTGCGGCGACCCATATCGTTCAAGGTATAGAAGAGAAACATGGTGTGAGTGAAGCCAAAAAACGTCATCCCATTACGTTATTGCGTATTGCCTACGGTTTATAAGAATTGGAGAGAAATAAATGCTGAATAGATCAAGCTTGATGTCATTAGAAGAATATGCGACACGGAGATCCTCGTTTCGTACAGAAGTTATGGAGCATAAAAAAAATAGGAAAGCCTATTTAGGTGAGCATGTGACCTTATTATTTGAGGATGCCTTAACCGTTCAATACCAAGTTCAGGAAATGCTTCGGGTAGAACGAATTTTTGAAGAAGAAGCCATTAACGAGGAATTGCACGCTTATTTGCCTTTGGTTCCAGACGGAGGTAACTGGAAGGCGACGCTGTTAATTGAATACCCTGATGAGGCTGAGAGAAAAGTGGCGCTGTCGAAGCTCATTGATCTTGAAGATCGTGTTTGGGTGCGGGTTCCTGGATTTGATAAGGTTTTTCCTTATGCGGATGAGGACTTGGACCGGGAAAATGCCGAGAAAACCTCTGCGGTGCATTTTCTTAGATTTGAGCTCTCGATTGATATGAGAAAGTCGCTTCTTCACGGATCATCGCTGAGCATTGGAATAGATCATCCTAACTACACGGTAGAAATTGAAGAGGTGTCTGAAAGCTTCCGCGACTCTTTGGTGAGGGATCTGATTGCGGATAGTTGAGGACGACATTAAAAGTTGCACCAATATAGTATCGTTACCGGGTTGAGCGCCTAGAGCCTAAGGCGTTAGCTTTAATTGGCGAAGACCGGCACCGAATTTTGAGAATGTATATGGCTGGATCGGCTCACGATCTTTGATCGCGGAGGGGCTTCTATTTTTCTGATATTAGGCACAAAGGCCCTTGCTTCAGGTAAAGTCTCCCATCCACTGACCCGTCAACACATCTATTCTTAAAGTTAGATGTGTTTTTCAGAAAGTTGATATGTGCTTTTTTTTAGAGAAATTAAACTCGCTGGTCTGGGGCATCATAGGCTTAGGCCTGGTCTTGGCGTGTGCCGTTTCCGGTATTCAAATAGATGCGCATGCTCAAACCGATGAGTCAGGTAGGTATAAACAGGACGGATCTATAAATACAAAGGATAAATACGAGAAACCACAAAATTGGAATGAGTTGGGTATTGATTTGCCACCACCGCCTCAAAAAAACAGATTCAGTCTTTTTCAGACAACAAGTCAGTCCGGTTTTCGGTTTCTCGTTGATGTCTCTTCAATTCAGCTGGGAGAGGATGAGGTTGTCCGTATGGTTTTACTTACGGTCTCTCCCAAAGGCAGTGAGAACATAACCTATGAGGGGTTTCGCTGTGAAACCGCGGAGTACAAGTTTTATGCCTCAAGCTTTGGGTTCGATAAGGCGTGGATGCCTGTTAAAAATCCTCGATGGCGGGGAGCATTTTACCAAACGGCTAATGGTTACCGAGGGGATTTGTTAAAATATTATATTTGTATCGACGGTGTCAATTTGCTAGATGAGCGGCAATTAAAGGTGCTCTTCAAGAAAGGAAAAATGAGCAAAAAGAAGGGTCGGCTAAGCCAATGATTAAGGGTGGCGGGCCTAATTCTTAGTCGTCAAGCGCCAGATTATCTCTATTGATGAGTTCGAGGTCATCCACGTAGCCGAGTACCTTTGCTATTTGTTCGGAGGGAAGTCCTTTTATACTGTTTATTTCTGAGAAATTGTAGTTGATGAGTCCGTAGGCAATGACTTTCCCCGACGCGTTGGCACAAGCTACAACATCGCCTCGATCGAAATTCCCTTGAATACCCGTAACACCTATAGGTAACAAACTTTTATGATTTATGGTTATGGCGCGTATTGCCCCTTCATCAAGAGTGAGTGTGCCGCGAACTTGTAAATGATTGCTGAGCCATTGTTTTCTGGCGGTCATCACAGGCTTGGAAGCATTCAGCCTGCTACCAATATTTTCCCCAGATAGAATGCGCAATAAGACGTCTGATTCTTTCCCGTTGGCGATGACGGTATGCGTTCCGCTGCGCGCAGCTCTTTTTGCCGCACGCAATTTTGTGAGCATGCCGCCACTGCCTAGGTTGGAGCCATTACCTGTAGCCATTTGTTCCAGTGAGGGGTCACCTGCGTCAGCGACATCAATTTTTTGAACATCTTGAGATGTTCTTGGGTCACCGGTGAAGAGGCCATCTTGATCGGTAAGAATGATGAGCGTATCCGCCTCAACCAAGTTCGCAACGAGTGCGGCTAAAGTGTCATTATCACCAAACTTAATTTCTTCGGTTGCGATCGAGTCGTTCTCGTTCACAATCGGTACAATGCCTAGGCCAATCAATGTGCGCAGTGTGGATCGAGCATTTAAATATCGCGTTCTGTTAGCCAAGTCATCATGGGTGAGCAAAATTTGAGCGGTGTGTAACCCTAAGGCCTGAAAGGCGTCTTCATAGGCTCTGATTAAACCCATCTGCCCGACTGCGGCTGCTGCTTGAAGGTCATGAATCATAGTAGGTCGCACTTTCCAGCCCAAACGGAGCATGCCTTCGGCGATTGCTCCGCTGGAAACGAGAATGAGTTCTGATCCTTCTTTTTTGATCTTTACGATTTGTCGAGACCACTCCCTAAGGGCAGGCAAGTCAAGCCCTTGGCCATTAGCCGTAATCAGGCTACTGCCAATTTTAACGACGATTCGTTTGATGTGATGCGCCTTAGTGTTCATCTCTCGTCAGGACTCAATTAATGGGATTCGTTCTTATCTTCTTCTAGTTTGCTCATGTATTCCATGATGCTATTAATAAGCGCTGGAGTGCCCTCTGCGGACAGTGATGAGATTGGGAAAATCTGCGAGCTATCTGCGAGTCCTTTTTTGAGAGCGACGGATATCTCCGCAACAAACGCTCCTTGTTCCTCCTTAGGAATTAAGTCTATTTTATTTAATGCAATCCACCTTGGTTTCTTAAATAGTGCTTCATCATACTTTTGTAATTCGAGACATATATCGTTAGCTCCTTGCACGATTGAGTCTGTATCTGGGTATTCAGTGCCTATATCGATTACATGAACTAATAATTTAGTGCGTTGCAGATGCTTTAGGAACTGATGCCCCAGTCCTGCTCCTTCCGAGGCGCCAGCAATTAGCCCGGGGATGTCTGCGATTACAAAGCTGCCTCTAAATCCAGAGCGCACAACCCCTAAATGAGGATGTAATGTCGTAAATGGATAGTCGGCTACTTTGGGCTTCGCAGCGGATACCGAAGTGATGAAGGTCGATTTCCCCGCATTTGGAAATCCTAACAAGCCAACGTCCGCAAGAACACTAAGCTCCATACGAATCATCCTGATTTCGCCGAGCTCACCATTGGTGAACTGCCTAGGCGCGCGGTTGATGCTCGACTTGAAGTGTATATTGCCGAGCCCCCCTTTGCCTCCTTTGCATAGTTGTTCCGTTTGCCCATCTTGGCTTAGATCAAAAATTATGGAGTTGTCGGCTTCATCGTAAATAATCGTGCCCATGGGAACTTCTAGGTAGAGGTCATCACCTGATCGACCATAACAGTCTTTGCTCTGACCATTTTTACCATGTTTAGCGCGAAAAATTCGTTTGAAACGATAGTCTAAAAGGGTATTGATATCCCTGGAAGCGCGAACATAGATCGTCCCACCTCGACCTCCATCCCCGCCGCTCGGTCCCCCTTTAGGGACAAATTTTTCGCGGCGAAACGCGGCAATGCCATCGCCCCCTTTGCCTGCGTGCACTTCTATTTTAGCTTCGTCAATAAACTTCATCGTCTATATTTTTAATAGTCAGGTAAAAAAAAACCCCGCCTTACGGGCAGGGTTTTTTCGAAATAAGGTAAACCCTACGCAGGAACAATACTAACGATTTTCTTATTTAACGGGCCGGTTTTCCCGAATAAGACGTGGCCATGCACTTTTGCAAATAGTGTGTGGTCTCGGCCCATGCCGACATTCTCCCCGGGATGAACCACCGTTCCGCGTTGTCGAATGATAATGCTACCCGCGCTGACCAGCTCTCCACCAAATCTCTTCACGCCAAGTCGTTTGGCGTTTGAGTCGCGTCCGTTTCTAGAACTGCCGCCAGCTTTTTTATGTGCCATAAATTAATTGCCTTTCAAAACGTTAAAGTCGCGTGTTTACTGGCTTGTAATGTCGCCGATAACGACTTCAGTAAAATTTTGACGATGACCTTGCTGTCTTTTGTAATGTTTTCGTCTTCTAAGTTTGAATATTTTAACTTTTTTGCCGCGGCCATGGGCTAAAACTATTGCCGCGACACTCGCACCAGCAAGGATGGGGGTGCCTATTGAGACGTTGGCGCCGTCAACAACCATCAGAACTTGGTCAAGCGTGATGTTCTCGCCAACCTCAGCGCCTAACGTTTCAATCTTCAATTTTTCTCCAGTGGCGACTTTGTACTGCTTCCCACCAGTTTTAATTACAGCATACATGGCTTTATTTTATCCCGAGTTCAAGCGGCTATTAACCGGTATATCTTACTAAAAAGGGAGCGAAGCATACAAGATTTCATCAAATTACGCAATAATTCAGAAACTTATTTGACACTCCAGTGGGTGGACCATAACATCAACGCACCCAGTCGTTAATTAACCATACTTTACCTGATTAATTATCCTTTACCTGATTAATTATCTTTCTTTCGTTGCTCCATGAATGCTTCAAGTCCCATTGCCATTGACTTCCTGGCACGCCTGAATGACGAGGTCAGCACCCAACTCGTGTCACAAGTGCCCTTAGTTGGGGAGGTTGCTCGGCACACGATTGATAGTGGTGGTAAGAGGCTGAGGCCTATCATATTGCTCTTGTCTGCTGCCAGCTTGGGTTATCAGGAGCGACGCGCGATTCAGTTGGCTACTGCGATCGAGTTTGTTCATACAGCAACGCTATTGCATGACGATGTGGTGGATAGCTCCACAATTCGCAGGGGTTTGCCAACAGCGAATGAGTGTTTCGGCAATGCAGCTGCTGTGTTGGTTGGGGATTTCTTATATTCGAGAGCGTTCCAAATTATGGTTGATGTTGGTGAGGGTGAGGTCTTCCGAATCATGGCAGATGCAACAAACGACATATCTGAAGGTGAGGTGCTTCAACTTTCAAATGTGAAGAATGTTGAGCTTACTGTGAGCTCGTATTTCGAAATGATTCGTGCAAAAACCTCTAGGTTGTTTGAGGCAGCGGCTATGTTGGGCGGTATCGTGGCTGGTGGTGGTAAAGAGATAATTGCAGATTTAGGGCGCTACGGCACCCACATCGGTACCGCCTTCCAGATTGTCGACGACATACTGGATTATGATGGAGCTGAGAGTGATATTGGGAAAAAGCCAGGGGATGACTTGGCGGAAGGTAAAATTACCTTGCCAGTCATACATGCGTTAGAAAACGGCTCGAAAGAAGATGTCGCAGTCATTCGGGAAGCGATTTTGACGGATGGCGCGAGCGGTTTTTCTGGCGTAGTCGATATTTTTCGCAAGTTGGATTCGCTTGATTATTCGCGTGAGCTCGCCCGGATGGAGGTAGAGTTAGCGCAGCAGAGTATTTCAAGTTTGCCGCAATCATCGTTTAAAGATTGCATGATGGAGTTGGCCCGAAACTCTTTGTCTCGAATAAACTAGGTCTGCCAGTAGTTTATTGCTCAGGGTATTGTATTTATCCGGGATGGACGGCAAGACTCTTAATTTTAGAATCTGATTGTTGGCGTTTAAGACTAGCGTTGGGTTGGTTTTTGTGGGTAAATCCCTGCGGTTATGAGTGGGTTCATTGGAGGCGCGTGTGGTTAAGTATCTATTATTGTTACTGGTATGTGTTTTGGCCTATGCCTTTATCAAGACGAAGAGCCGAAAAATAATCAAGAGGCCTTCCGATGGAGCTCGTTCAGCGCCTGCTGTTGAAGATATGGCTCGTTGTGCTCATTGTGGGGTGCATTTCCCGTTGAGCGAAGGTTTTCGGTCGAGCGGTCGAATCTTTTGCTCCAGTGAACACCTTAAAGAGCTGGATAAGACGCGCTTATGATTGAACCCGATTCTCGAATTGAGAATGGTTACCTAAAGTATGCCGAGTGGTGTTATTCACCCAATTACGACGAGAGGCCAAGTGGTACCCAGCCGAGTCTTATTGTTATTCATTCCATCAGTCTGCCGCCAGGAGATTTTGGCGGGGTAGATATCCGGCGTTTATTCACGAACCAACTTGATGTCAATGCTCACCCGTTCTATCAGCAGCTTCGCGGCTTAAAAGTTTCCACACATTTTTTGATTGACCGTCTTGGTTGCATTACGCAGTTTGTGTCCTGTCTCAATAGGGCATGGCACGCTGGAGAGTCAAATTGGAGAGGGGAGGCAAACTGCAATAATTATTCGATCGGAATTGAGCTTGAGGGTACCGAATCGGATGGTTTTGAGGCGGAACAGTACATTAGCTTGAGAGCGATTTGTCAGTCGTTGGTTGTGTCTTATCCGATTGAGGCTTGTGTGGGACACTCTCACATTGCGTTACCTCTGGGTCGGAAGCAAGATCCTGGAATTGGGTTTAATTGGAGCGAGCTCTCAGCGGTACAAAACATCGATCTGCCAATTTAGCCTTTTCAGTCGGCTTTAATCTGCCGCTCATAAGACTGAAAAACATTGATTTAAAAGTAAAAATTTTGAAAGCGAAGTTTTCGGCATAACATCGCCAAAAACCCACCCTAAATTAATATAAGAAAACCTTGACACTGGGCGCGCCAACACTAGAATTAGTGTTACTCCCTAAGTATTAGCACAACATCTTGTGTGTTAGGTGTGTATAACTTGTGGATGATTCGTAAGGGTTTGGTCATTAATTTATTGTCTGATGCCGATTGTAGCTAGAGTTTATCTGTGTGGAAGGCTGGGATTGGGATTGAAATCGAACGGCGATGTGTGAACTACACAAAAAGATAAAAGTTGAGGAGGCTAAATGCAATTGACGGCTAATGTGGGTGAAGCAAAGAATTTGAGCTTAGAAAATATGCGTGAAATACAAGGCGAGGCAGTGGGCATCGATGCCGGAATGATGAAGGTTGTTCGTCGAAATGGGTCGGTGGTTGGATTCGAGCCATCCAAGATATCAATAGCAATGACTAAAGCTTTCCTCGCTGTGAATGGCGGGCAGGGAGCTACGTCAGCCCGGGTTCGAGAGCTTGTATCACAGCTGACTCAAAATGTAGTTGTCGCGCTCAAGCGAAGAAATCCGACAGGCGGCACGGTTCACATTGAGGATATTCAAGATCAGGTGGAGTTGGCATTAATGAGGTACGGTGAGCAAGGGGTTGCGAGATCTTATGTGCTCTATCGGGAGGAGAGAAACCAGGAGCGGACTCGCGCTAAGAAAGAAGCCGAAGTTGATCAGAGCGATACTCAGACCATATTGAACATGGTCGTCGATGGGGTGTCTCAGCCACTTGACTTGGTTAACCTAAAGAGATTGATCGAGGATGCCTGTTCAGGACTCGGTACAGCGGTAATTGCAGACAAGGTTCTGTCTTTAACGGTTCGGGATCTTTATGACGGTGTGCCTTTTGATGAGGTTAATAAGAGTTTGATCTTATCGGCCAGATCATTAATTGAAAAAGATCCAGCCTATAGCTATGTTACTGCAAGATTGCTGCTCAATGATTTGCGTCGTGAAGCCGTTGGAACAGAGCTTACCAGGGAAGAAATGGTGGTTCGCTATCCAACGTATTTCCCGGAGTTTATCAAAAGGGGTGTGGGCGCAGAGCTCCTAGATGAGCGTATGCTTCAATTCGATTTGGTAGCTCTAGGTGCTGCGCTAAAGCCTGAGCGGGATGAGCAATTTGGTTATTTGGGGCTTCAGACACTTTATGACCGTTACTTTTTGCACGTAGAGGATCGTCGTATAGAGCTGCCGCAAGCCTTTTTTATGCGGGTAGCGATGGGTCTGTCTTTAGGGGAGGTAGAGCGAGAGGCAAAGGCCTTAGAGTTCTACAACATTTTGTCGTCCTTCGATTTTATGAGCTCTACACCTACACTGTTTAATTCTGGGACCACGCGACCACAGCTATCGAGTTGTTACTTGACTACTGTGGATGATGACTTGGGCGGTATTTATGACGCCATCAAAGAAAATGCGTTGCTCTCGAAATATGCGGGGGGCTTGGGGAACGACTGGACTCCTGTTCGATCCATGGGTACACACATCAAGGGTACAAACGGTAAGTCACAAGGTGTTGTGCCATTCCTAAAGGTGGTCAACGATACCGCTGTTGCTGTTAATCAAGGCGGTAAGCGGAAGGGGGCGGTGTGCGCTTACCTCGAAACTTGGCACATGGATATCGAGGAGTTTCTTGAATTAAGAAAAAACACAGGGGACGATCGTCGCAGAACCCACGACATGAATACGGCGAATTGGATACCCGACTTATTTATGAAGCGCGTGATTCAAAATGAACAATGGACACTCTTCACTCCTTCAGAGGTGCCGGATTTGCATGACCTCTATGGGGAGGCTTTCGAGCAAGCCTATACTCGATATGAGCAGATGGCTGCAGGGGGCGACATAAAGCTATTCAAGCAGATCCCGGCCACACAGATTTGGAGAAAGATGCTCTCCATGTTGTTTGAGACAGGACATCCATGGATTACGTTTAAGGACCCTTGCAATATTCGATCACCGCAACAGCATATTGGAGCTGTACATAGTTCTAATTTGTGTACTGAAATCACGTTAAACACGTCTGAAAGTGAGATCGCTGTCTGCAATCTGGGATCAGTTAATCTTGTTGCGCACTTGAAGGACGGGAAATTAGATCACGAAAAATTAAGGCGAACAATCTCTACCGCGATGAGGATGCTGGATAACGTGATCGATATTAACTTTTATGCTGTCGGAAAAGCGCGGAATTCCAATTTAAAACACCGTCCGGTTGGGATGGGAATGATGGGGTTTCAGGACTGCCTTCATGAAATGAAAATTCCTTACGGATCGGACGAAGCGGTGGCGTTCGCCGATGAGTCTACAGAGGCTGTGTGTTACTACGCATACTTGTCCTCGACGAACTTGGCAGAAGAGCGTGGTCGGTATTCAACGTTTGACGGATCGCTCTGGTCTAAAGGCATTCTGCCGATCGATTCGATTGAGCTCTTAGAAAAGGAAAGGGGCGGCTACCTCGAGGTTGATCGAAAGAAATCACTTGATTGGGACCAACTGCGGGCCCGCATTCAATCAGTTGGTATGCGGAATTCAAATTGTGTGGCAATCGCACCCACAGCAACGATTGCCAATATTATTGGGGTTTCAGCATCGATCGAGCCCACGTATCAAAACTTATACGTGAAGTCCAATCTGTCGGGTGAGTTCACAGTAACAAATGGTTATTTAGTTAACGATCTGAAAAAATATGGCCTTTGGGATGACGTCATGATTTCAGACCTCAAATACTTCGATGGGGCGCTTTCAAAAATAGACCGCATACCAGCCGAATTGAGGTCGGTGTATGCAACTGCTTTTGAAATGGATCCTGTTTGGCTGGTCGAGTGTGCTTCTCGCCGCCAGAAATGGATCGACCAAGCGCAATCTCTTAACATATATATGGCAGGCGTCTCTGGGAAAAAATTGGATGACAT
>ERZ890510.2379-NODE-2379-length-10737-cov-5.021344_pt1 | contig 10737 bp, 12 predicted proteins | sample MGYA00521265_ERZ890510 | MGnify/ENA primary metagenome ERZ890510 (study PRJEB32303, sample SAMEA104408624) | aquatic metagenome | biome: Brackish water; feature: Chemocline; material: water | place: Baltic Sea | collected 2014-10-26T21:54:00 | depth 110 m ...
GACTCCGGCTCTCCACTCGCGGATCGCCCACGGGTAATCCGGCGCGTCGCCAAGGCGACTTGCGATCCCCGGGCTCTATTCAACGCAGCAGCTGGCAGCGTTTCCACCGGCCAATCGCGCCTCCTGGATCGGCGGACATGGGAGCGTCCCAAAGGAGCAGTAGACGCAGCAATCGCCCGCGTTGGGTCGCAGCACCGCGCCGCAACCCTTACAATCGTAGAAGAACTGGCATGCGTCGGTCGGCATGGTTTCGGTTTCGCGATGCCCACATAAAGGGCAGGTGATTGTGGACTTAAGCTCCACCAGCCGCTCTCCGTTCACCCGCGCCGATCAGACCGCCGGTCGCGAACCAGCCCGTGCGCGCGCCCGGATCGGCACCGTCAGCCGCAATATCAATCATGTTCGCGTCCGCTTGGGTCATCTCGCGCCAGTTCCATTCGACTCGACCTTGTGTCCTAGAGACCCTACGGTCTGTAGTTACTACAGGGTCAAGAGGTATTCGCGGAAATGACGTTCACGGCTGCGGGAGTCCCGATCAAACGCGGCGCGCTCGCGAAGCGTTCGCGTTGCAACATCGAAACGATCCGTTATTTCGAAAAAATCGGGCTGATGACCGATCCCGACCGCACCGAAGGTGGGCACAGGCTCTATCGGCCAGAACACCAAGCCCGCCTCGCCTTCATCTTGCGGGGGCGACAACTTGGCTTCTCTATCGACGAGTTGCGGAGTCTCTTGAGCCTCGTCGACTCGGGCCGCTATACCTGCGGCGAAGTGCTCACCCTCACGCAAAAACACCTGTCTATTGTCCGCGAGAAGATCGCTGACCTGCGGCGGCTGGAAACCACACTCGCCAAGGTCGCAGGTGAATGCGCCGGCGGTCAGACGCCCGATTGCCCGATTATCGACGCCTTGCAGAGCGTTTGATGGAGGGCGCCATTCTCCCCTCAACCGAATCAACCAAGCCGGGAGTTTGGACTTAGAGGGCCGCGGGCATCCGGCGTTTTACAAAGTCGTCAATTAGGTTGGCCATCAGCACTGGCTGGTCTTGGCTGATGCGATGGTCGCAGCCGGGCACGTCATGCGCCTCGGAGCCCGGTATCATCTCTTGTAGGCGCTTCATATTGTGCGCCGGGAAGACGTGCGACTCGACGCCGCGCATCATCAGCGTTGGGCAGGACACGGTGATGTCGTCCCACATGTCATTTTCGAGCACGCCTTCGGTGTATTGCGCCCCTTGTGGGTAATAGCGCCATTCGACCTCGCCCGTCTCGAGTTTCTTGAAGCTGTGTTCGGCGTAATGATCTTTCATATCTTGCGACCACAGGCGACTGAACGGCATCGCAGCCTTCGCCGAGTCGAAATCGGGAAATCGATGGTTCTTGACGATCTCGTCCTTGACGTCGGCGCTGATCTTTTTGTCGAGCGATAAGCCTGGGTCGGCAACGACCAGCGCCGCCACACGCGCGGGAAACTGCGAGGCGACGAGAAGCGCGATATTGCCGCCAGTTGCTGCGCCGACCAGAACCACTTGCGGAATTTTGAGCGTATCGAGGAATTCAACGAGGTCCCAGACATACTCCTGGAGCACGTAGTCGCGTTCGGGATAGTCGCTGAACCCGTGGCCGCGCGCATCGGGGGCGATGAAGCGATTCGGCAGCGAACTGGCGTCCACCATGAAGTCCCACACCCGTGCATTGGTCCGGTTTGGGTGCAAAAGCACAATCGGCGGCGAATCCCCGGGCCAGTCCAGATAGCTGACCCGCAAACGCGCGAGACGAATTTCCTCAGTGTCGGCGGGGCTTTTGAATGTGACCATAGCTCAATGTTCTGGTTTGCCGAGGGTGGCGTCAAGGCGATTGACGCTTATCAGCGGCGAGCCACACCTGTAAGAAGGAGCGGACCGCAACAACCGCTCACATAACCGTGGCCGACCACAAGCGCATTCTCGTCATCAAGCATAGCGCCCTGGGCGACTTCGTCATGGCGCTCGGCCCGTTTCGTGCGATCAGGACGCACCATCCGGACGCACATATCACCTTGCTGACGACGGCACCCTACGCCGACCTCGGACACGGCTGCGGGTGGTTTGACGCGGTCGAGGTCGACCCTAAGCCCCACATCCTGCAATGGCGCAGCTGGCTGCGCCTGCGGCGATTTATCATCGGTAGTGGTTTCGACCGGATTTACGATCTGCAACACAGTGATCGGACGCACACGTATTTCCGATTCTTCCGCCAGCCCAAGCCTGAGTGGTCGGGCATTGCACCGGGATGTTCTCATCCCCACCGCAATCCCAACCGCAACGTCCTGCACACGCTTGAGCGCCAGGCCGAGCAACTTGCGGCCGCCGGCATTGCGCAGACGCCGCCACCTGATCTCGATTGGTTGACTGGCAATACGACGACGTTCGGAATCGCGGGTCGGTTTGCACTTTTGGTGCCGGGCGGCGCACCGCACCGGCCTGACAAGCGCTGGCCGCCAGCACATTACGGTGCCGTTGGCCGCGCCCTCGCCGATGCCGGTATCGTGCCCGTCGTGATCGGCACCCAGGCGGAGGCCCCCGAGATTCGCGCCGTGGCCGAATCCGAGCCCCGCGCGGTCAATTTGATGGGCCAAACGTCGTTCGGGCAGATCGCCGAACTGGCGCGGCACGCCAGCGTCGCGATCGGCAATGATACGGGTCCGATGCACATTATCGCAGCCGCCGGTTGTCCCTCAGTCTCGTTGTTTTCCAATGCTTCTGTTCCAGCCCAGACACAGCCGCGCGGACCCGCCGTCGTTGTGATTCAGCGCGAGTCACTGGCCGATCTCGATCCGGCGGCGGTTTTGGCAACGGCCCACGCCATGGCCAAACCGACCTAGGGTGTTGAAGGGTTCGAGCCGTGTTGCGCTGACCGAGCGCGCCAGCGACAATTCGATGCAATTGACTCTCTACTGACCCTGAAGGGACCCCTCCATGGCAACCGTGATCCAACTCTTTGCGACCGAACCGGCGAGCGACTTGCAGCGTCTGCAGCGCGAATTGGTGTTAGGCCACCATATCTTGGACCGCGAAGGCCAAGGCCTGGACATCGCTGGGCATGTCACAGCGCGCCTGCCGGGAACCGAAACCTTCTGGTCGAACCGTTTCCGCCTTGGCTTTGATGAGGCAGCCCCGGCCGAGTTGCATGAGGTCGGCTTGAAACTCAAGGTTTTGTCGGGACCCGGCGAAATCAGCCCGGCGCTCGATCTTCACGCGGCGGTCTATGCGCGGCGGCCCGACGTCAACGCGATCGTCCACACCCACGCGATGAATGCGATGGCGCTGTCGTCAATTGGCGTGCCGCTGGCGATGATCGACCAGCAGGCCTCGATATTTTTTGAAGACATCGCCTTCTTCAACGAGCACCACGGGGTGTTCTTGGAGGGTGAAGGCGAAACCGATCTGATTGCCGCGGCGTTGGGTCAGAACCGCGCCGCGATTCTGAAGAATCACGGCATTGTGGTGGTCGGCACCAGCGTTCAAGAGGCCGTGGTTGGCGCGCTTGTCCTGGAGGGCGCCGCCAGTGTTCAGGTTCGCGCAATGGCAGCGGGAACGCTCGATCCGCTGCCGAACGAGGCTGCACGCCAATCCAAGAGCTTTCTCGGGCAGGCCGATATTTTCAACTGGAAGTTCGACTACCACGCCCGCCGGGTGCTGCGGGAACGTCCGGACCTGCGCGAGGCCTTGGAAACCCAGGGCTAACGACCCTTTGGTTGCGGCAGCGCTGCCGCGGCGGCACAATGGAAATAGGCGCCTTGGCGCATTGCTGACCGACGGGAGATGACCGATGCCTAATCCGATGCTGCGCCGCGTGCCACGCGACGAAATGACCGAGCGGATGCGCTCTGACTACGACACCGCTATGGCCTTGCGCGATGACGCGACGATGAACGAGGTCGGCGCCAACGCCCCTGAGCTCATGGAGTGGTACAAGGACGAATTCTACGGGAAGCTGTTCTACAGCGGGCGCGTCGAGCCGAGGCTCAAAGAAATCCTGCGCTACCGGCTGTCGATGACGCACGGCTGTGCCTATTGCAACAAAGGCAACCGTGTCGCGGCTGAGAAACAAGGTGTGACCGCCGAGCAGCTCAAATGGATCATGAACGAGGACGCCGATTGCTTCGACGCGAAGGAACGCGCGGTTCTGCGGTTGGCCGACCAAATCGTGATGACCAATATGCACGGCGAACTCGACCAGAAACTCCACAATGAACTGAAGCCACACTTTGACGATGCCCAGATTTTCGAGCTCGGCATGGTCGCCGGTATCCTGACGGGCATGGCCAAGTTCATTTTCGTCTATGACTTGGTCGAGAAAGAAGCCAATTGCCCGGTCGTCCCGTTGAGCGACGCCGCGGAGTAATTGCGATCGGCAAAATCGCGCCGAGAATCGACCCACCGAACAGCCGCGCCAATGGGGTTGTCCGCCTGCTCTCCTTGAGTGGGCTGACCGTCTTTCTGATGCTTGGGGCCACCGCGTGCGGCGCGTTGAGCATTGTTGACCGGTGCGGGCGGGCCCACCCGCGCGGCACGCAGGGATACCAGGATTGCGTGCGCGGCGAACAGGCCGAGGCCGAGCGGGTGCGGCAACGCGCCAACCGGCAATTCCCAACCATGAATTTGCCCTAGGCCATAGTGGCGCGCGACCGAAACTATTACATCGAGGCGGTCGTTAGAGGATATTTTGGCGCGATGGATTCGGGTGACGTCGAAGGCACCATTGCTTGCTTTGCACCGGACGCCACGCTGACGTGGGAATCCAACAATGTCCGCCTCACCGGGCATGACGAGCTACGCCCCTTTTTCGCCGAGCTGTGCGCGGGCACCAATGCGATGGCGCACGAAGTAACGAACTTCGTGGTGGATACCGACAAGGGCACTTGCGCCGTCGAAATCGTCTACCGCAACGAGCGCAAGGGCGGGACGCTAGCGGATATGGCGAACTGCAATTTCTTCGACTTTGGCGCCGACGGGAAGTTTACCCGCGTGCGGTTTTGGAGCGGCGGGTCGGTCGATTAGAACTCGACCAGCCCAGTACCGGTCTCGTTTTGTGCCTAGCTACTCTGGTTTGCGCGCGTCGAGCACGTACATGTGGTTGTGCGGTGCGACCGTGGACATCGGCACGACGGCCGCGGTGTTGTGCGAAAATCCGGCCTGGACGGCAACATCAGCCCAATCGGTATCGCCCAGCGTGCCGATGAACGGCTCGGCGTTGTAGTGGGTGCTCCAATCGATCATAGCCTGGACGTACAGGGTCTTGTCCTCGTTATGGGGAAAGTCCATGTGCATCGCGATACCGCCCGGCGCGAGCAGCCGGCGGGTTTCCTTGACGTAGTTGCGTAAAGCCTTGGCTGAGGTTTCGTGCATCATGATGCACGAAAAAATGAGATCGAAACTCTCGTCTTCGAACTCGGTCGCTTCGGCATTTTGCTGCGAGAAATGAATGTCGTAGCCCATCGACGAGGCCCGTTTGTGACCATAGCGGAGCAACGGCGCGGCGACGTCGATGGCGTGCACCTCGGCGTCAGGAAATGCATCAGCAAACGCACAGGTCACCTGCCCCGGCCCAGACCCCATGTCGAGGATGCGGCGCGGTTGGAAGCCAGGTTGCGCCTTGTCGAGATAAGCCAACAGGTCGTGACCAAATGAATCATGATTGGGGCCGCGCGCGCCCCGCGCATAGATGAAGGCGCCGCGGTCCAACAACGCGCCCTGGTAGGCGTCATCTTCGGTGGACTCGGTGTGGTAATTGCCGGGCATGCAGTGAATATCGACTGCCGCGACGTAGCGCGGCGTCTTGAGCGCCGGGTTGAGGCGCAAGGACCCTTTGCCGACACCGGTATCTTTAACGCGCTGGTTGAGCGCGTCGTCCTGACGATCGAGCGACACCTGCACCGAATCCCAAATGATTTCCTGGGTGGCGCGGTTGAGCGCGCCCCAGGCCTGATGGAACGGATGACGTTCCATCGCTTGGCGAACTTCTTTGCGGGTCTCGGGCTTGCGACCATGGGAATGAACGAAGCCAGGCTCTACCGCATGGCGATAGACCGCGTCATTGCCGCCGACGATGTCGCCAGCGACGTACTCGCGCAACCGCTGCGCAAAGTCTTGCCGCGCCATTTCGTCGTGGTTGATCTCGGGGAACGCACCGTGGGGTGCCTGACGGGTCATGGGTGCCTCCTGGGTTCGGGGGCAGTTTAGCGCGAGTGCTGGTGGATCGCTATCCGGCGGCGGGCGTCACCGCTATCGCTGCAAACCCGGGCATTTCCAGCCTGTGAAACGCCGACTAGGTGTCCTTTGGGTGCAGTGCGACCACGGGATCGGCACCCTGCATGTCGCCGGCCCACCGCTCGATCAAGTCGGAGTCGATGTCCAATTGATCGAGGATGCGGGCGACGGTGTGATCGACGAGATCGTCGATCGTCTTGGGGTGGGCATAGAAAGCGGGATCGCTTGGCAAAATGGTCACCCCCATGCGGGCCAGTTTGAGCATGTTCTCGAGGTGGATTTCCGACAACGGGGTCTCACGCGGCACGATGATCAACCGCCGCCGTTCCTTTAGAACAACGTCGGCGGCGCGGTGGACGAGCGAATCGCCGTAGCCGTTGGCGATGCAGCCCAGGGTACGCATCGAGCACGGCACGATAACCATTCCGTCGGTGCGGAACGAACCGGACGATACAGCGGCACTCATTTCGCCAGCGCCGTAAGAGACATCGGCCAGGGCGCGCACGTCCTTGGCGGTCTTGGTCGTTTCATGTTCGAGGGTCTGCTGGCCCCATTTGCTCAAGATCAGATGCGTTTCAACGTCCGGTGCTGCGCGCAGGACATCGAGCAAACGGATGCCGAATATCGCCCCCGACGCGCCCGTGATACCGACAATGATTTTCTTCATAGGGGTCATGGCGTACCGATCAAACCCGTGTTCGGGCGAAACCGTGTTCGGCCATATCGTTCCACACCATTTGGTCGACGATTTTGCCGTCACGCAGGGTGAAGCGGTCGACGTAGCGAATGTTTTGATAGGGCGTGCCGTCGGGCTTCTCGCCTTGCAGCGTGCCGAAACAGAAGACAACGGTGCCGTCGTCGGCGTTGATTTCGTCGAATCGTTGGAAGGCTTTCCAGCTGTTTTGCGAGCGGCCCTTTTGAAACGCCACGAGTTCTTCTGGGGTGGTGAAACGGTGGCCGCCCATGAAGACGGTGTAGAAACCCGAGCCCAGCATGGCGCGGGCGGTATCGAGGTCGCGTGCTTCCATCGTCCTCAGGTATTTGAGGACCAGCTTGGAGGCGGCGCCGGTGGCGGTTTCGTCGCCGCGCGCGGGCGGGTTGGGCGGAATCGGTCTGTCGCCCGGGCCGAAGCCGTGTTCGCCCATGTCGTTCCACACGTTCTGACTGACGAACTTGCCGCCCTGCACGACGAATCGATCGACGAAACGGATGCCCTCATAGGTGGTCTTCATGTCGATCTTCTTGCCGTACAGCGTGCCCCAGGCGTAGACGATGGTGCCGTCCGCCGCCTCAGTTTCATCGAAGCGGTCGAAAACCTTGAGTGCGGTGCCTTGGCGTCCTTTGCCGTAGGCGATCAGCCCTTCGAGCGAGTCAAAGTGGCAATCGCCGGGGAAGACCATCTGAAACCCGGGTGCCTGCATCGCCGTGGCTGCATCGAGGTCGCGCGCCTCCATGGTGCGCAAGTAGGTGAGCACCAGATGGGATGCCGACCCTGGGGTCAGCGTCGTTTCCGCATCGGCGATGACATCGGCGAGATTGGCCATGGGTTCCTCCTGAGGGCGCGACGCTTACGGCGCACCTGGCCGCTTGGGTTAAGGATCGTGCTGGTCCGCCCGAAGCAGCGTAAGGACGAGCGAGAATATGTTGTACCAAATAAACCCCAGCGCCAGAATAAACAGCACGGTGCCGGGGATGATGAGAATCGACAGGCCGGCGGCGCTCAAATAGGGCAAGCCGACGATGGAAAACCAGATCCAGCCGCCGACCCCGATCGTGAACGTGCCGATCCCGGCGACGACCAGCGCCAAAGTGAGGCGCCAGGTCAGATAGGGTCCCTCTTCTTCCATATCCTCGGCTCTCTGTGGCGCCTTTCGGCCCCCTGGACGGTTCGATTATGGTAAACCATTCGGGAGCGATGAAGGGCAGAAGACTCGGCGCTGCGCTTAGCGTTGAAACACAGTAGAAGCAGGTTCCAAGTTCGGTCCGACTTCCCCTCTAAACCAAGCCCCGCGCCTGTACTCGACGCCGAACAGATTGGGCACGCGAGTACAGGCAACCAAGAACGAGCAACAGGATAGATATCGTGAGCAATAACGGACACGGCGCCTACCCCACCTTGAAACAACAACTTGCGGCGGACGAGATCATCCTCGCGCCCGGTTGCTTCGATGCGTTTTCGGCCATGATGGTGCAACAGGCTGGGTTTTCGGCGGCCTATATTACCGGCGCGTCGATCGCCTACACCCGCCTGGGCATGCCAGATATCGGTCTGGTCTCGATGAACGAGGTGGCGACGACCGTGTCGCTAATCGCCGAACGGGTCGACCTGCCGCTGATCGTCGACGGTGATACGGGTTGGGGTAACGCGATCAACACCCAGCGCACCGTGCGTTTGTTTGAAGCTTCGGGCGCGACCGCCATTCAGCTGGAAGATCAAACCTTTCCCAAGCGTTGCGGCCATCTCAAAGGCAAGAGCCTGATTCCGGTGGGCGAAATGGTTGGCAAGATCAAAGCCGCGGCCGACGCGCGCCGCTCGGACGACTTTTTAATCATCGGGCGGACCGACGCCATCGCGGTCGAGGGCTACGACAAGGCCGTTGAACGCGCCGAACGCTATGTCGAGGCCGGCGCCGATATTCTGTTCATCGAGGCCCCGGAAAACGAAGATCAGCAACGCGATATGTGTGCTCGGTTCAAGGGCCGCGCCCCACTGTTGGCCAACATGGTCGAGGGCGGCTCGACACCGGTGAGCGACGCGAAGGCCCTGCAAGACCTGGGCTATTCCGTTGTGATTTTCCCGGGCGGCTTGTTCCGCGCCTATAGCTTGCTGGCCGGCGAATACTTTGCGAGTTTGAAGAAGCACGGCACGACCAACGCGTTCCGCAATCGGATGTACGACTTCAAGCAAATCAACGAACTGCTGGAAACCGAAACCATCCTGAGCAACGCTGCGCAATACGACGCCGCGAATTTCGAGTAGACGGACGCCCCCTGTGCCGCGATCGCGCGTTGCGACGCTGACCCTACTGTGCGTGATGCTGCTGGGTGCATGCGCCAGCGGGACCAACGTCTCGTTCAATCCGTTTGGCGCGAGCCAAACTCGCGCCACGAGCGCGCAGAAATGCACCGGTCAAGGATACCGCGAGGACAGCGCGGGCCACGGCGAGTGTGTCGCATTTTACGACAAACAGACCTTCACCAACCGCCGCAATATCGTGCTTGCGATCGGCGCCGCGGCGCTGGCGGTATTTGCGTTTGAGGGGCAGTGCGACTGCCTGTTCGGCCCCGACCGTGGGGTTAAGTACACTAATTAGGGGCCGATGATTAGGCATCTGGGGCGCCGCGAAACTCTGGTGCTGTTTCGACGAGAACTTGGACACCGTCCAGGAGCGATCGTTTGGTGGAACCGATGAACCAACTGTCGACGATCGATGCCTGCGCGGCCCAATTGCGACAAGTGTTGGGCAACGAGCATGTCCACGACGATGCGCCGACGCGGCAGTTTTTCTCGACTGACATTTTTTATGTCGGCGAACCCTGTGCGCTGGTTATCGCACCGGGTAACACCGAACAACTTGGTGCCGCGGTCGCCGCGGCGACCAGCGCGGGACTCGCGGTCGTGCCGCGCGGTGGCGGGATGTCCTATACCCGAGGATACCTCGGTGGGCCGCGCTCGGTTTTGGTCGATACCCGCCGGATGGATCATGTCCTTGAGATCAACACGCAAGACCTGTTCGTCACCGTGGAGTGCGGGATTTCTTGGGCGGCACTCGACGCCGCGCTTAAGCCGCACGGCGTACGCACACCGTTTTGGGGAACAGGATCGGGCAAGTACGCGACGGTGGGTGGCACGGTCTCCCAGAACGCCATCAACTACGGGTCGGGCCGGTATGGACCGGCGGTCGACTCGGTCCTTGGCCTGACTGTCGTTCTGGCCGACGGGTCGACGTTGACGACTGGATCGGCGGCAACGCCCTTTGCCCCGTCGCCGTTTTTCCGCACCTACGGTCCTGATCTAACCGGCCTCTTTTTGGCCGATACCGGGGCGCTGGGCATCAAAGCGACGGCCACGTTGAGACTGATTCCCCGTGCGCCGGCGATTGAATACGCGTCGTTCGAGTTCGCGGATGCCGCTGCGTTGTGTGGCGCCATGAGTGCCCTCGCCCGCCACGCCTTGACCAGCGAATGTTCAGGCTACGACGCGCTGCTGATGGCCTACATGATCCGCAAACAGAGTTTCGGCGACGACATCCGCAAACTGGGACAGGTCGTCCGCTCAGGGCAAAACCTGTTTGAGGGGGTCCGCGATGCAGCGAAAGTGGCGATGGCCGGACGCCACGCCTTTCGCAACGTCGCCTACTCGATCCACTTCACGGTCGATGGCCGTAACGCCACCGAAGCCGCCGGCAAAATGGCGCAGGCCAAGGCGATTTGCGGCGCAGCGGGCGAGGAGATCGACGCAAGTGTCCCGCGATTGGTCCGGGCGG
>ERZ890510.2382-NODE-2382-length-10726-cov-4.583919_pt1 | contig 10726 bp, 12 predicted proteins | sample MGYA00521265_ERZ890510 | MGnify/ENA primary metagenome ERZ890510 (study PRJEB32303, sample SAMEA104408624) | aquatic metagenome | biome: Brackish water; feature: Chemocline; material: water | place: Baltic Sea | collected 2014-10-26T21:54:00 | depth 110 m ...
ATATCGGATACTAAAGTTCCTAAAGATCCAGGTTTATCTTTGATTCTAATTCTTAAAGTTAAATATCTTCCTGCAACTGCCAAACCAGATTGCATAATTCTTTCTAACAAAATGGGATCAATGTTGCCACCAGATAAAACTAATCCTACTGGGCCAGAAAAATATTTAGGATTTTTAATAAATGCTGCAGCTGCCACTGCCCCACCTGGTTCAACTAAAAGTTTGCCTCGCTCCAAAGTTTGTAGTATCGCAATCGCAATATCATTTTCACTCACTGTTACAACTTCATCCACATAATCTTGAATAATTGCAAATGGAATATCACCAGGTTTACCAACAGCAATGCCATCAGCCATTGTGGACATTGATTGCAATGCAACTGGTTTACCTGCTTTAAGAGATGGTGGGTATGCGGCAGCGTTTTCTGCTTGTACCCCAATTATTTTTATTTTCGGATTCAATTCTTTTAACGCTAAAGCACTACCAGCAAGTAATCCTCCACCACCAGTACAAACTACAACTGTTTCTAATTCTGGATGTTCGGCAAAAATTTCTAAACCAACAGTTCCTTGTCCCGCAACAATATGTGGGTGATCAAATGGTGAAACAAAAAAAGCACCAGTTTTTTCTGCTTCTTCTTTTGCAGCTTGCAAGGCGATATCAATTGTTTCACCAGCAAATTTAACTTCAGCTCCATAACCTCTTGTGGCAACAACTTTAGGAATCGAGGCACTAATGGGCATATAAACAGTTGCTTTAATTCCAAGTAACTGTGCTGCAAGGGCGACTCCTTGACCATGATTTCCAGCACTTGCTGCAATTACACCTTTACTTCTAATTTCTTTTGGTAATTGCGAAATTAAGTTATATGCACCACGTATTTTGAAGGAACCTGCTCTTTGTAAATTTTCTGGTTTTAAATAAACTGGACTTTCAATTTGTCTTTCTAACCAACCAGCATTAATCATCACAGTTGGACGAACTATTCCTTGCAAACGTTGACTTGCTTCCTGAATATCTTTTAGGGAAACCAAATGTTTGTTTGACAATTGTTTAATCCAGTTCCTTTGTTAAAAGCTGACAGTAAATAGCCTATCTGGAAATATTTCTTTTAACCATGCTTTAGGCTTGGCTATACCGTGACTCTGATAAAAAATTTAGGTCGAAATATTCGACAAACCCCATGGCTTCGAGGATTACCCAACGAAGTTGCAGTGATTTCTTTAATTGCATTTTTTGTCGCAATTGGTTTTGGCATCGTTGCCCCAGCTATTCCAGTATTTGCCAGATCCTTTGGAGTTAGTGCTCTGGCAGCAAGCTCCATAGTTTCAGTTTTTGCCTTTATGAGATTTGCGTGTGCCCCTTTAGCAGGGTTTTGGGTTAATAGATTTGGGGAAAGATTTGTTTTAACCACAGGTTTACTGCTGGTAAGTATTTCTAGTTTTCTAGCCGGTTTCTCCAATGATTTTAAACATTTAATTATCTTGCGAGGTGCTGGCGGATTAGGTAGCACAATGTTTACTGTTTCGGCTTTTGCTCTGCTGTTAAGAATTGTGAAACCTGATCAAAGAGGTAGAGCTGCATCTGCCTATCAAGGCGGATTTTTAGTTGGCGGTTTAGCAGGACCAGCAGTTGGTGGAATTGTTATTTCAATTTCACTTCGCGCACCATTTTTTGTTTACGCCACGACACTTTTAGCAGCAGCTGCTGCTTCAGCATTTTTACTCGGTAGTCACGATAAAACAAAAATAGAAGAAAAAATTAAATATAAAACTTCTGAATCATTAAGACTTTTTGGTACAGCATTAAAAAATAGGGCCTATAGAGCTGCCCTAAGTGTGAATTTAACAACTGGATTTGTTTCTTTTGGTATTAGATCTTCCATAATTCCAATATTTGTTGTGGAAGGTTTGAAACAAAGTCCATCACTTATAGGTTTTGGTTTCTTAGCAACAAGTATTACGCAAGCTTCGTTTCTTTCCCTTGCTGGAAGATCAACTGATTCGCGGGGCAGAAAACCTTCCATGATTCTTGGCACAAGTGCATTATTTATTTCAATTATTGTTTTGGTTTTAATTCAAACTCCGATTGGATATATAAGTTCCATGGCAATAGCTGGAATAGGTGCAGCATTTATGGGAGCTGCTCCTGCTGCAGTAATTGGTGATGTCACCGGTGGAAAAAAGAGTGGACCAGTTGTGGCAGCTTTTCAAATGACAAGTGATTTAGGTTCAATCATTGGCCCAATTGTGGCTGGATCATTAGTTGATTCCTTAGGTTTTGGTTGGGCTTTCATGACTGGAGCAGCAGTATCGAGCATGGCAATCTTCTTTGCCATCTTGATGCCTGAGACAAAACCACGAGAAATAGATAGCACTAAATCTAATAAGTAATTCCGATAGTGCAGATTAATTAAAACTGTTTAGACTAGTTATATGAATGAAACAGCATATTTCGCACTCGGATGCTTTTGGGGTGCTGACCGAAGATTTTGGCAAACCGATGGAGTTATTGAAACTTCAGTGGGATACATGGGTGGAGTAAAAGAAAACCCAAGTTATGAATTAGTTTGCACAGGAACCACAAGACATGCCGAAACAGTCAAAGTAATTTTTGATCCAGCACTTGTTAGTTATAGAAAACTTTTAGAAATGTTTTGGACAATTCATGATCCAACACAAGGTAACCGCCAAGGAAATGACATTGGATCTCAATATCGAAGTGCTGTTTTCTACACTTCTGAAAGTCAACAAGCTGAAGCTATTTTAACTAAAGATATTTATGAAAAAGAAATTCTTGCCCAGGGCTTTGATTCAATCACTACTGAAATCATTCCTGCTACTGATCATGTTTATTTTGAAGCAGAAGATTATCATCAAAAATATTTAAAAAAGAATCCAAATGGTTATGACTGCCATGCCAGAACTGGTGTTTTATTTCCTGTAACTGTTTAAATAAAAAATAGACCTGGTAAAAAATTTCACCAGGTCTATTTTTTATTAATTAATTAATCTCTTCTGCCTGCAAGAATTGCAAAGAGTCTTAGTAACTCAAGATATAACCAAACCAAAGTCATGGTTAAACCAAAAGCTAATCTCCATGATTCTTTTTCTGGCAAATTCATTGTTACTGCAGTTCTAATAGCTTGGAAATCAAGCATCAGTGTGAAAGAGGCAAGGCCAACACCAAATAGTGCTAACAAAATTCCTAATCCACCAACACCATAAAAGCCCCAACCATTTCCAACACCCATAAACATTGCAATCAAGGAAATGACAGCTATGACTAAGTAAGAAACCATGGCCACCATCATTAACCTGATGAACTTGGCATCAACTTTGATGATTCCTGATTTGAATAAGAAGAGCATGGTGGCAAATGCGATAACTGTGCACATCACAGTATTGCCAACAATGTTTGTGTTTTCTCCAAAATAATTTTGGTACAAGTTACTTATGCCACCAACAAAAACACCTTGAGTTAGGCCATAAATCATAACTAGACCTGGGGAAACGTTCTTTTTGAAAGTGTTTACTAAACCTAAAACAATTCCTGCAATTGCAGCACCAATTGTTAGAGCAGGTGTCATCCAGCCAATGGCAGCACCAATAAGCAATAGTCCCAACATCGTGATTGATTTCATAATCACGTCATCCATAGTGACAATGCGTTGTCCTGGGCTTGCTGGATTTAAACCAGAAAAAGTTTTATCTGTTGAAGTTTCAACAGGTGTTGATGTTATGACAGTGTCGTCATAATTTCTAGTGTTATTTCCTAACACCGATCCTGGTTTTTGAAAGTCGGCGTAGCGACGAATAACCGGGTTTCTAGATTCCATTAAGTAATCATTCCTCTCAGGTTTAGGGGAAACAAAATTTCCTCTTATTTCAAAGTAACATGTTTCTCATCACCGCGCGTGCCAACATAAAGGCTAAGCACAACAATTAGCCCGCCTAGTGCCTGGATTGGGGTGGGCAGGCCTCTGCCCAGTAACCCTCCAAAGCCGATACCAACAATTGGAATGGCGTTTAGGGCTAGGGCTGAATATTTGGTTGCCACCAAAGAAGAGGCGTAGTTGAAAAGAATAAACGGAAGAGCTGCGCCAAATAAACCAGAACAAAAGGCAGCTAGCCAATACTTCATCTCAATTGAATTACTTTCAGGAAAATTAGAGCCACTAAGCACAAATATTATGAAAGCAAAGATTGTGCCAACAAAAAGCTGCCCAAATACTAAATCAACCACATTGTCTCTAGCAGCATAAATTCTTGCAACAACTACATAGAGGGAGGCAAAAATTGCTGCGAGTGTGAAAGCAAATACGCCAAACCAAGAATCTTCTCCACCACTTCTTACTTCAGACACTGCTACGACAACTCCCCCAAAACCTAAAATTATAGAAAAAATCATGCGAGGTGAAATAAATTCCTTCAAGAACACAGCACCAATAATTGCTACAAAAAAGACTTCACTGGCCATCACGATCAATCCTGTAGAAACTGTGCCACGAGAATATCCAATGTTGCCAAATAAATATGTAAATCCGGGCTCTAAAAGTCCTAGCGCTGCGGCCAATTTCCAATTAATTTTTAGCTTCCTTCTTCGCCAAGCAAGAAATATAGCTACTATTAAAAACCCAAAACCAATTTCAAGCACTAATAATTGACTAACTGCAAAGGCATCCAAGGCCATGTCAGCAAATGGATTGCCCAGTCCCCAAGAAATCATTGCCAATATCAATGCTAAAAATCCGCGCCTGGAGTAATTGGTGCTCATGGGCATCAGGCTAGGGCAGTAACTCAAACACAAAAACTTCCCTCGCATAAATCACACCAGTAACTCCAGAAAACCTGAATTTTGTTACAAAAAATATGGGTGCTGGTTGGCTATTGTGGGGTAAGTCGTGCAAGAATATTGAAAGTAATTCATCCCACCCCGTACGGAGGATCAGTGGCAGCACGTAAGAAGTCAAAAAAGAGCACTGCAAAAAAGAGTGCTAAACGTAAGGTAGCAAAAAAACGCGTTGTTAAAAAAACAGCTCGTAAAAAAACTGCAAAACGTAAGACCGTAAAGAAGTCTTCACGTAAAAAAGCTTCAAAGAAGAAAGCTGCAAAGAAAAAAGTAGCTAAAAAATCTTCAAAAAAGAAGCCTGCCAAGAAAAAAGTAGCTAAGAAAAAGAAAGCTGCTAAGAAACCTGCAAAGAAGAAAAAAACTGCAAAGAAAAAATCTTCTAAAAAAGCAGCTACACCTAAGGTTGCAGCACCAGCTCCAACTCCAGTTGTAGAAACTCCAGCAACTGCACCTTTCAATCCACTTAGCTGGTAATTAAAGTTAATTAGATTGAAAATGTAATTCGAGGGCTGTTTCGAAAGAAATTGCGAAGCAGCCCTCATCATTTCCAGAAAGGAAAATAAATGAAAAAAAGATTAGTAGTACTAGCAGTAACTTTCTCATTTATTTTTACATTCATTCAACCTGCAAATGCATTAATGTCATTGAAAAAATGTGGGACAGACCCTTCAACTTGCACTAAAAAAGAAAATACTCAAATCTTAATTAATTTTTCTAGAAAGAATCATGCACATTACGTGAATGAACATCAATTATTTGCGCAAGGAAAAATAAGCACAGAAAAGATGGCAGCTCGTGAATATGCAGCTGCTGAATATCTTCGCAAAAATGGCGAAAGAGCTTATGGCGATTGTTCAACTCTTATATTGCAAATGTCAAACATATATGCTTCTCGAGCAGCTACTTATTTCCCAGAAAATCAAGTGAGTCTTCGAGCACAATTAAATGCTGAATCAGTTGTACTAGAAGATCAAATTTATGGTGTTTGTAATCAATTCAAACGTCGTTGGTAATTAATAAGAAATTAGTTTGTCATTAACTAGTTTTATAAACTCTGTAGGATTTCCAACTGGACCGCTTATTTTGTGAATAATTTTGCCATCTTTGTCAAGTAATAAAGTAATAGGTAATCCATTAATTCCATAAATGGATCGCAAATTTCCTGCTCGATCTTGCACACTGGCAAAGGGAAGCTTCCAGGTAAAAGAGCTCTTTAAGGATTCTGCTTCATTATCCATAAAAGCAATACCAAAAAATCCAATTTCCTTATTCAACTTGGCATAAGCAGCTTTGAATGAGCTGGCATCTTCTGCACACACCGTGCACCAAGAAGCCCAGAAACTTAAAATCATAGGCTTATCAGTTTTGATTCCAGCAAGATTGACAAATGTGTCATGACCAAGACAAGGCAAAATTGCTGGGACTAAATCTGCTCTTGCTACATCAATTTCAATATCAGAGATGGGGCATTCTTGTGTTATGTAATTAGTTGCCTCATTAGAAATAAAGGTACCTTTAGCAGAATTGCTACTTGAACAACTTGTTATTAGAAGTGCCACCAATGGTAATAAAAATAATTTACTTTTTTTCATTTCACTTTCCACCTTATTACTGGTGCCCTCGGTGGGACTCGAACCCACACTGTGCAGATTTTAAGTCTGCTGCCTCTGCCGATTGGGCTACGAGGGCAATAGATACAGATTACTTTTAACCTGAAATCAGTTTGCGAGCAGATCCAAATATTTGATCTAGCATCGCTTCGGTAAGTCTGCCAGTAAAGGTATTTTGTTGACTCGGGTGATAGCTACCTAAGAGAGTAATTTCTTGGTTTTTTCTTAAAAAAACTATTTTGGATCCATGAGAGAATTTGACCTTATCTTTGGCAACAAATCCTTGGCTAGCAAAAAGATCAATAGCTGCCTTCCATGCAAAACTACCAAGTGCTATTACTACTTTTAATTCTTTTTCAATAAATTTCCATTCCAAATCTAACCACTTACTACAGGTATCTCTTTCTTTTATTGTTGGTTTATTATCAGGCGGAGCACATCTCACAGCAGTTATAACTCTGGCGTTATCTAGTTTTAATCCATCTTTTTTATTTATAGATTGTGCTTGATTAGCAAATCCTGCGGTATGCATTGCCCTAAAAAGCCAGTCCCCGCTTCGATCTCCTGTAAAAATTCTGCCGGTTCTATTCCCACCATGGGCTGCTGGTGCCAAACCAATAACTAGTAGTTCTGGTTTTTTATCCCCAAAACCTGGAATAGGTTTGCCCCAATAAACTTCATTTTCATAAGATTTTCTTTTTTCTTTTGCAACATCTCTAGTCCACTTAACCAAGCGGGGACATTTCTTGCACTCACAAATAGCTTTTTCTAATTGCGTTAAATTCTTTATTGGACTTGCGACCAAGCCACACCATCCAAAATATCTCTCTCACTGGCAATAAGTTTTGTAGCACCAATGCCCTTCATTACTTCATCTAAAACAATGGATCCAGCAGTGATTACTTCAACTCTTCCCTCATGCATGTAGGGCAAAGCTGCTCGTTGTTTAAAGGAAAGTGCAATGAAATCTTTAGCTGTTTGACTGATTTGTTCATTAGTGATCTCAGCCCCATGTAATACATCTGGATCATATTTTGTTAATTGCAAAATGTGTGCCACCACTGTGGTTACTGTGCCAGCAACTCCGACCACAGTTTTGGCTTTTGCCCAATCAACTTCTTTGCTTGCTAGAGAGAGTTTTTCTTGAACATCTTTTCTAATTGCTGCTTCTTGTTCTTTGGTTGGATTTCCACCTGGAGTGTGTCTTTCAGTCATTCGCACACATCCCACATCCATGGAAAAAGAACCAGTTGGTTTCATATCGCCCAACACTAATTCGGTTGAGCCACCACCTAAATCAATTACTAAATATGGGGCTTGATGTTTATTTCTTAATGATCTTGTGGCTCCCTCAAAAGATAAAGCTGCTTCGACTGTGCCCGGAATTACTTCAGGCACTACACCAAGTCGATCTATTACTCCTTTTATGAACATGGCACGGTTTTTTGCATCTCGGGTAGCACTTGTGGCTACAAACTTTAAATGCTCCACTTTATGTAATTTAAGTATTTCGTCATATTCTGCAACTGCTTTAAATGTTCTTTCCAAAGCTGCTGGGGAAAAAGCGCCAGTTTTATCGACTCCTTGACCTAGTCGAACAATTCTCATCTCACGTACAACATCTGTAGCGATTTGTTTTTCTGTATCAATGTCAGTTATCAATAAACGAATTGAGTTAGTACCACAATCTATTGCTGCTACACGTTTCATCAAATTTCCTCTGCTAGACAAGATTTTTTAGCCCAGTTACCAATTCTTTGTAATGCGTCATCTCCTACTGGATTTATTCCTGGTCCAACTGCTAGTGAATGAGCAATTAAAGCATGTAAGCATTTAACTCTTGTTGGCATTCCCCCAGCAGAAATATTAGTGATGGCTTCATTGGTGCCATATTTATTTCTTCTTGTTAAATAATCTTGATGTGCGCCTTGATATTTTTTAGCAAAATCTTCATCGGTAGCTAGTCGTTCTTCATACTCTTTCATCAACCCAGACGCTTCAAGGGTGCCAATTGCTGAATTTAATGATTTACAAGTTAAATAGAAATGAGTTGGGAAAGGCTCTGTCTCTTCTATAACAGGATTAGTTGAAACCACGGTTGGGTTGCCACATTCACATCTATTTGCAATGGCAATAACTCCACGGGGTCTTCTGCCTAATTGTTTTTCAATTGCTATTAAATCTTTTTCTTCAACAATCATTTGGGAGCATTCGGTCTCACCACAGTGAATGCTTCATTTTTGTTTGAAACAACACCGCTGTCTGCTTCTAACCAAGATTCGTAAAGATTTTTGTACCAAGGTTGAGGGGGTGCAGGTTGGCCAGCCCAAGCAGTAGTTGGTGGTGCGTTTGTAATTATTTCTGGCTGCCCGTCTAAACCAATAACACTAAAAGCAACTTCACCTGGCAGTACATAATGTAGACGAACGCGAGCTTGAGATGCGATGTAATAGGGATCATTCCATTTTTGTTGAACTTCTTTTAATATTTCAACTTGCTTTTCAGCTTGGGCTACTTGAATTTTAAGGGCAGCAATTCTTGCTCTTTGGGCAACTAAATCTCTAACTGGTGAAGCAAGCATCATAATTAAAATTATTATTGCTGAGAGTAAAACTACTAAGCGACCATTTATTGATGGTCGTTGTAGTCTATTTAGTTTTGCCATACTTCCTAGATAACCGCTTTAGAAGCGTGGAAATGCGGAGCGACCCGCATATTTTGCTTTATTACCCAGTTCTTGTTCAATTCTTAAGAGTTGGTTGTATTTAGCAACTCTTTCTCCACGTGCTGGGGCACCTGTTTTAATCTGTCCCCCATTTGTGGCAACTGCCAAATCTGCAATTGTGGTGTCTTCGGTTTCACCTGATCGATGACTCATCATGGTGGCATAGTTATTTTTTTGAGCAAGTGTCACAGCATCAAGGGTTTCAGTTAAAGATCCAATTTGGTTTACTTTTACTAAAAGCGCATTTGCAGTTTGTTCACTAATTCCTCTTTGTAGACGAGTTGGATTTGTTACAAACAAATCATCACCCACTAATTGAACTTTGTCCCCTACAACTTCTGTTAAGTGTTTCCATCCAGCCCAATCTTCTTCGTTCATCCCATCTTCAATTGAAACCAATGGATAATCATTTACCAAACTTGCATAATATTGAGCCATCCATTCTGAAGATCTTTTTTCACCTTCAAATGAATAACTGCCATCTTTATAAAATTCTGTTGCAGCAACATCTAGTGCTAATGCGACTTGTTTTCCAGGTTCAAAACCTGCTTTAGAAATTGCTTCTAAAATCAAATCAAGTGCTGCTCGGTTGTTAGGAAGTTGTGGTGCAAAACCACCTTCATCTCCTAAACCTGTGGCAAGTTTTTTACTTTTTAATACAGATTTCAATGCGTGATAAACCTCAGCGCCACCTTGTAGGGCATCTGAGTAAGAATCAAAACCAATTGGTGCAATCATGAACTCTTGAATTTCTACATCAGTATCAGCGTGTGCTCCACCGTTAAGAATGTTCATCATTGGTACTGGCAACAAGTTAGCTTCGGCTCCACCTAAATATCTGAATAATGATTGGCCACTGCTTAATGCGGCAGCTCGGGCAACAGCTAAGGAAACACCCAAGATTGCATTAGCGCCTAATTTTGATTTTGTTGGAGTGCCATCAAGAGCGATCATTAATTCATCAATTGCTCTTTGTTCACTTGCTTCAAGGCCAATTACTTTTGGGGCAATTTCGTTTTGAATAGCAGCAACGGCTTTTCTAACACCTTTTCCGCCGTATCTTTTTTCACCATCTCTTAATTCATGTGCTTCGAAAGCACCAGTAGAGGCACCAGAGGGCACTCCAGCTCGAGCAAAAGTTTTGTCTGAAAGCACCACGTCAACTTCAACAGTTGGATTTCCACGAGAATCTAATATTTCACGAGCGTTAACGGATTGAATGGTGGCCACTTTAAAATTGCTCCTTTTAATTTAAATCTGTGCTCCCAAGTGTATCTAAAAGTGCTGAGTTGAATTAAGGTGTGTAAATTGTTGAGCATGCTTGCACCAGAATTAACCTTTGGCGAACCAAATACTGAATCAAATGATCCAGGATACTTTGGTCCTGGAACAATTACTTGGAGAATTCATTCTGATGTTATGGCAGTAATTGGTGGTGTTCGCGCATTATTTTTACAAGCCCTAGAACCAAGAGCATTTGGTGGAGTGCAAGCTCATTCTAGATATCGCGAAGAACCTTTTGGCAGATTATTGAGAACAG
>ERZ890510.2384-NODE-2384-length-10706-cov-5.198479_pt1 | contig 10706 bp, 5 predicted proteins | sample MGYA00521265_ERZ890510 | MGnify/ENA primary metagenome ERZ890510 (study PRJEB32303, sample SAMEA104408624) | aquatic metagenome | biome: Brackish water; feature: Chemocline; material: water | place: Baltic Sea | collected 2014-10-26T21:54:00 | depth 110 m ...
AGTTCGCTGATGGCGCCAGGGTGTTACGTGCGAAGATCGACATGGCGGCACCGAACCTCATGATGCGTGATCCGGTGCTGTACCGGATTCGTCACGCCGAGCACCACCGGACGGGGACCGCCTGGTGTATCTATCCGATGTATGACTGGGCCCACGGCCAGAGCGACGCCATCGAGGGGGTCACGCACTCGCTGTGCGATCTGGCGTACGAGATCCATCGACCGCTTTACGACTGGTTCATCGCCAATCTCGAGATCTTCCCGTCGCGGCAGATTGAGTTCGCCCGGGGCAATATCACCTATACAGTCACCAGCAAGCGACGTCTGTTGCAGTTGATCGAGGCAGGACGCGTCTCGGGCTGGGATGACCCCCGGATGCCGACCCTCTGTGGCTTGCGCCGCCGCGGCGTACCTCCCGAGGCGATCCGCCGGTTCTGGAAGGATGTGGGTGTCGCCAAGCGCGAGAACAACATCGAGGTCGGCCTGCTCGAGTACTACATGCGCAATCACCTCAACAAGGTGGCGCCGCGGGTGATGGGGGTGATCAACCCCATCAAACTCACGATCACGAACTACCCCGAGGATCAGTCGGAAGAACTCGACGCCGTCAACAACCCGGAAGATGCGTCGGCAGGCACACACAAGGTGCCCTTTGGTCGCCAGTTGTGGATCGAGGCGGAGGATTTCATGGAGGATCCGCCGAAGAAATTCTTCCGTCTGTCGGCAGGCCGTGAAGTGCGGCTGCGCTACGCCTACTTCGTTACCTGTAACGAGGTTGTGAAGGATGAGGACGGCAAGGTTATCGAGTTGCTCTGCACCTATGATCCGGCGACAAAAGGCGGCGACGCGCCCGATGGTCGCAAGGTGAAGGCCACCCTGCATTGGGTGTCAGCGGCGCACGCCATTCCCGCCGAGGTGCGGCTCTACGATCGCCTGTTCAGCGTCGAGAATCCCACGGATGTTGCCGAGGGACAGGACTGGCTCGACAATCTCAACCCGGAGTCCCTGACCGTGCTGGCCACCTGTTTCGTGGAGCCCTCGGCCGCCCGCCTTGGCGTTGGCAGCACCTGCCAGTTTGAACGGCTCGGTTATTTCTGTGTTGATCCGGATTCCACTGAGTCGAAGCCCGTATTCAATCGCACGGTGACGCTGCGCGACGCCTGGACGAAAGAGCAGACAAAGGGCCGTTGAGGGTCAGCTGGCCCAGTCCTTTTCCAGTTTTTTCGCCTTTTTCTTTGATACGCCGCCCAGTACCTCGATCGCTGCCAGCAGTCGCATGCGCGTCAGGTCCACATCCAGCAACACGATCGATTCATACAGGGGTGGCCCCACGGGCTGGCCCATGATCGCCGTGTAGAGGGGCCGGGTGATATCCCGGATCGGCCAGTCCCAGAACTCGCCCGTCCGCTTCACGGCAACCTCGATCGCGTCGCGCTGCCAGGGGACGACCGTCTCCAGGGACCAGACCACCGTCTGCAGCATGGCGGCCACGTCCTCTGCCTGGCGCCCCTTCGGTAGCAGATCCTCAAGCTTCGCCTCGACGTTGCGGCTGAAGAAGAAGACACACTTCGGCATCAGGTCGCCCAGAGTTTCCATCCGCGGTTGCATGAGCGGCATGATCTGCGCCAGGAAGTCATCGTTGAGTGCCCAGTCGCGCAAAGCCTGCAGCAACTGCTGTGGCGTCAGGTCCTCGCGCAGGTAGCGACCATTGAGCCAGTTCAGTTTCTCCACGTCAAAGACCGAGCCGCCGAGGCTGATGCGTGCCAGATCGAAGCGGCCGACGAAATCGTCGAAGGGCTCCTTCTCCTGCTCCGCGCCATCCGCCCCTGCAGCCGGTGGGTAGGCCATCAGCGCCAGATAGTTGAGCAACGCCACGGGCAAATAGCCAGCCCGCCGATAGTAGTCGATGGACGTCGGATTGCGCCGCTTCGACAGCTTGGAACGATCCGGGTTCAGCAGCAGCGGCAGGTGGGCATGTTTCGGCGCATCCCAGCCCAACCAGTCATACAACAGCATGTGTTTCGGTGTGGAGTTGATCCACTCCTCCCCACGGATCACATGGGTGATACCCATGAGGTGGTCATCCACAACAACCGCCAGATGGTAGGTGGGAAAACCATCCGATTTGAGCAGTACCTGATCGTCGAGACCGGCGTAATCGATCGATATCGGTGCGTCACGCAGCATGTCTTCGATGACGCAAGTGCCCTCCAGGGGCATCTTCATCCGCACGACATACGGCTCACCGGTGGCGGCGCGCGCACGACCGGCGGCCGGGTCGCCGTCACGTTCGACAGCGAATGGGGCGGGTACGCCCGCCGCCTGGCCCTCGGCCCGCCACGACGCCAGCTCCGCGGCGGTGGCAAAGGAGTGGTAGGCATGCCCGGTTGCGAGAAGCTGGTCGGCGTGCCTGCGATAGATGTCCAAGCGTTCGCTCTGTCGGTACGGGCCACAGTCACCCCCCACGTCCGGCCCCTCATCCCAGTCGAGGCCGAGCCAGCGCAACGCCGATATCAGCCGATCTTCGTGGGCCTTCAGTGAGCGCGTCTGATCGGTGTCCTCGATGCGCAGCAGAAACTGGCCCCCATGGCGGCGGGCAAAGGCAAGATTGAACAGTGCGATGTAGGCGGTACCGACGTGGGGCGCACCTGTCGGGGAGGGCGCAACACGGACACGGACAGTGGACATGGATCGATGCCTGGGAAATGGCGTAAAGTGATGATTTATAACGAGGATGCCAAAGATAGGCCCGCCGCCGCTATGGGCAACGACAAAGCCCTTCGGAAGATTCTCTATATTTGCGTAATTTAATAGAATTCATACCTTTAGCCCATTACCCGCGCTTCGGCCCACACCTGCGCCACGCGGTGCACGACACCTGCTTAGGTTTCGCCTGGCAGGCGCGACAAATTCCCCGCTCCGTACCCGCTCGAAGACGCCGCGGGACGTTCGAGCGAGTTGTTCCTACCTCAACCTCTCACGGAGGATTCCCGCACTTGAAGTTTACCGAATTTGACCTGAAGCCCGAGATCCTGTCCGGGCTTGCCGAGATGGGCTACGAAGACATGACGCCCATCCAGGAGCAAGCCATCCCCCACATCCTCGCAGGACGCGACGTGGTGGGACTCGCCGAAACCGGATCCGGCAAGACTTCGGCCTGCGCCATTCCCATGGTCAACATGACCGAAACCGAGAATCGCGCCATTCAACACCTGATTCTTGTGCCAACCCGGGAGTTGGCCCTGCAGTACGTGCAGGAGATCGATGATGTCGCAAAAAATTCCGGCGTCATCCCTTTCGCCGTCTTTGGCGGTTTCGACATCGGGGTGCAGAAATCCAAACTCAACCACGGCGTGCACATCCTCGTCGCCACCCCGGGTCGCCTGATCGACCTGATCTGGAATACCAAGATTGACATGCAGCAAGTGCGGACCGTCGTGCTCGACGAGGCGGACGAGATGCTCGACATGGGCTTCATCGAGGACGTCGACTTCATTCTCTCCTGCATGCTGCAGCAGTATCAGGTGCTGCTGTTCTCGGCGACGATGCCTGCCGAGATCGAGAAGCTGACGGTGAAATATCTCAAGGACCCGGTCAAGGTGGTGCTCAATCGAGATCAGGGCGCACCCAGTTCGTTGCAGCATCACTTCCTGCATGTGAAGGGTGACCGCACCCAGCAGCTGCTCGACATCCTCAGTGACGAGCAGGATGTCAACCAGGTGATCGTGTTCTGCAACTCCCGAGACAAGGGGGGGGAACTGTTCCGCACCTTCCGGCGCACGTACCGCAATACCGAGTACATCCACGGTGGTCTGGATCAGGAACGGCGCATGTCGATCTTCGATCGCTTCAAGGACCGCAAGATCAAGTTCATGATCGCTACAGACGTCGCCGGGCGCGGCCTGGATTTTTCCCACGTGACGCATGTGATCAACTTTGACTTTCCCTTCAACCCTGAGATCTACGCTCATCGCACGGGGCGCACAGGGCGTATGGGCCGGATCGGCACGGCGCTGACGATGGTCACAGACCGTGACCTGGGCAATCTCAAGCGCCTGCTGACAGTGCGCGAGATCGAACCCGAGTGGCGTGGACGTGAACCAGATCTGACCAATGTCAAAGCCCGCAGCGGCAGTGGCCGCCGCCGGGCCGGGGCGACGACGGGCAGTGGCAACGGCTCCAGCAGACAAGGGGCGCCTCCCGCCCAAAGAGCCTCGCGAGCCCGCTCCCGCTGAAAATCAGCATCTGCAACCGGTGCCACGTATCGAAACGTGGCACCGGTTGCATGTACGTCATATCTTGGCCTGCAGGCTGCTCAACCTCCCCCGGGCGGCCGTGTTTCACGCAGCACAATTCTCCCCGGTAGTTGGCCGATTGCACGCTCCTGCCCTCCCGTCGGATTGATTTCTGGCAGGTCGATTTCTGTCGAAATCGTCTGGTCCCTGACACGGGACCGCAGGTATCGGGCAACGGCAATCCTTATCTGCTTCGGTATTCGACCCCCATGCCGCGACTGGCTGTCGTTTTTGTGTGGCCAGGCGTGACTCGTTCCGATGGACGCGACCAACGATGACGACACCTGCTGACCTGTTCACTGCTGCCGCAAAGGCTGCCCCGGCACCACAAGGCAATGGCAATGCCAGGCGCAACGGCAAGAATTCCTACGACGAGAGCAAGGTCAAGACGCTGTCGTCGCTGGAACACATCCGCCTGCGCACCGGCATGTACATCGGTCGCCTGGGCGACGGTTCCGATCTGGACGACGGCATTTACGTGTTGCTCAAGGAAGTCATCGACAACTCCATTGACGAGTTCATCACCGGCAACGGCCGCAAGGTCGAAGTGGAGATCGAAGACAATCAGGTGCGCGTCCGCGACTTTGGCAGCGGCATTCCACTGGGTAAGCTGGTGGAGTGTGTTTCGGTGATTAACACGGGGGCCAAGTACAACGACGAGGTCTATCAGTACTCCGTCGGCCTCAACGGTGTCGGCACCAAGGCGGTAAACGCTCTGTCGGACAGTTTTCGTGTTGTTGCCTATCGGCAGGGCCAGTACGCCGAAGCCCTGTTTGAGCGCGGCAATCTGCTGCAAGAAACAAAGAAGGGTAAGGCCCCCGGCGTGCCGGATGGCACGCTTGTCGAGTTTCATCCCGACGAGCAGATCTTCGGTGAATTCGACTACAACATGGAGTACGTGCAACGCCGGTTGTGGAACTACGCCTGCCTCAACAGCGGTCTGACGCTGGTGTTGAATGGGCAGAAATACGAATCGAAGCGTGGCCTGCTCGATCTGCTGGAACGTGAAGTCGGCACCGATGACGCCAGAGTGACCTACGCGCCGGCCCACTTCCGTGGCGATCGGCTCGAGTTCGCTTTCACCCACACAGAAGGCTACGGCGAGACCTACTGGTCCTTTGTCAACGGCCAGTACACCTCCGATGGTGGCACCCATCAGTCGGCATTTCGCGAAGGCCTGCTCAAAGGGGTCAACGAGTTCTATCGAAAGAGCTATGGCGGCGTGGACGTACGGGACGGCATCGCCGGCGCGGTCGCCGTTAAGCTGCAGGAGCCCGTATTCGAGTCGCAGACAAAGAACAAACTCGGCAACGCCGATGTGCGCTGGATCGTCAGTGAAGTCAAAGAGGCGGTCGTCGATTTCTTGCACAAGAACCGAGAGGCGGCAGAGAAACTTGAGCAGCGCATCATCAACAATGAAAAGCTGCGCAAAGACCTGAATGCGGTGAAGAAGGAAGCCAAGGAAAACGCGCGCAAGATCTCGATCAAGAATCCCAATCTGCGCGACTGCAAGTACCACCTGGGCGACCGCAAGCGTGGCGATGAGTCGACCATCTTCATTACCGAGGGGCAGTCCGCGGCGGGGTCGATCGTTTCATCCCGCGATCCGAATACCCAGGCGATCTTTGTCATGACGGGCAAGCCGCAGAACGCCTATGGCCGGGGCAAGGCCGAAGTCTACAAGAACGAGCTGCTGTACAATCTGATGATGGCTCTCGGTGTCGAGGACGGCATCGATGGCTTGCGCTACAACAGGGTCGTGCTGGCGACGGATGCCGATGTTGACGGGTTTCACATCCGCAATCTGCTGCTGACCTTCTTTCTTACCTACTTCGAGGATCTGGTCGTCGCCGGTCATGTCTACATCCTCGAGACGCCGTTGTTCCGCGTGCGCAACAAGAAAGACACCGTCTACTGTTATTCGGAAAAGGAGCGGGACGCGGCCCTGAAGAAGGTGAGAGGCGCCGAGGTGACGCGCTTCAAGGGGCTCGGCGAGATCTCGCCCAAGGAATTTACCCAGTTCATCGCCGACGATATCAAGCTGGTGAAGGTGACGATCGACAAGATGTCGGAGGTGCCAGAAACGCTGGAGTTCTATATGGGCAAGAATACGCCCGAGCGGCGCGAGTACATCATGGCGAATATGGTCTGAATGTGGTGGGTGGGGTCTGCTGACAAGATCTGCCACCCATGACCCCTTCGCTTCATTCTCGCAACGCCGTCCCGGCGTTGCTCCGACGGCAGTCGCCTGGGGCCACATCCTGTGGCTCCTGATCGGCGACTGAATGCGCTACGGGGTCACGGGCGACAGCCCCGGCGTCCATACCGCCCAAGCGATTGTTTTGGTGAGACTGTCCGCCTTCTGAGGGTGGACCTGATCCTGTGAGGTAATTCAGCCTTGGCTTTCATAAAACAGATCTACGACGGCAACTATCTCGAGTACTCGTCGTATGTGATCAAGGAGCGGGCGATCCCGCATCTTGACGACGGGTTGAAGCCCGTGCAGCGGCGCATTCTGCACACGTTGCACGAGATGGATGACGAGCGTTTCCATAAAGTGGCCAATGTCGTCGGCCAGTGCATGAAGTTCCATCCGCACGGCGATGCTTCGATCTTTGAAGCTCTTGTGGTTCTGGCCAACAAGGATGTGGCCATCGATAAGCAGGGGAACTTCGGCAACATCTACACGGGCGACATGGCATCTGCGGCGCGCTACATCGAGTGCCGCATGAGCCCCATGGCACGTGAAGTGATCTTCGATCCGAAGGTGACGGAGTTCGTCGAATCGTATGACGGTCGCAACAAGGAACCCGTCGTTCTGCCGGTACGGATCCCGCTGCTTCTGGCCCAGGGGGCCGAAGGGATCGCGCCGGGTATGACGACGAAGATCATGCCGCACAATCTGATTGAGTTGATCGAGGCGCAGGTCAACTACATGAGGGATGAGCCCTTCCAGGTATTCCCGGACTTTCCTACGGGGGGCATGGTCGACGTTTCCAACTACGAGGATGGCAATGGCAAGATCCTCGTTCGGGCCCGCCTGGATACCTCCGATGAGAAACGCATCGTTGTGCGCGAGATTCCCTACGGCACAACGACGGAGGCGTTGATCAGTTCGATCGAAGACGCCACGCGGAAAAACAAGGTGAAGGTCGCTGCCATCCAGGACTTCACCGCTGAGAATGTCGAGATCGAGATCAAGTTGCCTCGCGGCGTCTACGCCGAGGAGGTCGTCGACACGCTGTACGCCTTTACTGACTGTGAGATGTCGATCTCGGTTGCTCTGCTCGTCATCGACGGCGACATGCCGCGCATCATGTCGGTCACCGAAGTGTTGCAGCACAATGTCGACCGCCTGGTGGATATCCTCAAAGCGCAGTTGCAGGTTGAGGCCGGCGAGCTCGAGGATCGGATTCACGCGCGCACGCTGGAGCAGATCTTCATCCAGCACCGTATCTACAAGGGGATCGAGGAAGAGCGTACACAGGAAGGTGTCGTGCAGGCCGTCCTTGACGGCTTGCAGGCGCATCATGACAAGATCAAGCGCGAGGTTACGCGCGAGGACGTCGACACGCTGCTGCGCATTCCCATCCGGCGGATCTCGCTCTACGACATCGAGCGCGCCAAAAAGGAAATGCGCGAACTCAATGTGCGGCTCAAGCAGATACGCCACGACCTCAAGGAGATCGTGGCCTTCACGATCGCCTACCTCGAGGCGCTCCTCGGTAAGTACCGCGAGCAATTCCCGCGGCGCACGGAGATTACGTCTTTCGAGAGAGTCGACGCGCGCGAGGCGGCCAAGCGCGATCAGAAGCTGTGCTATGACAAGGCCACAGGATACCTGGGGTACCAGGTGGATGGCACACATATGGCGGACGTCTCGCTCTACGATCGTGTCCTCGTGATCCGTAAGGACGGTTCGTATTCGGTGGTGGATGCTCCGGACAAGCTGTTCGTCGGCAAGGGCATGTTGTTCTGCGGTCTTCCCGACAAGGAGCAGATCTTTAACGTGGTGTTCCGCGATGCCAAGGGGGCGACGAAGATCAAGCGCTGCAAGATCGAGGGCTTCATCCTCAATCGCGGCTACGAGCTGGTACCAGAGGGTGGTGCCCTGCTCAGGTTCACCCTCGACAACGATGCGATTCTGCGTCTGGAATACAAACCCGCGCCGCGTCTGCGGGTGCTGGAAGAGGACTTTGCTATTGGCCAGTACCCGGTGCAGGGCGTCAAGGCCAATGGCGTACAGCTGAGCAGGAAAGAGGTCAAGCTGGTGCGCCTCACCTGAGCACCGGCCACGTCACCACGGAGCCAGTGATGAATTGGGACCTGACGAGTTATTTTCCAACCTTCGCCGGGGTCGAGAGGCGCGCCTTCAGCGCTGCACTGACGGCTGATCTCGCAGCGCTGCACAGGCAGGTTACAGAACTCGAGAGGCTGAACACCGACAACGGCGACGCCTGGGAATCGATACTGCTTGCCGTGGAGGACCTGACGCGCCGGCTCAGCCACATGGCAAGTTATCTCGGTTGCCTGACAGCGGCAGATACAGCCAACGAAGAGTACAAGCAGGCAGAGGCCGCCTTCGCCCGGACTCAGGCGGAGGCGGAAAAGCTCGACGTCGAGTTGCGCGGCGGCTTGCGGCAGGCAACCGACATTGCGATCGATGGTCTTGCTGCCAGCCCTGCCCTCGCCGGGTGCCGCTTCTACATCCAGCGTCTGCGCGAAGATGCACAGAAAATGATGAGCCCCGCAGAAGAGCGCTTGTCAGCGGATCTCGGTGTCGACGGACTGCGCGCCTGGGGGCGCCTGTACGAGACGCTGTCGGGCCGTCTGGAGTTTGATATGGTGTGGCCCGACGGGCGCACAGAGCGGCTCCCCATGGCGCAGAGAAGATCGCTGATGACACGGGCGGATCGACGCGTCCGGCAGGCTGCCTTCACGGCTGGCAATGTGGCCTGGGAGGGTGTGCAGGACACGGCGGCAGCGGCTCTCAATGCGATCTCTGGAACACGTCTGACACTGAACCAACATCGAGGCGTTGATCATTTTCTTGACGTCGCACTGACGCAGAACCGGATCTCGCGGCGAACTCTCGATGCCATGTTCGAGGCGATCCACGATCGCCTCGCCCTGGCGCGGCGGGTCTTCCGGTTCAAGGCCGATGCGCTGGGCACCAAAGGTGTGGCCTGGTACGACCTCGAAGCACCCCTGCCGATGCCTGGCAAGGAACGCAGCCTTACCTGGGACGAAGCCAGGGCGCAGGTGCAGGACGCCTTCTCTTTGTCGTACCCGGCGCTGGGTGCCTTCATGGGGGAGTTGAGCGCACGGCAGTGGATCGAGTGGGAACCGCGCTCGGCGAAACGACCGGGGGCATTCTGCACCGGGTCTCTGCTGACGATGGAACCCCGCATCTACATGACATTCCAGGGCGGCGCCGGCGATGTGCGAACACTCGCGCACGAAGCGGGGCATGCTTTTCACCATCATGTGCTGCGTGAAACCCGACCCTACTGTCACCAGTATCCGATGACCCTGGCCGAGTCGGCCTCAACTTTTGGTGAGATGATCCTCACCGAAGGGATCCTGTCCGACCCGAGCGTGAGTGACATCGACAAACTGCGTGTTCTTGATACGGAAACCACCCACGGTGCAGCCTACCTGATGGACATTCCGGCACGTTACGAATTTGAGCGTGCCCTGCACGAGGAACGACTGGAGGGCGAAGTCAGCGTCAGTCGCCTGCGGGAACTGATGACGCAAACACAGAGGCGATTGTTCGGAGACGTGCTTGCAGCGGGGGGTGAGGATCAGCTATTCTGGGCGTCCAAACTGCACTTCTACATCACCGACATTACCTTCTACAACTTCCCCTACACTTTTGGTTTCCTGCTCAGCCGCGGTTTGTTCGGGCGGTTCCGCGAGGAGGGCCCTGCCTTCCTGCCGCGCTACGAGGAATTTCTCCGTCGCACCGGCTCGGACACGGCAGAAAATGTGGCACGTGATGCGATCGGTGTGGAGTTGGAGTCGCCCGAATTCTGGGCCAACGCCATCGATACCATCATCAAGCCGATCGAGCAACTCGAGTCCCTCTGGTCGCGCCTCCGGCCGACCACCACCTGAAGGACACAACCCCATGAACCTCGCCTTTTCGTCCATCCTGTTCGGCGCCGCCCTCTCCCTCGCGGCCTGCGGTTCGCGAATGGCTGCCGGGCCGCAACCTCAGCACGACCCGGCGCCGATGGTGTCGTCGGCGCCGACCATTCCACCAGGCATCGTGTCTGATGCGGGCAACCCGCCTGCAGCCGGGTTCAACGCAGAGGGCTCCGACAGCCGGGCCATCGAACTGGCTGATCGTGTGACTGCGAAATCGTTTCGATCGCAGCCTCCTCGGAAGGCGAAATCATCGAAGCAG
>ERZ890510.2385-NODE-2385-length-10704-cov-21.836510_pt1 | contig 10704 bp, 13 predicted proteins | sample MGYA00521265_ERZ890510 | MGnify/ENA primary metagenome ERZ890510 (study PRJEB32303, sample SAMEA104408624) | aquatic metagenome | biome: Brackish water; feature: Chemocline; material: water | place: Baltic Sea | collected 2014-10-26T21:54:00 | depth 110 m ...
GTTCAAGTCCAGAGTTCTTCCCACCGGCCCGAATGCGACCTGCGGCCCCTTTCCCAGACTGAATTGTCTTTTGAATAATTGTTTGAGTCCGGTATTGGTCAGCACCAAAAGCACCAACTCGGCTTCCTGAATTCCTGCCTGAATGCCCCAACTGGCCTGCCGGGATTTGATAAAAGCCGGGGGATTCCATTTCCCGGTTTTGGGAGAGCGCACGATCACCACTCCTTTTCCGACACGGGCCCCGGCGATCACCGCCGCCTTCACCAGGTTTGGAAACACCACAATAGCTTTGGTGTGCTCCAGAAGCGCTGGGGGAATGCCCTCACCGGAATCACTGATCAGTCCATCGAGAGCTTCCTCCGCTTCCAAAAGAAGTTCGGTATGCTCAAAAGGATTAGATCCGCTGAACGGGGAAGAGGCACAGGCTGGAAGCAACAACGCAAAAATGAAAATCCAGTTTTTCATGATTTCCCAGCGTGGATAATAAAAGTGGTACGAGGAAGTATAACCTGTAAAACTCCGAGGAAGAAGGGTGGAGTTCAGGAAGTCAGGAGTTCCCGGAAAGGTACAACACCTTATAAGCTGCAGTCGCCCTCGAAACCCCCTTCACCATCGCTCGAACTGAAAGGGTCGCGCCGGTGATGGAGTTGATGGTTCGATAATCGGTGTCCGCTGTTTTTCCGGTGAACTGATCCATAAAGGAAGGATAGCGCACCTCCCAACCGCGTGGCTCACGATAGACCATGATCTCGACATCGCGGACCGTGCCATCGACATTGAGGACCACCATGAACGTGATGGGAAACGATTTGCCGATCTCGTGATCGATGAGGGCGTAACCAATAGGAACCCCATCACGTTTGCCGACATAAAAGTTTATGCGGCTGGCTTCAATTTTTTGCAGGCAAAGTTCACCGATGGCCTTTCTCTGTTCATCGGTCAGCCATTTTTTTTCCCGGTCGACTTTATCCGCGCCCGGGAAGGCAATTTCAAAAGCCTGCTTTTTGGTGAGGTAGACTTGAATGTCCAGAACCTTTTCTTCCTCCTCCGAAAAAGAGGAAGGAATAAAAATTCCCAGACTAGTAGCAAAAATAAGAACGGCAAGTAAAAGCCTTTTAGGATTCAAAGTCATAGCCGAAGTAACTATAATATAAAAATCCTGGCACCCTGAGAGAAAACTTGGAGGAGCCATCATCTCAAGATGCCAGGGTGAAGTCCAGAAGGACCGTTTTCAATCGATCAATACATATAGGCGATGCCCACGTTAAATTGATCCGTCGATGTATTATCCCCTAACTTAGTAACCGTATAATCGGTTTTCAATGAAACAGACGGAGTCGGCAGGTAGGCGACACCAAAGGTATAAACCTCATCACGGTTACGGGCTCGATTTGCTGCGGTACCCGTGGGCATCTCATCCTGGGTTCTCACCCTTTCAAACATGAAATGAGGAATAATGTCATGCGAGGTCTTCCAACCTAATAATTGAGGAAGATGTATTCCCGCCTGGATATTATAACCAAAATTGTTTTCAGCAATTCCGCCCGAACAACCCGTAGACGTGGCACAAAATGTATTTAAAGCAGCGGCATCATCAACATCGATATTAACGATGGAAGCGTTCATGTCGAACCAGTTCCAGCGATACCTGACATCTGCCTCAAGAAGGGTCATGTTACCGCCTTCATCAATAATGTCGTGAGTGGTATCACCGTTAACGACAGAGAGTCCGACCTGTAGACCGGGAAAAAGCCTGGTGAGTTCAACGCGCGCAAACACACTGAAGTCATCAGCAATTCGATTATTAACCTGTCCACGCCCACCCCGAATACCATTATTATCGAAGGCACTTGTAGCTCCCCCGTTGCCATTGCCAGCACCAGCACTAGCACCCGCCTTTGCGATAGATTGCAGAGAGTTCATGGCATAAACACGGTAGCTCACTCCGTCCATAGGGGTTCCGAAAATTCCTGCACCACCGCCATTCCAGCTTGTGGGAATCAAGCGCTCTTGCAACAGAGGACGTTCAACGGTCCAGAACAGGTTTGGCTCATGCGTTTCGTTGAGAAGACCAACAGGAGCCAGCATGACCCCGGCTCGCACATTAAAAGCGGAGTCTAACAGGAAATCCAGGTAAGCGAGTTCGAGTTCAAGCTCCTGCGCTCCATGCTCAAAATCAAACTCTGCGTTCAGGTGAATCCAATCCGTCAACAGTGCGTGAACGCCAATGGCAAAACGATGGTTGTCAATTTGCGTATCCCCTCTTCCCGGGACATGGTTTAAATGCAACTCTCCGTAGCCGTGAACGCTGACCCGGTTGTGATCGGTGGTGCCTGCGCCAATACCTCGGCTTTTTAAATCGTCCACTTCATCTGAAAGCAGATCAATCTTTCTTTCCAGTTCTTGTGTGTCGGCAGAAAAAGCCGGCCCCGCCGCTACCAAAAGCGTCAGAGCCATCACTGCCAGAAAACTCAGTTTCAGTTTCATCTTTACTCTCCTCCTCCTGTTGAAAAATATTGAGCCGTTCACGGCCCGAAAAATAATATGCTCAAGCAAAAATATAAAATTGATAATGGTTATCATTTCTATTAATTAATCATTTATAATCAAAATCAACAAACCTGTCAAGCTTAAACCCATAAAATTCAGTGTTTGTTATCAAAAATCTAACTAGAGCATTAACAAATGCAACACAGTGACCAAAACGGGCCAACATGATGGCCAGTTCGCCTCGTTCCCCCTTATCAGCATGAACCATCAAAATTTTCTTGGGAGAAGCAGTCATACTCTCACCTCACTTTCTGAAAAAATCTTCCAGGCAACGTTTTAAAGCCGAAACACTACTGGAATGGCTACGCTCAAGAGGTATGCCCCGCATCCTCGCAACCCGGGTTGCTTCTTCAACCATAGGGTGAGCCACCGTGCCGGTGAAAATGATAATTCCATTAACGCCCGTCATTCTATTAGCTAGATTAGGGATTCGCCGGCTGAACACTTTGCCCTGATACCCCATGTCCTTGCATTTCTTCTCATAGGACCTTCTCAATCGATCTAACCCACCCACAATCGCAACACTCATAAACCCTGCTCCTTTCGTTAAGAACCCGATAAAAAAATAAACTAATACTTTGATAACTATTCTCAAAATATAAAAAGATAAATTTTTTTGCCCTACGTCATTTGAGCAACAACCGCCGCTTCATTAATACCCAGTGCGCCCAATACTTCTTCGGCTCCCTTCAACTTTACAATTTTACTTGCTGAATTAACGCGAACCGAAGCGCCACCGCCACAAACTTTCATGCAAGGGACGCGGCAGACACGGATTTCATTTAAATTCAAGGCTTCCCGAATCTCCATCAGCTCGCGGGCAATCCGGTCAGACGACCAGGCTTTACACCCCGGTCCCTTACAAATTTTCACATGCTGTTCTCGCATTGGCCTGCCTCTTTAATATTGATAACGATTATCAATATAATACACGAACCTCCGCCTGTCAACACTTTTCTATTTATTTATTTAAAATATTAAACCCTTTATATGCAACAAGTTAAAACTATTTCCCATGATGGGGTTGAATTTTATTTGCTTTTATTATAGCTTTATCCCAATTAAATGACTTTGATAATCTTTCTCAATAATAAAAATGATAAACGAATTTGACCTCTTCAAGGATTTTCTGCGGCAGCAAAAGTTGCGTTGGACTCCGCTAAGAAAAATGATACTGGATATTTTTTTATGCTTCGACGGGCATGTTCAAATCGAGACGCTGCATGAAAAGATTTGCGCGCAGGATCCCTCGATAGGTATCGCGACCTTGTATCGCACCTTAAAACTATTGATCGATTGCGGACTGGTGGAAGCGCATTCTTTTCAGAACGGCAAGAAAACTTACGAACGCATGTTTCATGTCCGGCATCATGACCACTTGATCTGTACGCGTTGCGAAGAAACCGTCGAATTCGAGCACCCTCTTATCGAGAAGTATCAAATCGAAATTTGCGAAAGTTATGGCTTCACTTTGAAGAGTCACAGAATGGAGTTGTTGGGCATTTGCAAAAACTGCGAGAAAAGTGGTGACTCCGCCTGGCACCTCTCAAAAAAAACCCTGCTCCAATCTTCTTACAGATTGAAACAGGGAACCCTACAACAAACAACTCGCTTTTAATTATTATCCTTACTCATGTGCTCAGACAGGTAGTTCTGGATGCCAATATCCTTAATGAGGTTAAACTGGGTTTCTATCCAGTCCACGCTTTCCTCCGTATCTTCCAGGATGCCATCGAGGATTTCTTTGCTGCCAAAATCAGTTTTGTCCATACACGTTTTAATATGTTTTCTGAGACGAGTTACATGTGCTAGCTCAATTTTATATTGGTTCTTCAATTGTGCTTCCACATTATCACCAACAAGGACCGTATCGTATTTCTGCATATTTGGAACTCCCTCTAGAAAAAGGAGCCGCTCAATCATCATATCAGCGTGTTTCATCTCTCCCATAGACTCTTCCCGGGCATGCGCCGCCAACTTTTCATAACCCCAATCCACCTGCATTTTATAATGGATGTAATAAATATTGATGGCCGTCAGTTCCGCCATCAACACATCGTTTAATGCGCTGAGCACCGCTTTATCACCCTTCATCGAACCCCTCCCTAATGTTTAACTATCTTTAGTAAAATTCTCTTTCGCACAAAAAATACCAGACTCAAAATACAAGTCAATTCTTTTATTTATAGTAAGTTACGAATATTTATAAGAATGAGAACTCCTATCAACTAATTTTTATATCTGAAAATTTAAAGTAACTATGTGGGATTTTGTCGCATGAAACCAAGGGTCTCAGAGCAAAAACTAATTCTAGGAATTGTTAATTGAGACAAGCTATCAACAACTGGCAGGAGGAATTTAAAACTTTTTTTTCAAAGCGACGATCGTAAATCGTTTTTCAAAACTGGGTACGGCCATCAAGGCGGGTCATGACTTCCACACCAGTATCGGTGACACAAAGCGTATGCTCAAACTGTGCCGAGAGATTTCCATCCTGAGTCACAGCTGTCCACTTATCGGAAAGGATTTTTAAATCTGGTTTGCCCATATTGAGCATGGGTTCGATGGTGAACACCATGCCTTTTTTGATTTCCAAGCCCTCACCAAAATTTCCGTAATGCAGAATCTGCGGTTCTTCATGAAAATTACTCCCGATGCCATGTCCGCAGAACTCGCGCACCACAGAATAGCCGTGGCCTTCGGCGAGTTGCTGGATTGTCGCGCCAATATCACCCAGCCGGGCGCCGGGCTTGACGCACTCAATACCTTTCTGCAGGGCTTCCTTACAAACTTCCACCAGTTTTTCCGCTTGTTTACGAGGTGCACCAACAAAAAATGTGCGACTGGTATCCCCATGAAAGCCTTTCAAGTAAGTGGTGATATCCAGATTGACAATATCTCCATTACGCAGTTTCCGGCTGGAGGGAATACCGTGACAAATCTCTTCGTTGACCGAAGAGCAAATACTTTTGGGAAACCCGCGGTAGTTCAGCGGCGAGGGAATCGCCCCGTGGGACACGATATAATCGTGACAAATCTGATCCAGCCTCTCGGTGGTGACCCCGGCTTTCACATAAGGCTCAATCATGATGAGGACTTCTGCCGCAAGCTGACAGCTTTCCTTCATGATGTTTATTTCTTCATCGGTTTTAAAATGAATCATGGCTATAGCCAAACTCCTTTATGGTTTGCTTCTGGTCTCTCCAGTTGGCTTTGACTTTAACAAACAGCTTCAAATACACTTTGGCACCCAGGCGTTTTTCCAGTTCCTGACGCGCCTGCCGTCCGATATTTTTTAACATGCTTCCCCCCTCGCCAATTAATATTTTTTTCTGCGAGTCCTTCTCGGTATAGATAACGCCGTCGATCTGCACCACACCGTTGTTCTGCTCATACATGTCTTCCACCACCACCGCTACCGCATGCGGCACCTCGAACCGGGTGAGCTTTAAAATTTTTTCGCGAATGATCTCACCAAAAAGGAAGGTTTCCGGACAATCCGTCACCATATCTTTGGGGAAGTATTCCGGTCCTTCAGGCAGGTAATTCAGGATCAGGCTTTTTAGCTGGTCCAGCCCATCTTCCTTCAACGCTGATACGGGAATAATCTCCTCAAACAACGCCTTCTGATTCATCTCAGCAATCAACGCGAGAAGAATAGACTTGTCAACCAGATCAATCTTATTGATCACCAGAACTTTTTTTGTTTTAACGCCTCGCATAGAATTCAAAACAAATTCATCATCTGCGCAAAATCCGTCTTCTGCTGACAGCATGACCAGAATCAGGTCCACATCCGAGAAAGTGCTGACACTGGCTCGCACCATCATTTCGTTCAGGACCCGGTCAGACTGATGAATTCCCGGTGTATCCACTAAGATGATCTGGGCACCGGGAAGATGTAAAACACCGGTAATTTTATTCCGAGTGGTCTGCGGCCGGTTGGAAGTCACCGCCACTTTTTGTGCCATTAAACGGTTTAAAAGTGTGGATTTCCCTACATTGGGCCTGCCAACGATGCTGGCATAACCCGATTTAAAAGGGTCTGTCATAGTTATCTGTCAGTTGTGATTGGGTTGAAGTTCAATAAAATTCGCAATAAATCCACGCTGTAAGCTAAAATTGGTTAAAAATGGATTTAAAACCTTTTCGTATCGTTCGCTAATCATACCATGAACTTTTTAGGAATCTACCTCCACATTCCATACTGCCTGCACAAATGCGGCTACTGCGATTTCAATTCCCACCCTGAAAACCGGGAGGAAGCGGAAGTTTATGTTTCGGCCCTGTTGTCAGAGATCGACCACTATGCGCCGCGACTGGCTGGCAAATCCGTCTCCACCGTATTTTTCGGCGGGGGCACTCCCACCCTTCTGCCGCCAGCCAGCCTGGATAAAATTCTCGACAGGGTGAAAAACCATTTCAATCTCAATTCCGATTGCGAAATCACCATCGAGGCCAACCCGGCAACCATTAAACAAGAAACTCTCGCACAGATCCGCTTTTCCGGATTCAATCGCATCAGCATAGGGGTGCAATCTTTTGATGCTGATGAATTGAAACTTCTGGAACGTGTCCATAACGAAGAAGAAATCCACACCACCATCGAGCGCGCACGTCTGGCCGGATTCGATAACCTCTCGCTCGATTTAATGTTCGGCCTGCCCGGTCAGTCCCCTGAAAAATGGCAATCGCATTTACAGCAAGCACTGGCAAAGAAACCCGATCACATTTCTGCCTACAGCTTGACCATTGAGCCAGCAACTTCCTTCTTCAAATTGCAAGAGCGCGGTCTTCTCAATCTGCCCCATGAAGAAATCCAACTGGAAATGTTTCAGGACACGATTGAAATTTTGCAATCGGCCGGTTACGAACAATATGAAATCTCCAATTATGCTCGGCCCGGATACGAGAGCCGACACAACCTCAATTATTGGGACAACGGCGAATATCTCGGCCTCGGCGCCGGGGCCTCCTCTTATTTAAACGGAGAACGGTTCAAGAACACCAACCAACCTTCCCGCTACATCCGTGAAGTGCAAGCCGAAGGTTCGGCGGTCGAGTCCACCGAAAAACTCGAACTACTGCACGCCATGGGCGAAACCATTATGCTCGGCCTTCGTCGTCTCAAAGGCATCGCCATTGAAGATTTCGAAAATCGCTTTCAAATTTCATTTAAAAATGTCTACGGCAAAGTGATCGATCCGCTACTCAACGAAGGGCTGATCACTCTCAACCAAAACCACATGGCTCTGTCGCGCAAAGGACTCACCCTCGCCGACTCAGTCATCTTAAAATTCATGGCCTGATAAAAATGACCGATTTTAAAAAGCTGACCGATATTGTCGACACCCTGATGAGTGAAAACGGCTGCCCCTGGGACAAAGTCCAAACCCGCGAAAGCCTGAAACCTTATTTGGTCGAAGAAGTCTACGAAACACTGGAAGCTCTCGACGGCAATAATCCAGAAGAAATCAAGGACGAACTGGGAGACCTGCTCTACCAGATTCTCTTTCACGCAAAAATTTCTGAAAACCGAGGCGAGTTCAATATCCAGGACGTGGTGCAATGCATCAGCGAAAAAATGGTGCGCCGTCACCCGCATGTCTTTAAAGAAGGCAGCCTGGAAACTCCAGAAGAAGTGGTCACGCAGTGGGAAGAAATTAAAAAGCAGGAAAAAAATAACGCACACCGTGAATCGGTGCTGGATGGAGTCCCGAAACACCTGCCCGGACTCCTGCGCGCCCAAAAGTTACAGAAAAAGGCCGCCAAGCATGGGTTCGACTGGGATGAGATCACCGCCGTCTTCGACAAACTCGATGAAGAAGTCGCCGAGTTTAAAGAAGCCGTGCTGTCAGGAAAGGAAGCCGACATCGAAGGGGAACTGGGTGACATACTATTCGTGCTGGTCAATATCGCCAAATTCAAAAAGATCGATGCCGAAGAAGCCCTGCGCACCACCAACAACAAATTCATCCAACGCTTCCAATATATAGAACAGCAAGTCGCCAAAAAAGGCAAAGAACTTAAAGACACGCCGTTGGAAGAACTCGAACAATACTGGCAGGCCGCAAAGCAGGACAAGTCCTGCGGCTAGCAGGTCAATGCTCGTCAAGCTAACAGGTGTTGTTGCGCCTTTGACTGTAGTCTTCTATACCTCTCACGAGTATGAGAGAGTCTTTTATTTAAAAAAATCCCACTACGGGGTAAAAGGTAAGTAATGATTGAGCATGAAGATAGTGCCAAACTGAGTCTCCAGGCTTCTGATAGAAAGAAAGGTTAAATAGATGACAGAAAACAGTCGTATTGGTTTTGTAGGGGTCGGTCGCATGGGTGCCAACATGGCCAAACTTCTCAAGGAGAAGGGTTATGTCATCTCGGCTGTCTATGACCGCAATACATCAGGCGCAGAATCGTTAGCACGGGAATTATCTTGCGAAGCGGCCACTACGTCGGCCCGGGTTGCTGAATTAAGCGATGTCGTGCTGACGGTGGTGACTGATGATGCGGCGATGCACGAGATCTTCGCGGAGGAAAACGCCTCAAGCCTGCTCGCCCATGCAAAGGACCGATTGTTCATCAACTTTGCTACGATCAACCCGGAAGTCCACGTCAAGGTAGAGGCTCTCGTCGAGCGGCACGGAGGGACCAACCTCGAAGCTCTTATGGCCAGTAGCATTACACAGGCGCGGGAGGGCACACTCTACCTTATGTGTGGAGGAAAGGAGTCGACCTATGAACAAGCTCATTCAATACTTGATGCACTGAGTTCAAAGCTCCTTTATATTGGTCCTGCCGGTCACGCGGCAAAGGTCAAAGCATTGGTCAATATGGTCATGAACTGCAACACCGCGGCATTAGCGGAGGGATTGGGCCTTGGGAATGCACTCGGGCTGGATCTGGCAATGCTTCGCGAGGTTTTCGGCCAAACGGGTGCGGCTTCGCGCGTTCTCGAAACAGACGGTGAGGATATGCAAAACCGAAATCATGAATGCTATTTCTCTGCCGCACATGCGGCTAAGGATTCTGGAATCGCCCTCAATCTGGCACAGCTAGCTGGATTACAGTTGCCGTTGGCCCAGGCCACTTTCGATCAATACCAGCATCTCGTGAAAGCCGGGAAAGGTGAACTCGACAAGTCCGCTATAGCCGAATTGGTATTTAAGGGACGAATGAAATAGTGAGTGAGTTTTAATTCTGGTTATATTTATTATAAAACACCTGTTCCTTTCAAGGAGAAGAACGCAATGCCGCTCGAAGATGAATTGGGAGATATTTTACAAAAGGCTCGGGACGGCAAATCATGGTCGAGAGAAGACCTTGTCCGAGAAACAGGCCTACCAGAAGACGATATCCGGCAGATAGAAAATTATCAATTAACACCGGATGATTCGGTTGTGTTAAAGCTAGCAAAGGCTTTGGATTTAGATGGGCCTACCCTGATTGATATTGCTCAGGAACGATGGATACCCCAAGAACCCTCCCGTGATCCTGAGTTCGACCTGATTTGCTTGAATGTATTTATGGGGGAGTATCCAGTAAATTGTTTTCTGCTGCGTTGTAATGCGACGGGCGAAACCGCGGTGGTGGATACCGGGGCAAACCCGAAAACGATCATCGATAAGGCCCACGAGATGGGCGTTCGCCCAAAAATGATTCTATTAACCCATGCGCACCCAGATCACGCAGGCGGCCTGGGAGAACTCGACAACGCCTTCGATTGTCCCACTTACATTGACCACAATGAACCTAAGCCTAAAGGAAGCCGCAATTTCAAGACCATTAGAGATGGGGATGAAATTGCATTGGGTAAATTGCGAATTAGGTGCCTGGAAACGCCCGGGCACACCGTCGGTGGCGTCTCTTACCTAATAAACCAAACCTTAATTTCAGGAGATGTGATTTTTGCCGGATCTATGGGACGCGCCAATTCCTCTTGGAACGATCTGTTTCATTCCATCACACAAAAGGTACTACGTCTGCCGGATGCCACAGGCCTTCATCCCGGCCACGGACCTGCCACAACAGTGGGACAAGAGAAAGAGCACAATCCTTTTTTCCTAGGCCGCTTGGGATAGGGTTTGAGGGTAATTTGAAAAGCTTTTTAACCACTGCCTAACAATATCCAATTCACGAAGATTTCAATTCGTTATC
>ERZ890510.2386-NODE-2386-length-10700-cov-7.564678_pt1 | contig 10700 bp, 12 predicted proteins | sample MGYA00521265_ERZ890510 | MGnify/ENA primary metagenome ERZ890510 (study PRJEB32303, sample SAMEA104408624) | aquatic metagenome | biome: Brackish water; feature: Chemocline; material: water | place: Baltic Sea | collected 2014-10-26T21:54:00 | depth 110 m ...
CTGACGCCGTCGAAACTATAAGCCTGAGGCGCAGGCACGGTGCCGTCTTCAATAGACTGCATTAGCAGACTTACCCGCACACTGATGACATTACTCCAATCGGGAACCAGATCGGCCACCAGGTAGCTATCGACCGTGTTGCGGGCATCGCCGTCCAGATTCACGCCGTACAATAACTGCATACTCTCGATACCCTCGATCAATTCCTCCGCCGCACCCGCCGTGCCATCGACTGCCAACTGCCGTCTAAACAGGGCCGGGGGATTGCTCGCTACGTCACCCCTTTTTCCGACATAAAACACTGTGCCCTGCAGTTTAATCGCCTCACCGCCGGCCTCCGTTGTAATAGTTGGATTGACCAGATTACCTGGCGCACAGGAGCTACTGAGGATGAGATTTTCCAGGCCGCTGCCTGGAGCACCTTGAGACTTTTGACAGACCTGTACAATATCCGCATGTTCGCAATCGCTGAGCATGACAAAGTCACCGGGATTGAGATCGGTTGGGTAGGTTACCACTACCGGGCTGGCAGCGGGATTGATGGACTCGATCGTTCCTGGCAACGTGGTTGCACTCCACACCCGGACAATGTCGGAATTGGGCACGGCGTTAAAAGTCGAAGCGACATTACCTGCGGTTGTCGCCCATTCGGCTGTTGCCGAGCTCACCACGGCCACATTGTTGGCACTGTTGTTAATAGTGCCCGGATCGGTGCCATCAGCCTCCCATCCCTGAATGCCGGCCATGGGTTGGAAAGAAGCCGGCACCCCGCCGGCGAGGGTTGAGTTCACATCGGCTGGATCTATACTGCCCGAGCAACCCATATAACCGGCCATGCGAATTTCCCGTGACAGAAAATTCATACCGAAGCGACCATTCTCCTGCATCTGCTGACGCGCTTCTCGATCGCGCTCGGTGGTGTTACTGCCCATGTAAATTTGCACTACGCCAGTGGTCAGGGTGAGCCCCAATACCATCGCGATAAGCAATTCGATCAGGCTTAGTCCCTTTGAATTTCCCGGCTTTATTAAATGTCGCATAATGTTCTAATCAGGTTCTGGCTTATTTACAGTGGTTGAAAGGTGGTGGTGAGTAGTTGATCAGAAGTTCCATCCCGGTCATCGTCCCACCAGATCTTGATCGCGTAGACCCTGCCCGCGCTCGTGCAGGCAGGGGCCGCTGCCGTACCATCACCGGGCGTACTGTCGAGACACACAACGGCAGTGCCACCCGGCAGGGCGGCGGTAACCGCCGCCGACCAATCGAAAACATCTTGCGCGGCCATCTGCGCCGATGTGCATCCGGCGACAGTAAAGCAACTCGCCGTGGCCGCCCCGCTTACATTGTCATAGTTAGCATTATCCACGGCCGTCATATTCGCACGCATTCTCTCCATGATGTCCGCCGTAAGCGTAGTCGCCATGGTGCGGTAGTAAGCACTCTGATTACCCCTCAAACTAACGCCTTGCACGCCCGCCATGCCCAGCATGCCGAAGGAAAGCACTAGCAGCGCCACCAATACCTCCATCAGGGTAGACCCTGTTTGCGCAGGCGCTCTGGCTGGCTTGTTGAGTCGCGCTATGGGCATGTCAACCCTCCTTCTATCCGGCGTCCACGCCCGGAGATATTTATTTCAACAGAGCGGGCATTAGCGGCATTATTGGAAGACGGACAGAGTTTCAATGTTTGCACTCCTCCCGTCTGGCTAAAGCCCAGGCTGTTGTATTGAAACAAATCGACCGTCGAAGTCAGTACGCTATCTGAGCCCAGCGCATCAAACACCCTGATTACTATGTCTCCCGCATCGATCGAACCGGCATCACCGTCCGCGTCGCCATTGCTATCCACAAACACGATCCAGCCGTCAGACCAGGTGCCGGCGTTGCAGTCCGCACCATCGTCACTGGCGCAGAGTCCCACTTCGGTGCCGCGTTTAATCGCCTCGCTTCTGGCCAGGTTAAGTGTTGTCATTAATGACTTGGCCTGTGAATTGGTAATGCTACTTTCAATTATGTCCTGAAAATTAGGCAAGGACAGCGCCAGCAAAATACTCAAGATAGCCAGCGCCACCATCAGCTCAATCAGGGAAAATCCCTTGATTTTATTGCCGTTTTTTAAAATATGCCAATGCATCGAGTTTCCAGTGAAGAGCCAGTAATGGCCTAACAAGCACAAACCAGTCCTGGCTTCGTTAGTTACAGAGCCCAGATACATGCAATATATAGCCCACAACCCTGCAATAAGCCGTATATCCTGCTTTCCTAGATACTATGTCGGTAATATTCCCGGTAATTCAATGGTGAACACTGCAGGCCTCTTGGTAAAACTAAACCCTGCGCCCGCACAAGACTGTGATTGGAGCAAAAGAATGAGTAAATTCAAGTAGTTAATTGATTAGAATGTGACAGATATCACAATAACAGTGGGGGGAAATTTAACCCCCAGGCTTAGCCGAAACAGCAAAGCCTGAAGCAAGCCAGACTAAGCGTCGGCAAGCCCGCAGACATTCAAATCCAGCGGCTGCCCGCCGATACAGCGCATACTATTAGCAGCAACAGGAATCACTGTGGAACTAACTCTCTGGTCGGTACTATTACTGAGCGTCAGCGGATTTATAGCCGGCGGCATTAATACCGTTGCCGGTGGCGGTTCTAACCTCACTCTACCGGCATTAATGATTCTTGGCCTGCCAGCTGATATCGCCAACGGAACCAATCGTGTCTCTATCACCCTGCAGTGCGTTACCGCGTTAGCCGGATTCGATAAACACAAGTCACTGGATCGCCCCGCCCTCGTTCCCATTCTGATACCGACAATACTCGGCGGCGCCTGTGGCGCGCTGGCGGCGGCATTGACCCCCAATCTGTACCTGAAACCGATACTGTTGACCACGATCCTGACCATGACGCTGATAATTCTCCTGAAGCCCAACGTCATCGCACCCCCCGCCGGCACGCCAACCCTGTCTCCCAAAGAAAGTCGTGGCGCCTGGTGGAGCTTATTTGCGGCGGGAATATACGGTGGATTTGTTCAAGCCGGCGTGGGCTTTATATTACTGGCGGCTCTGGCGGGCGGACTGCGTTACGATCTGCTGCGGGCTAATGCGCTAAAATCTGCCTGCGCGCTGGCTTTTACCAGCATGGCTTTGCTGATATTCATCGCCTTTGGTCAGGTGTGGTGGATTCCTGGTTTGATTCTGGCAGCAGGCTCAATGACTGGCGCCCATCTGGCGGTAAAAGTTGCGGTTCGCGCTTCTCAAAACAGCATAAAATGGTTTCTTTTCCTGATGACTCTGTTTGCTGTAGTCGCCAGCTTTGTATTCTAGCCGCTCAGGGCGGCTGGATTAAACAGAATAATAATACGCGCCCCACCCAATTCGCTGGACTCTACTTTAATCTCCCCGCCATAACTACCGACTATATCGGTGACTACCGCCAAACCTATTCCCTGCCCTTGCAGCAAAGTGTCAGCCCTGGCGCCGCGCTGTAATACAAATTCCTGTTTATCCGCACTGATTCCCGGCCCATCATCTTCGATAATAATTTTCAATCCAGAGAATTCTACGCCAATCGACTCCACACTCGCTCTAATCTTCTGTCTCCCATATTTGAATGCATTGTCCAGAACATTACCGAGCACCTCCAGAAGATCTCGCTCGTCGCCACTAAAAATTGCCTTGGGGTCAAGTTGCGTTTCGATTTTAATGCCCTTTTCAACATACACCTTGCCTAACGCGCCGATAACTTTTTGCAAAACAGTCGCCACATTTACCTGGCGCGCCAGCGTATTGGCATTATTGGATTTAACAGCACGCTGCAGTTGATAAGTGACTATTTGATTCATACGCGCCAGCTGTTCATTGACTGAATCCAGTTGCTGCTCTACCTCATCTGGTTTTCCAGCAAGGCTTTGCATAACACCACCAATCACTGCCAATGGGGTCTTCAGACTATGTGCCAGATCTCCCAAAGTAGTCCTGTATCGATCTTGTTGTTTGCGTTCCGTCTCGATCAGCACATTTAAATTTTTGCTGACAGCTTGCAATTCCCTGGGATAGCTTTCTTCCAACTGATCCTTCTCGCCAGATTCTATCCGCTTGAGATCACGGGCCAATTGATGCAGAGGAGACAAACCCCAGCGCATCAGCAAGACTTGCATCAACAACAACAACAAGGCTACTCCTCCCAGCCAGGACCAGAGACTGGTGCGAAAATTTGATATCTCGGAGTAATAGGGGGCGGCATTTTCCATGACCGTAAAACTGTATTCACTGATTCCATCTTCCCAAAGAATTCCATAGCTCAGCACGAAATACTCTTCCTGCTCTGCACTCATTGTTTTCGAGAAAGCCGCCTCACCTACTGCCACCGGTTCGCTAAAAATATGCGCATCCAACAAACTGAATGCCAGAGCAGAATCACTGCGCCATAACTCGCCCAGGCTGGCACGGCTTATAAATCCGTATAGCCCAGAGTCCAACTGACTGAATCGCGGCTCCTGCAAATCTTCGAGAAAATAGAACTCACCGCTCTCTTCCTCAACCGCCCCCAATAACAGATACACCTGAACCTGAAGCCGCTCGGCGGCACCTGCCTCTATGCTATTCCTGAACGCACTGTCCAAAACGATTCCGGTGAGTCCCAGAAACACGAAAAGCAAAACGCTAAACGAGATTAGCAGTCTCGATTGAATGGAGTAATTTTTTGCAGTGATTTGGGGCGTCATGGTCGGCGCGCCTGACGTAGAGCTAATGAGATCAGGATTCTGCAAGACTAAAGCGATAGCCCTGCCCGCGCACGGTTTCGATTGGTTTTAAGGTTTGTTCCGGATCGAGTTTCTGTCGAAGGCGCCTGACAAAAACTTCCAATACATTACTGTCTCTGTCGTAATCCTGAGCATACAAATGCTCGGTTAATTCTGTTTTCGAAATTACCTGACCGGGATGCAGCATGAGATACTCCAACATCTTGTATTCATAAGCTGTCAGATCTACGCTCTGCTCATTTACCATCAGTCGTTTCGCCGCAATATCCAGACTCAGGGGAGCAAACTCAAGTTTCGGTTTGGAGAATCCGGCCGCTCTCCTTAGCAAGGCGTTTAAACGAGCGACTATCTCTTCTAACTGAAAGGGTTTGACGACGTAATCATCTGCCCCCGCATCAAGGCCAGCGACTTTGTCTTGCCAATCACCCCGCGCGGTAAGAATTAATACTGGATATTCTTTACCCGCCGCGCGAATTTTCTGGATCAGGCTAATCCCATCGATTTCAGGTAAGCCCAGATCGATAATAGCGGCGTCGTAGTCATACTCGGTGGCGTAGTAAAGTCCGGTTTTTCCCTCTTCTGCCACATCAACAATATAGCCATGCTTAACCAGCCCCTGCTCTAATTGCTGAAGCAACAGGCTCTCATCTTCAACCACGAGTAATCGCATTAGGACTTACCTCAACCAGTTACCAATCCATGCTATCCGGGACCACTTACTCTGCCGGTAGCGACGTGTACAAACACCGTGAATACTTTGCCCTCGTTCTCCATACGGATCTGATAACGCTGATTTTCACCTTCCCCTACCAGACTAATGCGCAATATATTTCCTGCAAATCGCTGTTTAGCGAGATTGACCGCTTGACGTTCGGTGATCTTGCCGTTGGCTTGAGCTGGATTTTGAATTTGCGGTGCCGGGACATTTCGATTCAAATCATTTTGATTTGGCTGAATCGGTAATTGCTGCGCATCAACCAACCCAGCCAAGCCGATTAGCCATACTGCCCCCAGAACACCTGTAAAAATTCTCTTCAAAATAGACCTCTTCGAGCCCACACAGCCGACCATGTTTAATGATTGCTGACAGACCGACTTACAGCACTGGCTGCACACTCACCCGAACGCGAATCTCATCACCTGGATCAGAATCGCTGCGAACAGAAAACTCTTCCCCGTTGTACAGGTAAGTCACTTGATAAGCGACCAACCGCTCCTCTTCATGCCGTTGATAGACCGTCTTACAGCGCTGTACCGTCTGATATTCTTGCGCTCCAACAGTAGACTGATCGTTGCGGCGGATAATATCACGTCCTATAGAGTGGCCCAACATCGCACCGATAACAGCACCAACCCGTTGATTTGACTTGTTATGCCCTACGGCATTGCCGATCGCACCACCGATAATCGTACTCAGCAGAACTGGCGTGCCAGAACGGGGACGATCAGAATATCTGTCGACAAGCACTTCTTCCTCGCGGCACTGCTGCTGCGGCGTAGAAACCTCAACGACCTGATAAATGGGCCGGGATTCCACTACCTGAGCCGTTTCATAGCGGGTTTCAGCCCAGGATTTAGCCGATAGCAAACCCAAAACAATGGCCAAGGTGGTCATTAGCTTCTTTTTCATCTCAATTCCTCACTCAATTATGCCCTCACCCAATACGGACACTATTTATTATTAGGCAATTCACTCCACACCAGGCACTTCCGCAAACTTCGAACTAAATGCCTCGTTGTGACTAATCTAGCAATTTCAAGCTGAATCAAAGCTGAAGGGGGGCGGAATCGCCGCACAGAGAACGAAGATCGAAGTAAAAGCCGGTCAAGCCGCGTAAGCGGCGTTGAGACAGCTGTTTAATTTGTTGCCGCAGTAGTGTATTTTAGCCTGTGATTTTGCTACGGCTACGCCGGATGAGGGGGAATAAATAGAGCAACAATCCAACAAAGAGTCATAAGAAAAATCAGCGCATTAAAATAAATACAAATAAAAACAGAGAATCACCATGTCCAAGAAGCCATTTTTTATAGCACTCACCATGACACTATTAGCCTGTGTCCCTCTTTATTTTCTTAGCACAGAAGAATTTTCACTTACCCGCGACAGTTTGCCCCTACTCGCCTTATCACTCTTCGTGGTGATTCTTGTCACCGCATTTTGGAGCCAAACCACCGCCTTCGACGGTGACCTGGATTACTATCCAGAAAGCTCAAATTCGCCCCGGGAAAGCGGCAGCGTAAAATGGTTTAACGCCAACAAAGGCTTTGGCTTTATCACCCGCGACAGCGGCGATGATGTGTTTGTTCATTTTCGCTCCATCCGCGGCAAGGGACATCGAGTTCTGCACGATGGACAACGGGTAGAGTTTGCGGTTAGCGAAGGCGACAAAGGACTACAGGCCGACGATGTAGCGGCAGTCGGTTAAGCCGCAGACAAAAAACGCGGCAAGCGTTTGCACTCTGGCCCCTCAATAATGTGGGGGCCGCTCGTTTTGCTGCTCTGCTGCCCCGGGTTTCGAATCATCCGCCGCCACTTCCCCCAGCTGATCCTTGAGCACCCTCATGTCACGGGACATCTCGTCCAATTGCCTTTGCTGCCTTATCACGACTTCATTCAGTTGTTGCAGAAGATCTTCCTGAAAGCTGAACTTGGTTTCCAATTCTATAAGTTTATCCTGCACCCGGTTTCTCCTTTGAAGCCGCTGTTTTTGCTCCCCAGTCATGCTAGAGTATGGCCAATTATTAGCAAAAATCCAGCCGTTAAGCGGCGCTGTTAAATCGCCTAATCCACAGGCATAAAAACTGCGTCGCTAATTACATGTGTTACATGCGCTAATTTGTAGCGAGACCAGACGATCATCAACCAGGCGCACGCTGTACATAAATGAGTGACGCAATCAGGAATCTTTGAAAATGGAAAAAGCACCCATCAATTGGACCAATATGCTGCTGTTTAGTCTTACTCCGGCATTGGCCGTAATTATGCTGCCACTGTATGGGTATTACTATGGCTATGATTTGTATGAATGGTTGGGATTTATTGGTTTGATGGGCTTCTGTGGCATGTCCATAACCGCTGGCTACCATCGCCTCTGGTCACACAAAACCTATAAGGCACATCCTTTTCTTCGTTTTGTTTTTGCCCTCGGCGGAGCCTGCGCCTTACAAAATGACGTTTTGACCTGGGCGTCTGATCATCGACGACATCACCAATATGTAGATAATAATGACCGCGACCCCTATTCGGCTGGCAGAGGATTCTGGTTTTCTCATATTGGCTGGATTCTTCGGCACTACGAAAGTGGCAAGAAAGATTTATCCAATGTAAAAGATTTACAACAAGATCCGATTTTAGTCTGGCAAAGTAAACACTATCTGAGCCTGGTTTTACTTACTAATATTGGCTTGCCTGCGCTATTGGGATTAATCCATGGGGATATAATCGGCTCATTACTACTCGCTGGTCTGCTACGCCTGGTACTGAGCCAACACCTTACCTATTTTATAAATTCCCTGGCCCATATGTGGGGCCGCCAACCTTACAGCAAGGGCAGCTCAGCCAGAGACAATGGTTTTCTGGCTCTGATTACCTACGGCGAGGGCTACCATAATTATCATCACACTTTTCAATGGGATTATCGTAACGGTATAAAGTGGTGGCACTTTGACCCGACCAAGTGGATGATTCGCACACTCTCTTTTGCCGGTCTCACCAGAGACCTGAAACGCTGTTCCTTAGCTCAGATTGAGAAAGCCAAGCTTGAGATGCAGTATAGATCCGCCACAGAAAAATGCGAGCGGCTAAACATCCCTGAAAATTGGCGCCTGCGACTGGAGCAGGAATATGAGCAATTGTTACATACCCTGCAGATGTGGACCGAGCACCAGCAAGCCTGGTATGAAGCAAAGGGTAAACAACTACAGGAAAGTCTCGGGCATTGGGATCAACTACAGCTGCGAGACCGCTACCGGGAAGTGCAGTTCAAATTAAAGGTTCAGAAGCGCCGCTGGCAGCTTCTGCTGAGAAATCTGACCGATCCGCAGCCTTATCCAGCCTGAATTCCAGTCCCTGGCTGTAGACGCAATTGATTTTCATACGTTATAGTCACATGAGATGAACGCTTAGCAAGGAATTTCCATGACCATTAAGCCGCTATTACAATCCCTCCTCGTGCTGACCGTTGGCACCCTCTGCACTGTCTCAGGGGCGGTAGAAGAAGGTGACACTGCGCCTGATTTCTCGCTGCCATCGATTTATGCCGACCAGCCCGCTATTACCATGGCTGAATTAAAGGGCAAAACAGTTTACGTCGATTTCTGGGCATCCTGGTGTGCACCATGTCTTAGCTCACTCCCCCTGTATAATGAGATCTACCACAAATACAAGGATCAGGGGCTTGAGATTGTGGCTATCAATGTCGATAACCCCATCGAAGATGGGCTCGATTTCTTATTGGAAACCCCACTGGACTTCCTGATCCCTGCCGACCCGGATGGGGATGCGGCCGAACTGTTTGAAGTCTATGGCATGCCGACTTCGTACCTGATTGATCCAGATGGTACGGTGAGATTAGTGCATATGGGCTATCGTAAAGGCGACATCGAGATAATCGAAGCCGCGATTGTTAGTTCCTTAGCTGGAAAGTAGCGTATGTCCATTATTCGTGTTCTCGGCCTGTTAAGCCTCTGCGCCTGTCTTCTTTCCTCGTGCACCGAGGTTCGAGCCTGGGAACGCGGTTATCTGGCCAGAGATGAAATGGCCTGGGAAGCTGACCCGCTGGAAAGCGCACTCAATGACCACATCTTCTTCAGCAAAGAGGCTTCATCAGGCGGAAACAGTGCGGCAGGCGGAGGTTGCGGCTGCAACTAGCCGATGGAGCCAAGCTTGTGAAAATCAGCACCTCGCGTAGTCTTATAGCACTTTCCACCACGGCCATGGCGCTTCCCGGCATAGCCAGCGCGGATGCCCCACCGACTCAACATACTGTCTCCTATAAAATATCCAATTACAAAGAAGACGATCTCTCGCGACGAGAAGCCCCTTTTGGCGATTTGGACCGCTATGATATTGATGTTCACCAATTTCAATTAGTCTCCCCTGTGGGCCGCAATATGTCGCTGCAGGTCGACGCCAATTACGAATCCCTCAGTGGCGCCTCCCCCTGGTTTACCAGCACCGGGCTAGAGGGCCAGCCAGTGGTTAATCTAAGCGGGGCCAGCGGCATTCGCGATCGCCGCTCGGAGATCAGTGTAGGAAGCAGATACTACTTGTCCAACGGCAGCCTGGGCGGCAATCTGGGGTATTCCGAGGAAGACGACTATCGCGCCATTTATTTTGGCCTGAACGGTGAGCGAAGTTTCAACAATGATTTAAGTACAGTTTCGCTCGGTTTCAGTTATTCATCTGACGACATTTTCCCCACCGACGCGCAGGTATTTAACCGCGTTAAAAAAGAAGACAAACAGAGCTCATCCATTTTTCTGTCCTTTAGTCAGGTGATCAATCCGCTTTCCAGCTTCCAAAGTGCCGTAAGCATAACCGAGCAATCCGGATTTTTGAGTGACCCTTATAAATTAAGAGACATCCGCCCCGAGGATAAAACACAATTTGCCTGGAGTAATTCCTATCGTCACTTTTTTATTGCTGCAGATGCCGCATGGCATCTTAACTACCGTTACTATCATGATGACTTTGGCATTAGCTCCCATACGACGGATATGTCCTGGCATCAAAACTTTGCTGATTCATTTCAGGTAATTCCTTCTCTTCGCTATTACAGCCAGTCGGCCGCTGACTTTTTTACCAATGTAGATAATTTTCTCAATCCCGTAAGCGAATACCAATCGAGCGATTATCGCTTGTCCGCGTTTGGCGCCCTCAGTGGCGGTATAAGTTTTGTTGCCGATCTGGGGGAATGGACAGCAACATTGACGAC
>ERZ890510.2387-NODE-2387-length-10699-cov-6.706032_pt1 | contig 10699 bp, 13 predicted proteins | sample MGYA00521265_ERZ890510 | MGnify/ENA primary metagenome ERZ890510 (study PRJEB32303, sample SAMEA104408624) | aquatic metagenome | biome: Brackish water; feature: Chemocline; material: water | place: Baltic Sea | collected 2014-10-26T21:54:00 | depth 110 m ...
GTTTTCGGATCCCTGCAGTTCCTCGGCACGCTGATCTCGCCTCTGTTCGGCATGGCGGGGGACCGCTTCGGCAACCGCAATCTGCTCTGCCTGATGCGCGCTACCTATTTCGCGCTGGCACTGGCACTGATGGCTCTGTTCCTCACCGACCTTGCCTCGCCGGTGCCGATATTGGTGCTCGCTGCGGCGATGGGCCTGGTGCGGCCATCCGACATCACCATGCGCAACCTGCTGGTCGGCGAGACCATGCCGGCCGACTATCTGATGCCGGCCATGGGGGTGTCGCGCACCACCGCCGATTCGGCGCGCGTGGTCGGGGCGCTTTCCGGTGCCGCTCTCGTGGCTGCTCTGGGATCGGGTCTGGCCTATGTCGGGGTGAGTGCGGTCTATGCCATGAGCTTCGCCCTGACTCTGGGAGTCGGGATCCGGCGATTGCGGGTACTGGGCGAGGGAGCGGAACGGTCCTCGCCGCTGCGGATACTGCGGGAGGGCTTTGCCTACGTCTGGGCGACGCCGGTCGTGCGGGCCGTGATGCTGCTGGCCTTCCTTATCAACTTCGCCGCCTATCCGCTGGTCGGGTCGCTGCTCGCCTACGTCGCCAGGAACATATACGGCCTCGACCAGACCGGACTCGGATGGCTGATCGCGAGTTTCGCCGGCGGTGCCCTGCTCGGCTCGATTATGGTGTCGACGCATGGCGCGCGGATCCGGCCGGCGCGCACCATGATCGTGTGCTCGCTGGCTTGGTTTTCGTTCAATCTCGCTTTTTCCTGGGTCGAGCAGCATCTGCTGGGTGAGGCGATCCTGTTCGCCGCGGGATTTGTGCAAAGCTTCTGCATGATTCCGATGGCGGTCATCCTGTTGCGCGTCACAGAACCTACCTTCCGCGGCCGCGTCATGGGCGTGCGCATGCTGGCGGTCTACGGCCTGCCGGTCGGACTGATGCTGTCGGGGCCGCTGGTCGAGCACGCCGGCTTTGCCTTGACCGGCACGGCCTACAGCCTGCTGGGGATCGGGTTCACGCTGCTGATCGCCGTGCGCTGGCGGTCCGAACTGTGGCAAGTAGCGTCGGCCGCCAACGCGAGGTGAGACGCAACCTCTTGGCGGTCTGGGCGTTGATGATCTCATGGAATGCAGGGTTGCCACGACCATCGCCGTGGCGATGGCGGTGTTCATGGCGAGCGTCGTCGGGCTTTGCGCCCAGACGCCGGCGCCGCGGGTGTCCGCGACAGAGGACGAACAACGCAGTATCTATACGTTTCAGGTCGAGAACGACGTCTTTAACCGCCTCAACCGGTCCGATCGCGACTATACGAGCGGTCTTCGCATGGGCTGGTTGTCGCCGGCTTTGATCGAGATGCAACCCGGCCTGGTGGCATTGACGACGGTGCCGACGTTTTTCGGCGAAGCGCCCGCGACTTCGGTGATCCGCCGCGTCGGCCTGTCGTTCGGCCAGAACCTCTACACGCCGGAGGATACCTATGCCACGCAGCCGATTTACAACGACCGCCCCTACGCCGCGTGGCTCTATGGGGCCGTTGCGTTGCAATACACCTACAAGCGACCGGACGCGAAGACCGGCATCGATGAGCCGATACGGCTGGATACGCTGCAATTCGACGCCGGCGTGATCGGTCCGGCAGCCGGTGGCGCCATCGTCCAGAACAATTGGCACACGCTGATCGGCGTGGCGCCGACCTATGGTTGGGCGAACCAACTGCACAACGAACCAACCCTGGGACTCGCTTTCGAGCGCCGATGGCGCACCGGGAGGTCCGTCCTGATCGAGGATCCGAAGCTGGAGGTCGACTTCATCCCGCGCGTTGGTGCCGCGTTGGGCAATGTCGCGACCTACGCCAGCGTCGGCGGCACAGGACGCATCGGCAAGAACCTGCGCGACGATTTCGGGCCAACGCGTGCCCGGCCGGCGCTGCCTGGCTCGGAAGCGTTCATTGGCGATGGAAGTTTCGGCTGGTATCTGTTCGCTGGCCTTGACGCCCAGGTGGTCGGGCGCAACATCTTCCTCGACGGCAACACCGACGGCTACAGCCTCAGCGTCGGTCACCGTCCCTTTGTCGGCGAGGCCCAGATCGGCCTGGCAATCCTCTATGGCGGCGTGCGCTTCACCTACACGCAGGTGCTGCGCACGCCCGAATTTTACCAGCAGGACCGCTTCACGCAGTTCGGCTCGGTGAACATCACCTTCCGCTACTAATCGAGATTCTTCTCGGCGAATGACCAGTTCGCGAGCTTGTCCAGCCAGGCCGCGACGTGGTCGGGCCGGCGGTTCTGGAAGTCGAGGTAGTAGGCGTGCTCCCAAACATCAGCGACCAGCAGCGGCGTGCCGCCATGGGCGATGGGTGTGTCCGCATTGGACGTCGTCTCGATTTTGAGCGCGCCGTCCTTGCCCTTGATCAGCCAGGCCCAGCCGCTGCCGAACTGGCCGACCGCCGCCGCGGTGAAGGCCTTCTTGAAAGCGTCGAGGCCGCCGAAGCTCTTGTCCAGCGCGTCCTTCATCTTGCCCGCCGGCGTGCTGCCCGCAGGTGTCATGCTGTGCCAATAGAAGGTGTGGTTCCAAGCTTGCGCGGCATTGTTGAAAATCGGCTTGGCCGGCGCTTCCTTGTCCTTGGCCGAGCGCACGATGATCTCTTCGAGTGACAGTGCTTCGTAAGGTGTGCCGGCGACCAGTTCGTTCAGCTTGGTGACGTAAGCTGCATGATGCTTGCCGTAGTGAAAGGAAATCGTCTTGGCTGAAACCACCGGCGAAAGCGCGTCATCGGCGTAGGGCAGCTTGGGTAGCGTGAAGGGGGCTTTCACTTTGTCCAACGGCATGATCGGTACTCCTGATGATTACTGTCGTCGATACTATGTAACGACAGAATGAGGCTTTTGTTGCGTCGCATTTTCACGGGCCGATGCGGTCGCGTATTTACGCCTCGGAATATTTCCTCGCGAACGGTTCTCAGTCGCTCACTCCGTGGTTGCGCCACGTGTGGCAGCGAGTATCTCTATGCGGTAGTCATCGCCGAGGAGAGCAGCCGTGAAAGGCAATCCGCAAATTATCGCCGAACTGAACAAGCTTTTGAAGAACGAGCTGACGGCGATCAACCAGTACTTCCTGCATGCGCGTATGATGAAGCATTGGGGCTTCGATCGTCTTGGCAAGAAGATCTACGAGGAATCGATCGGCGAAATGAAGCATGCCGACAAGCTGATCGCGCGCATCCTGCTACTCGACGGACTGCCGAATCTCCAGGATCTCGGCAAGCTGGCGATCGGCGAGACGGTAGCGGAGTGTCTGGCTGCCGACCTCAAGCTCGAGACCGCTGCGCGCAACGCTCTGGTATCCGCGGCGGCCCACTGTGAGACCGCCAAGGATTTCGTCAGCCGCGAGATCGTTGTCGACATCCTTGAGGATGCCGAAGAGCATATCGATTTCCTGGAGACGGAGATCGGACTGATCGAGAAGGTCGGCGAGCAGAACTACCTGCAAAGCCAGATAGGCGAGGGCAAAGGCCCGAGCTAATCGGCGGCAAGCAGGTTCGGCTGGAGAGTGCCTTCGGCCGCGATCGTGTCGGCGATGCGCTGGCGCAGGTCACAGGCACAGCCGCCACATTGCGGGCTCTTACCGCAGGCGCGGAACACGTCCGACGGGCGGCGCGCGCCAGCCCGGACGGCGGCGTCGACATCGCGTTCCCGAATGGCCTGGCAGATGCAGAGGTACATTGGCGACTGGCTCGTTTTCGTGCAGTTGCGACTTACTCGCAGGCGCAAAGATAAGCACGGCTTCTGATCGGGTCAAGCGATCTAAAAGCCTTTCAAACGGTACTTTTCCAGCTCGGCCCGTAGCCCGGGATTGAGCGGATGCGGCGTTTTCCCCTTGAGCCGGACGATGGTCATTTCGGCCGCGACGATGCATAGCCCGTCCTTGAAGGCAGCCGAGCCGACCGTGATCGAACTGGTGCCGGTTCCAATGACGCCAGTGCCGAGTTCGACCTGGCCCGGCCAGTGTGATTCGGCGAGGAAGCTCACGTTCATGCCTGCCGAAATGCCGCGCACGCCGTCCTCGCTGCGGGCCATCATGCCGACGTCGCGAATAAACGTGAGGCGGGCGGTCTCAAGATAGGCACAGAGCGCCACGTTGTTGACGTGGCCGGCGGCGTCCTGGTCGGAGAAGCGCACCGTATCGGTGCACCAGTGCGGATAGATCGAGCGATCCTGAAGCCGTTTGTCGCGGGACATGCATGAGTGTAGGCGCGCGGCATACAGCTTGTCATGCGGCGTGCTGCAACGCATCTTCCGGCGTCTTGAGGGATGTTTCACGCGTACAGGATGACAAACGTGCACGACGCGCCGCGCTACTGGGAAGACTACGAGGTGGGGAGAAGGTACCCACTGGGTTCCACGAGCTTCACGGCCCAGGAGATCGTCGAATTCGCCCGGCTTTACGATCCGCAAAGTTTCCATATCGACGCCAAGGCCGCCGAAGCTTCGATGTTCGGTGGTCTCGTTGCCTCGGGCTGGCACGTCACCTCCAAACTGATGCGGCTGTTCGTCGAAAGCTACATCGATACCCGCACGGCACTCGGGTCGCCGGGCCTTGATGAGATCCGCTGGCTGAAGCCAGTGCGGCCCGGCGATACGCTCACGGCCTGGGTGGAGTGCGCCGCGAAGGTGCCGTCGAAGAGCAAGCCTGCACTCGGCGTGATCCACGAGCATTGGGGTGCCACCAATCAGCAGGGCGAGCTGGTGGTGACGGTGAAGGGCATCAACATGGTGCGGAGAAGGCCGGCATGAAGCGTGCGGTAAGGGGACTCGACCACGTCGTGGTCATGGCCGACGGTATCGATGCTGCCGAGGTGGCGTATCGCCGATTGGGATTCCAGGTACGGCCGCGTGGTTTCCACAAGAAGCTTGGTACCGCCAATCACCTGATGATCTTCGGCCAGGACTATTTCGAGATCCTGGGCATCGTCGAGAATACGGTATTCAATGCCGAGCGGCGCGAATGGCTGAAGAACGGTGGCGGGCTCGCCAACGTGGCGCTCGCCACCGACGGGGCTGACCTCGCCTTCGAGGCCTTCCAGCAGGCGGGCCTGCACCCGGATGCACCGCTCTTCTTCGATCGCGTGGTCGAGGTCGCGGGCAAGGCCGAACTCGCCAGGTTCCGTACGGTACGCATTCCCAAGACAAACATGCCGGTGGTTGGCTTCTTCGTCTGCGAACAACTGACGCCTCAGTTCGTCTACCGGACCGAATGGGCGAAGCATCCCAACGGGGCACAGGGCATTCTGGGCGTGACGGTGATCGCCGACCAACCGGCAAAGTGGATTCCCGAATTGGAGAAGTATTTCGGTGCAGGCTCGGTCACGCGCGAAGGCGAAGGCCTGGTGGTCGATACCGGCACCCAGCCGGTTCGCTATCTCACGCGCCAGGACTATGCCGCGCGCTATCCCGGCATCGTGCCGGTCCGGCCAGGAGATCATCCGGCACTGCTCTCGGTCCGGATCGACGATCTCGCTGCCTGCGAGGCCTTGCTGACCGGGAACGGCGTCAGGATCGTGAAGCCCGACCCTCGCCGGCTGATCGTGCCGCCGTCGGAGGCCGCCCATCTGACCTTGGAATTCACGGAGCGCTAGACTTCATGGCTTTTGATCTCGCCGATCGCGGCATCTACGGCTTTTCGACCCCGGAGCACCTCAGGTTCGCCGACCAGGACGCCAACGGCCACATCAACAACGGTGCGTTCCTGCAGCTGCTGGAAAGCGCGCGCGTATCCTACATGCGCGAAATCATTCGCACGGCCGGCGTTCCCTACTTCCGTGTCGTGGTCGGACGCCTCGAGGTCGATTTCAGGCGACAGATGTTCTATCCCGGCCGTGCCGCCGCCTGCGCGCGGGTCATCGAGGCGCACGAGCGCAAGTTCGTGGTCGGACATGGATTGTTCGATGGCGACGGCAACTGTACCGCTGTCTTGCGCGCCATCATGGTGTCCCTCAACGAGGAAACCCACCGCAGCACGCCGTTCGATCCGGCCGTGCGTGCCCTGCTCGATCGCCTTGCCGCCTCCCAGAATGGATTGCCGACATGACCGAACCGCTCATTCCTGAAGGTTTTCGCAAGCTCGAGGTGGCCGACGACTTCGTCGGCCTGATCGGGCCGCTCTGGTTCAAAGTCGAGGGTGAAAAGCTCCGGGTCGGGCTGCCGCTCGAGAAGCGTCACGGCAATCCGATGGGCTGGGCGCATGGCGGACTGCTAGTGACCGTCGCCGACATGGTAATGGGCGCCGGCTCGGGCCACGCTACCGGCATCCGCTGGCCTCATCCCACGGTCTCGCTCGGCACCGAGTTCGTGCGCGGCGCGAGGCTCGGCCAATGGCTCGAGGGGACGGCGCGCATCGCCCGCCGCACCGTCAACTTCTGCTTCGCGAGCTGCGATCTGGTCTGCGGCGACGAGATCGTGCTCGTGGCATCGGGTGTTTTCAAGGTGCCGGACATAGAGAAGATCCCCGAAGCGTTACGCGGCAAGGCACTCGGCAAGTGGGGCGCGTGAGCCGTCGCTACTTTTTTTTCTTCCGCCGGTAGATTATGTAGCGGTCGAAATCCATGAGGTGTTCGTAGTCCTCGAAAGCGTCGGCGAAGACTCGGTTCTGCAGGAAGTATTCGAGATAGTCGAATTCCTTGCCCTGGCAGCGCGGGATACCTGCGATGCGATCGACAATCAGCAGGTCGGGATGCTCGCGGGCGAAATCCTCGCTGACCGCGTCGAAGACGAATTTCTCGGGTTCTCCCATCGTGTCGGGCGGATTGTAGAGTGCGGGAAAGTCGTCGCAGGTCGCATATACGCCCTGCAATACCCATAGGCTCAGGAACCGCATGGTCATGCGGCCTTCGACGTAGTTGATCATCGGCCACAGCGGATAGATACCGGGTGACAGGACAAGGAAGGTTCGGTGGGGCGCATTCTGCTCGATGACATGCGCCAGCCGCCCGCCGATCGAATCCTCGTACTGGCGCTGCTTGTAGAACGGCGGCGTATAGAGGGCCGCCTGGAAGTAGAGCAATACCATCAAGGTGGCCGAGATCACCGACACCGGCAGGTGATGGCCAACTCGGCTGATCGGCAGGTAGCGGTCAACGGTCTGGGAGACGGTGAGCGCTGCCAGCATGATCGCGACCGACAGTGCCGGCAGCACGTGATAGGGCCAGCCCTTGGCCTGGGCGACGGCCGACAGTGCAGCGCCGATGCCGAACATGACGAGGACACGGGCGGAAATGGTCTGCGTGAAGATAATGGCGATGAGGCCGAAGATCACGAGAGCGATCAGGGTTGGGCCGAGCACGTTGCTGGTCAATACGCCGCGCCAACTCGCGTCGCCGACCGGTGTGTAGGCCTCGATCGCCAGGGGCATCACCACGAAGCCGTAGTCGGCAAAGATCGTGTACATCGACACCAGATGGGCCATCGCCACCAGGCCGATGGCCCAAGGAATCGGGTCAGCGAGTGTTGGTCGCCAGCCGCGCCGCAACAGCAGGTAAAGTTCCACCGCCGCGGGCATCGCTAGAAAGTAAGGCTTCATCGCCAGAGCTACGCCGGCCACGACGCCGATGGCGATCGCACCCGTTCGGCCAAGAGCCACGCCTTCGGCGCGGGCCATCGAGGCGATCAGATACGGCGCACAGGCCACGAACATTATGTGTTCGCGCTGGCCGAAATGCTCGTTGGGAAGCACCGAGAACAGGAACAGCAGGACCGGCGGCAGCAGTGCCGCGGTGAGCGCATGGTCGGCCGAAGGAACAAGGTGGACCATGCGCCGGCAGGCCATGAACGAGGCGAAGATGCCCGCAACCACCCAGGCGGTGAACCAGAACGGGATGCTGCCCGGCAGGAGTCTGGCCGTGACAACCGGCAGGGCATGGACGATGAACGCGAGCGGCAGGTTCTCGTCGATCACCTCGACATAGAGCTTCTCGCCACCGACCCAGCGGGCGGAGACATCGAGGATCGCGGCCACGTCGTGATTGATCGGAGGAAAGAAGTAGCCCGCCAGCCACAGTACGGGCAGTGCAAACAGCGGCACCAGCAGCAGCCGTTCGATGCGCGGCGAAATCGCCGGAGGTTTGGTCGGGACAGTTGGCAAAGCGGGGTGAAGATATCATAAGCAGGCGGGAAGACGAGGCTTGCAGGAACGGGCAGGGCGTGGAACGGGCGAAATTTGAACGCATGCATGCGATCGAGGATCGGATGTGGTGGCACCGCGGCCTGGCTGCGCTGGCGCCGGCGTCATCGAGTGCCCACGCCTCGCTATTGTCGGTGCATGACAGGTGCGTGCACAATGTCGGCCGCTTCACCCGTAGCCGGGCCCATGGCTTGGTTACTGGCTTCGGGTTTCGCGTCCTGAAATCCAGTTGCTGGAAGGCGCTCTTGTTGCCTCAGATGCTGCTTCACCGTCCTGTCGAACACGACGACGCCGAAAGCGGTGCGCGATGACTGACCTCGCGACCACATTGCCGGCCCTGTCCGTCGTTGTTCCGGTTTATCAGGGCGCCTCGACGATTGGCGAGCTGGTGGCCGCGCTACGTGCGCTGGAGATCGACGGCGGGCTGGAAATCGTGCTGGTGGTCGACGGCAGTCCGGACAATAGCCTCGATGTCTGCAAGCAGCTTGCCGCCGCGCCGGGAGCGCCGATCACGCTCCTCAGTCTCAGCCGCAATTTCGGAGAACACAACGCGGTGATGGCCGGCCTCTCCCGCGCGCGCGGTGCCTATGCAATTACGATGGACGACGACTTGCAGAATCCGCCGGCCGAGGTGACGCGCCTGTTCGAGCATGCCCGCGACGGCAACTACGATGCGGTCTACACCTACTATGCCGAGAAAAAGCACGCCGCCTGGCGCAACCTTGGCAGCCGCTTCACCAACTGGTGCGCCGACCGGCTGATCGACAAGCCGCGGGGGCTCTATCTTTCGAGCTTCCGCTGCATTTCTCGGTTCGTGTGCGAGCGCATCGTCGGGACTTACGAGGGCCCCTATCCCTACATAGACGGGCTGGTTTTTCAGGTGACCCAGAACGTCGGTCGCCTCGAAGTCCACCACCTGCCGCGCTTCGAAGGCAATTCGAACTACACGCTGCGCCGCCTGGTGCGTCTGTGGTTGGCGATGTTCCTCAATTTTTCGGTCATGCCGTTGCGCCTTGCCACGCTGTCGGGCCTTGCGTTCGGTGCGTTGGGCGCCCTTGCCGCGGTCATCACCATCGTCGAGGCCGTCATCTCGCACTCGCCGCCACAAGGCTGGGCCTCGCTGATGGTCGCAGTGCTGGTTCTGGCCGGTGTTCAGCTCGTGCTGATCGGCGTGATCGGCGAATATCTCGGCCGCATGTTTCTCGCGGTGAACCGCAAGCCACAGTACCTAGTGCGTGAGGTTTTCCGCCGCAGTGCGAACGAATCGGGCGGCAGCCTCGAGGTCGAACGGCCGCGAGCCAACACACGGGCGGGCGGGCAACCCTACCGCGAGTCCTCGGAAGCGGAGTCCTGAACGATGACGGTCTATTACGTGGCCCTGGGAATCGGCATCCTCGCCGGTATTGCCGGCCAGATGCTCCTGAAGGCCGGTGCCGATGCGCCGGATTTTATCAGTCAGCTCATGCGGCCCTCGACGATCTGTGGGTTGGCGCTCTATGGGTCGGCGGCTTTCCTTTACATCGTGGCCTTGCGGAAAATTCCGGTGTCCGTCGCGTTTCCCAGTGTGTCGTTGTCCTACGCGCTGGTTGCGGTGCTTGGGCATTTCCTGTTCGGCGAGCCGTTCGGCATCAAGCAGATCGGCGGCATTGCGCTTATCATGGGCGGTGTGCTGCTCATCAACCAGACCTGAGGGAAAGAGTTGTGGATTACGAGCAGATCACATACGCGTCCAGGGACGGCGTTCTCACCATCACGCTCAACCGGCCGGACAAGCTCAATGCCTTCACCGGCAGGATGCTGTCGGAGCTGCTCGACGCAATGGACCGTGCCGACCGCGACGACGACGTGCGCGCCGTCATTTTCACTGGCGCCGGTCGCGGCTTCTGTGCCGGCGCCGACCTTTCGGGAGGCGCCAATACCTTCAACGCCGAGAATCGCGGTCCAGTCGATCCCGGCCTCGACGGCCATCGCGACGGCGGCGGCCTCTTCACCCTTCGCCTCTACGAGTCGCTGAAGCCGACGATCGCCGCCTGCAACGGCCCGGCGGTCGGTGTCGGCATCACCATGCAGCTTGCGATGGACGTTCGCCTCGCCTCGGAGGCCGCACGCTACGGCTTCGTTTTTACCCGCCGCGCCATCGTCATGGAGGCCTGCTCAAGCTGGTTCCTGCCGCGTCTCGTCGGACCGCAGCAGGCGCTGGAATGGGTGTTGACCGGGCGTGTCTTTCCGGCTGAGGAAGCATTGGCGGGGCGGCTCGTGCGTTCGATCCACAAACCCGATGAATTGTTGCCGGCGGCCCATGCATTGGCGCGCGAGATCGCGGACAACACCGCGCCGGTCTCGGTGGCGCTCAACCGGCAGATGATCTGGAAGATGCTGGGTGCCGAGCATCCGATGGAGGCGCACGAGGTCGACTCCAAGGGCATCTATGCCCGTGGCAAGTCGGCTGACGTCAAGGAAGGCGTGGTGGCCTTTCTCGAGAAGCGGCCGGCCAGGTTTCCGATGAAGGTGAGCGACGGC
>ERZ890510.2388-NODE-2388-length-10693-cov-5.699098_pt1 | contig 10693 bp, 11 predicted proteins | sample MGYA00521265_ERZ890510 | MGnify/ENA primary metagenome ERZ890510 (study PRJEB32303, sample SAMEA104408624) | aquatic metagenome | biome: Brackish water; feature: Chemocline; material: water | place: Baltic Sea | collected 2014-10-26T21:54:00 | depth 110 m ...
ATTCCATCATTAAACTTAATTGATGTTTTGATAAACGTATGAATAAATCAGATGTTTGTTTTCTTCCCGCCCACACTATGCTCGACTTGGTGCGTCAGCGAAAGATTTCCGCGACAGAGTTACTTGATTGTCATTTGGACCAAATTGTAAAAGTTAATTCAAAAATTAATGCCATTGTCACGTTGGACGAGGAGCAAGCAAGAGTTACGGCCGGCAATATCGATCAGCGGATCATGAGGAAGGCCCCATTGGGTTTATTGGAAGGGCTGCCCGTTGCACATAAAGATTTAACTGTAACTAAAGGCATTCGAACGACTTTTGGGTCTCCTTTGTTTGCGGATTTCATCCCCGACCAAGATGCGTTGATTGTTGAGAGGCTGCGGCAATCCGGTGCCGTCACCGTAGGTAAAACTAATACCCCAGAGTTTGGGGCTGGCAGCCAAACTTTCAATAAGGTTTTTGGTGCGACTCGAAACCCATATGATTTAGAAAAAACGTGCGGCGGCTCTAGTGGCGGAGCCGCGGCCGCGCTTGCGTCTGGTCTTGTGCCCCTTGCGGATGGATCGGATTTGGGAGGGTCTCTAAGGAACCCAGCGAGTTTTTGTAATGTCGTTGGTCTTAGGCCGTCGACGGGTCTCGTTCCAATTTGGCCAAATCCATCAGCCTGGTTTCCGCTCTCTGTTTTAGGGCCCATGGCTAGAACGGTTGCTGATGTTTCGCTGATGCTCTCCGCCATCGCTGGGCCAGATCGACGTTGTCCTTTATCGATGACAGAGAGCCCGAATATTTTTCAGCAAGGCTTAGAGAGAGATTTTGGTGGTGTGAGAGTCGCCTGGAGCAAAACGCTGGGCGGTTTGCCTGTGGATGACGAGGTGCTTAGCGTCATTGAAGGGGCGGTCCATCAACTTGAGAACACAGGGTGCATCATTGATGAAATCGACCCAGACTTGGCTGAAGCGGATGAAGTCTTTCACGTGTTAAGAGCCTGGCATATGGAGTCGGCGCTTGGCGAACTTTTGGAGGCACACCCTGATCAGTTTAAAGATACGCTGGTGTGGAATATTGAGCAGGGAAAGACGCTTACGGGTCCTGATGTGGCTCGAGCAGAGCGGCTAAGGACCGCGATGTTTGAGAGACTTGGTCGGTTTATGGATACATATGAGTTTATAATTTGCCCTGTGACGCAGGTCTTACCATTTGATGTCGATCTTCCTTACGTCAGTGAAATTAATGGGAACGCCCTGCCAAACTACCTTGACTGGATGAAATCTTGTTTTCGCATCAGTGCCACAGGCCATCCCGCACTCTCAGTGCCCGCAGGTTTTTCTTCGTCCGGATTGCCGGTTGGGCTTCAGATTGTTGGCCGTTTTAGAGATGATTTTGGTGTGCTGCAATTTGGGCATGCTTTTGAGCAGTTGAGTGAATTTTGGAAAACTCGTCCCAAAATTTAAGACCATACTTGGAGGTGTAACTCGTGATTTTTAATTCCCCATATCGGAAGTCGAAGCTGATACGAATTTTGGCGGCAGGTGTTTTTATGGTATCAATGTCGAACGTAAGCGCTAATGAGCGTATATTCATTGATGACCTTCAGGGTATTTGGTTTGAACAAACCTATCTCGAAGCGTTAAGAAAGACCAAACAGCCGCATGAGGCAGAAAAAAAATCTAAGCCGGTATTGATCGCAATAAAAAAAGAGGGGCGTGCCTACCCTTACTTTGCGACAGATATGGTTAAGGCAACGCTGATGATTGTATTTGATGTGGAACCCGGGCAAAAGCCAAATACTTATCGATTGGTTTTGGGTGAAAGAAATGCACCGACTTCTTCAGAGGATGTGGTCTACGTGTGGTTTAAAGGTAAAAAATCTTCAGATGGTCAATTTCGAAATCTTCAGATTAAAGAACCTCTCGTAATGAATGGTAAGTGGGCCTCCTACGAGCGCGTGGGGAAAGAGTTAGGCCCCATTATCAACAACATCGTTTTGAGTGGTGAGTATCGTGATGGCCAGGGGAAAAAATGGATGTTTACGGATGCTGGTAAGGCTTCATTCCCTGATCAGAATCCCTTTTACTATGAAGTTTCTTTGGTAGGAGATGGCGCTACCTGTGACTACATTGAAGTTGAAGATTTGCAATCACTCACAGGGTTGGCTTACTACGGTTTTAATTGGACTAAATCTGGAGTGTTAGAGCTTTTTAAAGCCAACTTAAAGAGCGGGAAAGTTCAATGTCAGTCCTTGCCGTTTGTAGCGTTAACACCTATGTAGTAGTTTTTGTAAGCTTTGTCTTTTGCTAATTCTTGAAGTTCGTTGAGGGTGTTTTATGAGTGAAGTCGACAAAAAAAATACTCAAAGTAGCATCGATGCTGTCCGACGATCTTTGGAAGATATCAAGACTAGTCTCGATAAATATCAACACGTTGAGAATCTCTTAGGCGATCAGGAGATGCCTCGTCAAGATGTCGTTGACGGATTTATTCAAGAACCAAATCTCATTGGGCTGCAGGATAAGCTGGATGCGATGCATCCTGCCGATATCGCGGCAATACTAGAGCAGCTGCCGTTGGATGAGCGCTTGGTCGTATGGAAGCTCGTCCGATCTGAGTTCGACGGCGATGTCTTGCTTGAAGCCTCAGGTGCCGTTAGGGAAACGCTAATAGCAGATATGGATGCTCACGAGCTTGTTGCGGCGACGGAGCAGCTGGATGCTGATGAAATTGCTGATCTTGTTCCAGATTTGCCTGAGGGTGTTATTGCGGATGTATTTCGGTCTTTGTCAGAAGCCGAACGGTTACAACTTAAGGCCGCGTTATCTTATCCCGAAGATACCGTAGGGGCATTAATGGACTTCGAAATGGTGACCGTGCGAGAGGATGTGTCACTTGATGTGGTGCTTAGATATTTACGTCGGTTGGAAAAGCTGCCACATAATACAGATAAACTCTTTGTTGTAGATCGTCGTGAAATGTTGAAAGGAGTTTTGTCAGTCAGTGATCTGATTGTCGCAGCGCCTGAAACGAAGGTGTGTGACGTCATGTCCACAGATGTAGTGAGCTTCAATCCAGATCAGGATGCGGAGAGTGCCGCTCACGCGTTTGAGCGTTACGACTTGGTCTCTGCTCCAGTTGTTGATGGCTATAATCGTATTGTGGGTCGGATGACGATCACTGACATTGTGGATTACATCCGAGAGGACGCTGAGCAGGAATCATTGGGTAAGGTGGGTCTTCGGGATGAGGATTTGTTCTCTTCTGTTTGGAAGAGCGCTAAAAATAGGTGGCTATGGCTCGCAGTAAATCTAGGGACAGCTTTCTTTGCCTCTCGTGTTATTGGTTTATTTGAGGACTCAATAGAGAAGTTGGTTGCTTTGGCGACACTTATGCCTATTGTTGCGGCTATAGCGGGTAACTCAGGTAATCAGACGATCACGTTGATTGTTCGAGCATTAGCTTTTGAAGAGATTAACAAAAGTAATGCGAAAGGGCTTCTTCTTAAAGAACTTGCGATTGCGGTTGTGAATGGTGTTTTGTGGGGTTCGGTTGCAGGGCTTTTTGCATGGCTTCTTTATGGAAATATCGCTCTTGGGCTAGTGATGTTGAGCGCGATGCTACTTAATCTTGTCGTAGGTGCTGCGGTGGGTATGTTGGTTCCATTATTTTTACAAAAAATGGGGAGAGACCCAGCTATTGGATCCTCTGTGTTATTAACATTTACCACCGACAGCATGGGCTTTCTAATATTTCTTGGAATGGCCACTGTATTCTTGGTGTAGATTCGTATCTAGGCTGTTGATCTAGATATGCTACTAACTCAAATTATTATTCATTGATGAAAATTTTTTTTAAATCAGATATTCCCTCGTCGGAAATTACGCCAAGAAAACTATTCGAGTCTAGACGACGATGGGTACAGGGTGGTTTCGCATCATTGGCGGCGATGGCCGTCCCCAGCGCAAGTGCCAAGCCGCGCGATGGAAAAAATTTCCCGATTGAATTTGAATTGAAAAAAAGTGAATTCTCGACTGCTGAGGAGCTAACCACTTACTCGGATGTCACTAGGTATAATAATTTCTACGAGTTTGGTACGGGGAAAGACGATCCTTTCGAGCAGGCCCATAGGTTGAAGACAGAAGGGTGGACCATACAAGTTATCGGTGAAGTTCATCGGCCACAAAAGTTCGATATTGATCAACTCTTACGCCTCGCGCCGCTTGAGGAGCGTATTTATCGATTGCGGTGTGTCGAGGCCTGGTCCATGGTGATCCCCTGGATCGGCTTTCCGCTGTCCAAATTATTAGATGCGGTTCAGCCTACCGGAAATGCTCGTTATGTAGAGTTTATTTCTTTGCACGACCCGGAACAGATGCCGGGACAAAGGACTGCGGTCCTTGATTGGCCATATAAGGAAGGATTGAGGTTGGATGAGGCCATGAATCCGCTCACGCTTTTGACACTAGGTTTATACGGAGAAATGTTGCCGAATCAAAATGGAGCTCCGGTGAGGGTTGTGGTGCCGTGGAAATATGGGTTTAAAAGCGCGAAATCAATTGTGACCATTAATTTGACCGAACACAAACCAGCCACCTCATGGAATCTTGCCGGTCCCAGCGAGTATGGGTTTTATTCCAATGTAAACCCTCACGTTTCCCATCCAAGATGGAGCCAACGTAAGGAGCGGCGGATTGGAGATTTTCTTAAGCGAGATACAGAAATGTTTAATGGGTATTCCAAATGGGTTGCGGATTTGTATCGTGATTTAGATCTCAGCAAGCATTACTGACGCTACGGTTCTGCTATGGACGAAGCCCCGGTGTCACGATCATCACGTTTAAGAAAAAGGATTGACACTCGGATCATCTGGTTGTTTAGTGCTATTCCGCTGATCACGCTCTGTGTGAAGGCCATGACGGGCGAATTAACAGCTAATCCAATTGAATTTATTTCTCAATTTACTGGTTGGTGGACGCTTTTTTCCCTGTTGCTGACCTTGTGCGTTACGCCGATTAGATATCTTTTTAGTTTGCCTGTTGTCTTTCCTTTGAGAAGAACATTTGGACTTGTTACGTTCGTTTACGGGGCCATTCATTTTTTAACTTGGTTAGCTTTAGATCAGTTTTTTGATTGGACTGAAATCGCCTTAGACCTCTCCGAACGTCCTTTTATTTACATTGGTTTTGTCGCTTTTGTTGGTCTGTTTATATTAGCGCTGACATCCACCAATCGTGCCAAAGTGGTTCTCGGGACTCTGCGTTGGCGGAGGCTACATAAGATCATTTACCTGATTGCAATTTTAGGGGTGACGCATTTTTTTGTTTTGGTAAAGCGTGATGTGTGGGAGCCGTTAATGTTTGCAGCAGTGCTGTTTGTGTTGTTGGGATATCGATTGTTCCGGAGACTCTTGAAGGACAAACGTTAATCAAATTCGCACTTGTTTGGATTTTCAACGCTTATAGTATCGCGTGGTTAGAAAAATTCCTAAAACAATGCCTGAAAACCCCAGCAAACTATTTGGTCCTATAGCCTCATTGAGAATGATCCATGCTAGAACGGATGCCACTATTGGTTCCGCGAGCACTATTGTTGAAACGAGTGTTGCGGGGAATCGCCGAACTCCCCAATTAAGAATTGTGTGTCCAATGAGCTGTGGGCCTAGAGCTAGACAAAAGATATATACCCAAGCTGACCCAGACATATTGGGAGCTAACTGCTTGATGCTGGACAGGTTATATAAAACTAAAGTTATTGTGGCAAAAGTATATGTCAGAAAAACGTAGACTTTTAATTCAATAGCCTGACGAAGCGTGCGACCAATGATGAGATAAGCTGCGACGGAAATCCCGCCTAAGGTGGCTAGCAGCTCACCTTTTATAGACCTTTGTCCTTGACTGATTAATGTTTCTTCCGCAAACGAGAAGAGGAAGAAGGCGCTTCCAGTTGCAATGAGTATCCCAATAAGCTGTTTTCTGCTGATTGTTTCTTTTAGAACAATCAAACTTAGTAGCGCGACCCAAATTGGACTCGTTGTCACAAGAAACGTACTTTTTGCGACTGAGATGTATTCGAGGGATACAATCCACGTCATAAAGTGGACAGCTAAAAAAATGCCTGACAGTGCACTTTTAAATATAGTTTTAGCATCACAACGCCGGATGCCGTTGATGATGGATCTGGAGGAAATTAGACCTAGACATAGTGATGCGATAGCTAGTCGAAGGAAGGCTATGGTATTTGAAGTGGCCCCTTCGTTCTGAGCGCCGCGAACGAGTATTGCTGCTGTTGAGATTATTAAAACAGCAATTATAAGTGGGAGTGATGTCTGATAGATGCTGCCTTTTATAATCGGGCTAGCCAACTAGTTCAATTTGTCTGGAGGAGTTGGTCCTGGTGGTAATGCATACACTTCAATGCCTTCGTCCTTTAATTCTTGCATGACTTCAACCGAAGCTTCACCACGAATGGAGCGGTTGTCAGATTCGCCATAAAAAATCTTTCTTGCCTCATCTGGGAATTGAGTACCAACATCTTCAGTATTTTTAGCGATGTATTCGATGAACTGATTATGAAGTTGCTGTAGGTTTACCCCAGCAAGGGCCATTTCTTTTTGTTTGGTTTTCGAGGAAGCATTCTGGCCGGGCAACGTATTGAGATAAGGGGCAGAGAGCTGTTTAGAAATAGTTGTTGAGCCGCAGGTTGGGCAGGACAGCTGTCCGTTGGATACCTGCTTATCAAAATCATCTTGAGAGGAGAACCAGCCCTCAAACTTATGTTCTTGGTCGCAAGCTAAATCGTAAACAATCATTATTGGAGCCTAAGCAAATCGAAAAATGTTCAAATTAGACTCTATTCTAACGTATTCATCTGCTACGAAAAATTCGCCTAAAGGATAAATATTTAAGTTTAGTCTAGACTTGGAATGGTTCGTTCATTTGCGAAAAGCTCTTCCACTGTTTCACGCTCTCGTATCACATAGGCGCGGTCCTCATCAATGAGTAATTCGGGCGCTCTTGGGCGGGTGTTGTAATTCGAGCTCATAGTCATTCCGTACGCGCCAACAGAGTGAATGGCCAGCACATCTCCTTCGCGTACCGAAAGGTTACGGTCTTTTCCGAGAAAGTCGCCTGTTTCACAGATCGGTCCAACGATATCGTAAAGTCTTTCTGGATCTGAATTCTTGGAATCGATGTTGTCGATCTGATGATACGCACTGTACAAGGATGGCCGAGCCAAATCATTCATCGCAGCGTCGACGACAATAAAATTCTTATTTGATCCGTGTTTAAGGTATTCAATTGTGGTGAGTAGGACGCCAGAGTTACCAACGATAGATCGTCCTGGCTCTACAAGAATCTCTTGCTCGCGCCCACCCATGATTTCCAGCAACATCGACACGAAATCTTCCTGATCAATTGGCTTCTCATCTTGATACTGAATTCCGAGGCCCCCTCCAAAGTCAATGTGTTCAATAGGGATGTTTTCAGCACTAAGCGCATCGGTTAGCTCGACCATTTTTAATGCGGCATCTCTCATTGGCGCGATATCAGTTAATTGCGATCCAATATGACAATCAATACCAGTGGGGTTTATGTGTGGCAATTCAACTGCTATTTGATAGAGCCGAGGCGCATCATTTACATCTACACCAAACTTATTTTCTTTTAACCCCGTAGAAATGTAGGGATGGGTCTTCGCATCTACATCCGGGTTAACTCTGAAACTGACATTTGTGTCTTTATTTAATTCTTTCGCGACTGCAGCAATTCGATACAACTCTGACTCAGATTCGATATTGAAACATTTGATCCCTTTTTTTAGGGCGTAATTGATTTCTGTTTTTGTTTTTCCCACGCCAGAAAAAACGACTTTTCTGGGGTCTCCGCCGGCTGCTATAACTCGGCCTAGTTCTCCTCCAGACACAATATCGAAACCACTTCCGAGACGCGCTAATATATTAATAATCGCGATATTCGAATTGGCTTTGACCGCATAGCAAATCAAGTTTTTGCGATGAGCGAAGGCATTTTTGAAGCGATTGAAGCTGGCTTCAATTGAATGCTTCGAATAAACATAACACGGCGTCCCAAATTCCTTCGCAATCTCGGCCGCCGATTTTTTTTCGATAAATAGATGACCTGAATGTCGGCTAATTGCCATTATTTTTCTCGAGTTGATGATCTTGATCGATTCTCTGCGTTGTGCCTGCGTCTTCTGAGGTTGATGATTCTGGGAGATAGAGAGACCCAGTTTGCCCGCAATTTGAGAGCAGGGACAAGTAAAATATCGTTACGGCTAGTGTTCGTAATCGGCTCATGGTGTTTATTCAGTTGAGTTGGGCATTGTGGTTTCAATCCACTCCTCTACCTGTTGTATCAGGTCCGCAGGGGATTGATGAGCTGTTTTTATAGGTTTACCGATGGTCACAGTAATTGTTCCTGGTTTTTTTAGTAACGCATTTTTTGGCCAGAATTCACCCGCATTGTGAGCAACCGGAACGATATCTGATTGAAGTCGAGCTGAAAGCCATGCGCCGCCAATTTGATATTTTCCCCGTTTCCCTGGCGCTATTCTAGTTCCTTCTGGGAAGACAATGATATACCAGCCGTTCTTGAGTCTGTTTTTGCCTTGAGTCAGCATTTGTTTTAATGCTCTAGGGCCGCTTGATCGGTCGATTGCGATGGGATTCATCATCGCCAACCCCCAACCAAAAAACGGAACGAACAATAGACTTTTCTTAAGAACCCAAACCTGAGGAGGGAATATCGTTTGAAATGCAAACGTTTCCCAGGCGGATTGATGTTTTGAGAGGATCACGCAAGGGTTATCTGGAATATTTTCCAAGCCTTGGACACGATACCGAATGCCACAAACGTATTTGGCGAGAAAAGTGATCCAGTGCGACCATAAAGTGATGATCTGGTATCTCCGTATCGAAGAGAGAGGAAATGTGAGAAGGGCGACAATTGAAAAGATTACGGTGAGAGCAAATCTTAATAATTCGAATATCAACGACCGAGCTAAATTAAGCACAATCACTCAGAAATGATATGTTTTACAGCGTCGTTTAGATCGACAAACTGTATCGTACCTTTAGGCAGCCCTTTAAATGTACTCGTTTTCTCTCCCTTTCCGGTTCGAACTAAAATAGGTTTGGCGCCAACAGCTTGGGCTGCCTGTAAGTCTTTAAGTGAATCTCCAATGAAAGGCACATTTTTCAAGTCGACGTTAAAACGCTTTGCGATATCTAAAAGCATTCCGGGTTTAGGTTTGCGACAGTCGCAGTTACTCTCATCTATATGAGGACAAAAAAACAAGGCATCGATTCGGCCTCCGACAGTAGCTAACGCACGATACATTTTGTCATGGATGGCGTTGAGTGTTGACATATCGAAAAGTCCTCTGCCAACTCCGGATTGATTGGTGGCCACCACGACTCGATAGCCCGCATGATTTAAACGGGCGATAGCTTCTAGGCTCTGCGGTATTGGTTTCCATTCCGCAGGGGTCCTGATGTATTGGTCACTGTCATAGTTAATGACCCCATCCCTATCGATTATTGCGAGCTTCATATTTAATTTTGTTGGTTAAATGGATAGTTCGGATAAATCACCAACGCAGTTGAGTAAGGCTGATAGTTGATTTAAAAGTGCCAGTCTATTGTTTCGTTCATTAGGGTCGTTTGATATCACCATCACTTTTTCAAAAAAAAGATCTACAGTAGTTCTCGCTGACGCTAAAGTCTGCAGTGCATCGGAATAGTTGCCGTCATCAATAGCTCGTTTCACTACGGGCGATAAGGATTGGATTATTTTGTAAAGTGAGACCTCTTCTTCTGTAGTGAATAAGCTTGTGTTGACCTCCGAATTACTCTTTGGACTATTCTTTTTCAGAATGTTTTTTATGCGTTTATTCGCAGTGGCTAGCGCTCTTGAGTCATCTGTTTTGAGGAATGCATCAATCGCGTGCAGCCGAGGCAGGGCCAGATGAAGTCTCTCTGAGTCTGTGGCAAGTATGGCTTCAACTTTGTCTATTGAAAAACCTTTGTCTTTGAGGTGCCCTCTAAATCGTTCAATGATGAAGTTTTTAATAATGGATTCATCCATTGTTAATTTGAGGTCTTGTGCGAAATTTAGCGCCGTCCAGTTAATGAGGTCACTAAGATTTACCTCAATAGACTGTTCTGTCAAAATTCGAATGATTCCGATAGCTTGTCGTCTGAGCGCATAAGGGTCTTTTTCGCCGGATGGTATGAGGCCAATTCCGAAGATCCCTACAAGAATGTCGAGCTTGTCCGCCAGTGCGAGCGTGTTAGAGATTGGGCTGTTGGGGATGCTGTCGTTGGAGAACCTTGGTCGATAATATTGTTCTAGAGCATCAGCCACATCAGGTGATTCTCCTTGAGCGAGGGCATAGTACCGACCCATTGTGCCTTGAAGCTCTGGAAATTCTCCCACCATGCCGGTAAGTAAGTCGGCTTTACAAAGTTGGGCCGCTCTCGACACTTTAACGCCATCCGCCTTGGTTTTTTCCGCAATTCTGCGAGATAAGTTAACTAGTCGTTCTACTCGATCGAGCTGAGACCCTAATTGGTTATGATACACAACATGTTTTAATTTTTTGGAGAGCTCTTCGAGTGGGGTATTAATGTCCCCTTCGTAGAAGAATTGGGCATCTGCCAGTCTTGGCCGAACAACTTTTT
>ERZ890510.2391-NODE-2391-length-10679-cov-7.554217_pt1 | contig 10679 bp, 9 predicted proteins | sample MGYA00521265_ERZ890510 | MGnify/ENA primary metagenome ERZ890510 (study PRJEB32303, sample SAMEA104408624) | aquatic metagenome | biome: Brackish water; feature: Chemocline; material: water | place: Baltic Sea | collected 2014-10-26T21:54:00 | depth 110 m ...
GATTATAAAAAAGTCTTTGAAAAGATGTAGTATAAATAATATTTTAATGATATCCAATAGCAAATCAAAAAATATATACAATGCTGATATAGAAATACAAAAGCAAACAACTAGTAAAATTAAAGATCAGTCTGGAAAAATTACAAGATATAATTTATCTATTTCAACAAATTTAGAGCTAATAAATCTTAATAATAATAGCATAATACAAAAAACAATTGTTAGAAGTGGAGATTACGATGTCGCCACAACACACACAGCTACAATAAATAATGAAGCCAATACAACAAAAAATATTATTTCTCTACTTTCAGAGGATATTATTAATTTAATAACTTTAGCTATGAGACTGCCATGATACTAAAAAGCTATATTGTTGAGAAAAATGTTGAGATCTTAGAAAAATACCAAGCTACTTTAGTTTACGGCGAAAATAATGGAATTAAAGATGATATTAAACAATCATTAAAAGATAAAAACAAAAAAGTAGAAATAATATTTTTTTTTGAAGAAGAAATATTAAAAAACAAAAATATTTTATATCTAAATTTAGTTAATGAATCTCTGTTTGGTGAAAAAAAAATAATATTTATACATGAAGCATCTGATAAAATTTATGAAGAACTTAACGAATGCTTAAAAAAAGAAAATAATGATATAAAAATTTATATATTTTCCCAAAACTTAGAAAGAAAATCAAAGCTAAGAAATTTATTTGAAAAAGATAACAAATTAGCCATTTTTCCATGTTATGAAGACAATGAAAAAACTTTAATAGCTTATGTAAATAAGGAACTAAAAGAATTCAAAGGCTTGTCTGGAGAAATAATCAATATAATAATTTCTAATTCAAACATGGACAGAAGAGTTGTTAAAAGTGAAATTTTAAAAATAAAATATTATTTTTTAGAAAAAAAAATTACCAAGGAAAAAATTTTAGACACATTAAATATTAAAAACGATACTAGTTTTGATGAAATCAGAGATAATGCCTTAAACGGTGAAAAGAAAAAAATTAACAAATTGTTGTCAGAAGTGGAATTAGTTAATGAAAACACATTTTTTTATTTAAATAATCTGAATTACAGAGTTATGAAACTAAAAGAAATAATAAAAATTACTGAGGGAAATAAAAATGTTTATGAAGAGACTTTGGGCAATTTGAAACCACCTATTTTTTGGAAAGACAAGCCAATAATCATGAAACAACTAGGAAAATGGAGTCTGAAAAAAATAACACAATTAAGCATAAAAATTGGTGAAACAGAAATATTGATGAAAAAAAGATCTTACTTACGAAATGACGTTATAATTAAAAATCTTATTATTTACCTTACCAAAAAAGCTTTATCTACTTTTTCTTAGTTAGCAAATTAGATAGCATTTCAAATTGGTCTGTATCTATGTATTTTATTATTATTTTACCAGAGCTATTTTTGTTAGCAATTATTTTAGTATTTAAACCTATGCTTTCCTCGATTTGTCTTTGAGCTAACAAAATATTAACATTTATTTTTTTTTCAGGTTTTGATTTTTCGATCTCTTTTTCTTTTTCTACTTTTACTATATTTTCAATTGATCTTGCGTTAAGTTTATCTTTAATTATTAAATGAGCTAAATTTACCGCATTAAATCTTCCCACCAACGGTCTTACTTGTCCGGCTTTAAGTTTTCCTTCGTCGACAAGCTTTATTACCTCTTGAGGCAGAGTTAAAAGTCTAAGGGTGTTGCTAATATGACTTTTACTTTTACCCATAAATTCAGAAAGTTTTTCGTGATCATAATTAAATTCATTCATCAAACGATCGTAACCTCTTGCTTCTTCGATAGAGTTCAAATCTTCCCTTTGAATATTTTCTATAATTGCTAGTTCCAGAGATTCAGTATCATTAAGATTAAGGACAATTACAGGAACCTCGTGTAGTCCAGCTTTTTGAGCTGCTAACCATCTTCTCTCACCTGCTATAATTTCGTACTCATCATTTTTCCCAGGCCTAACTGCAATTGGTTGAATTAATCCATTTTTTTTAATTGATTGAGCCAATTCATCTATTTTTTTATCATCAAAGTAATTTCTTGGTTGAAATCTATTCCGTACTAAATTGCTTATAGATACAAGCAAATATGAGTTATTAGTTGCTGGCTTTACTGATGCTATCTCAGACTCGTCTCCAAATAAAGACATCAGACCTCTACCTAATCTTTTTTTTGTTTTTTCGTTAGACATGTGGATTTATATCCTTCTTTCCTGTTCGACGAATTCATTGGCTAGTTCAATATAAGACTTACTACCAAGGCATGTTCTGTCATAGATGATACAAGGCACCCCGTGAGATGGGGCTTCTGATAATCTTACATTTCTCGGTATGACTGTCTTGTAAACTTTATTTTTAAAATATTTTCTCGCTTCTTTATCTACTTGGTTTGATAATTTATTTCTTTTATCAAACATGGTTAAAAGAATTCCTCTAATATTTAACTTGGGATTTAAATTTATTTTGATTCTTTCAATTGTTTTAACTAATTGAGAAATTCCTTCTAAAGCAAAAAATTCTGTTTGTAGTGGAACTAGCAGTTCATCAGCAACTACTAAAGACATTACAGTTAATAGGCTTAGTGATGGCGGGCAATCAATAAATATATTTTCATATTTAGAAAATAAATTTTCGTTTTTATCTAAAATCGACTTTAGTAAAAAAGCTTTGTTTGGATCATCGGCAATTTCGACCTCTAACCCTGATAAATTGACATTTGAGCTAATTAAATCAAGGTTTTTAACACAACTCGGTTGGATACACTTTTCTGGGGTATTATGACCTATAATAATTTTATAAATATTTTTCTCTGTTTCGCTGTTAGAGGCTCCTAATCCTGTAGTAGCATTTCCTTGTGGATCTAAATCTATAACTAATATTTTTTTTCCTTTTTCTGCTAAAGCAGTAGCAAGATTTATGACCGTAGTAGTTTTTCCAACTCCACCTTTTTGATTTATCACTGAAATTATTTTATTCATTCTATTTTTTTATTTCAATAATCAAAATTTTTGATTCTGAGTCTGTGATACTGCTTTCTATTTTATACATAAAATTTTCGTAATGTTTAAGTTTATTAATTTCATATTGAGCATTTTTACCTTTTAATATAATTAGTTTGTGGTTAACTTTTATAATTTCACGTGAAATCCTAATTATTTCATCTAATTTCTTAAAAGCCCTGGAAACAACATATAACGAACCTATTTCTTCACTTTTGTAGTCTCCTAAAATTTCGTAGGAAACATCTATTTTTCTCCTCACATTATCTAGAAAATCACATTTTACATTAGATTTATCATATAATTTCACGTGAAATAGGGGATTTTTGTTAAATATTGCTAATACAACACCAGGAAAACCGGCTCCAGTACCCAAATCAGATAATGAAATATTATCGTTAAATTCAATATATTTAACTAATTGTGCAGAGTCTAAAATATGCCTATGCCATATGTCATTTTCAGTGGATTTAGAAATCAGATTATACTTTTTATTGTATTTTAGAAGCTCATCATGAAATATTTGTAGCTTATCAATGTCTTCCGTCGTGAATTTTAAGATTTTTTTTAGATCTGTCTGTACTTTTATTTTCATTAAGCAGATGCTTTGTATCTACTTTTCTTTATAAATCCTAAAAGAATAATTGCAGCAGCTGGAGTGACTCCATCTATTCTTAGTGCCTGGCCAAGTGTCTTTGGTTTAATAGTTTTTAGTTTAGATTTAATTTCATTGGATAAACAACTAAAGGAATCATAATCTATCTCTAAGGGAATAATTATAGACTCATCTTTTTTAAAAGCTTCAATGTCATGACTTTGTCTTTTTAAGTAACCAGAATAATGAGCATCAATTTGAACTTGTTCGTCAATTGATTGTTCGTAATAGGGTATATTATCCCATATTTTACGTAACTTTTCTATAGTGACATCTTTGATAGCCAATACATCTATGCCGGATCTTTTGACACCATCCATAGAAATTTTAACAGAATGCATAGCTGCAGTATTGGGTGTAATTAAATTAGCATGAAGTGCATCATAAACGGATACTAATTTTTTTTGCTTCTCTAAAAAAAAATTTTTCCTTAGTTCTTTTACTAAATTAATTTTTATACCTAAAGGGGTTAGTCTTTGATCGGCGTTATCAGCACGTAGTGATAGTCTATATTCAGCTCTTGATGTAAACATGCGATATGGTTCCGAAATACCCTTTGTAATTAAATCGTCAATCATGACCCCAATATAAGATTCTGATCTATCTAAAATAAATTCTTTTGCATTGGTAATTTTAAGTGCTGCGTTTACTCCAGCTATTAGTCCTTGAGCTGCAGCTTCTTCATAACCAGTTGTTCCGTTAATTTGACCAGCTAAGAAAAGTGATTTAATTTTTTTTGTTTCAAGAGTTGCCTTGAGCTCTCTAGGGTCAACATAATCATACTCAATAGCATAGCCTGCCCTAATCATCTTAACTTGCTCTAAACCCTTTATTTTATTGAGTAATTCGCGCTGAATATACTCAGGTAGGGACGTTGATATACCATTTGGGTAAACAGTATTGTCATTTAATCCTTCGGGCTCTAAGAAAATTTGATGCTGACTCTTCTCTTTAAACCTAACAATCTTATCCTCTATAGACGGACAGTATCTTGGCCCAACACCTTTGATTTTGCCGGAGTACATAGCACTTAGGTGAATATTATCACTTATAATTTTATGAACTTCATTGTTAGTATGAGTAACACCACATGCGATTTGTCTATTTTCAAGTTTGCTTGTTAAAAAAGAAAAGAAGTACGGATCATCATCAGCTGACTGCATTTCAATGTCATCATAATTTATTGTTGTGCCGTCTAATCGTGGAGGTGTTCCTGTTTTAAGTCTGCCGAGCGTAATTTTGTATTTTATTAATTGTTCGCTCAAACCCGTTGAAGGTTTTTCATTAAACCTCCCCGCTGGAATTTGTGTTTGTCCAATATGTATCAAGCCATTTAAAAAAGTGCCTGTTGTTAAAATTAGTTGTTTACAAAATATTTGTTTCTCACTTTCACATATAAATCCAACAATTCTATCTTTATCGAACAAAAATTTAATCACTGGGTCTGCTATCACAGTCAAGTTTTGATAGTTAAGTAAAGTTTTTTGCATGTGCTCTTTGTATAGAGCTCTATCTGATTGTGTTCTTGGTCCTCTTACCGCTGGACCCCTGCTCCGATTTAGTAATCTAAACTGTATCCCTGATTTGTCTGTTACACTACCCATAACACCGTCAAGAGCATCTATCTCTCTTACAAGATGGCCCTTCCCCAAACCACCTATAGCTGGGTTACAAGACATTTCTCCAATAGTCTCTATTTTATGTGTGAAAAGTGCAGTATTTACACCCATTCTAGCGGATGCTGCTGCTGCTTCGCAACCAGCGTGACCACCCCCTATAACCACTACATCAAAACTCACATCTTTCATGAGTCAAATGTATCCTTCTAATTTGAATTTACAAGATCTTATTTTTATTATTTGCCGATACAGAAGTCTTTAAAAATAGATCCAAGAATTTCTTCAACATCAACCTTTCCAACAATGCCCCCGAGATGTCTAGTTGCTAATCTAAGATCTTCAGCTGCCATTTCTATATCTCTCTTTTGATCTTTTTTGAGAAAGTTGTCTATTTCTTTTAAACATTCATTTAACTTTGTTCTGTGTCTTTCCCGTGTAACTAAGATGTTATTTGATAATATAAATTTTGAACTTAACTTATCTTTTATTTTTTTTACTAATTGATCGATATTTTTGTTTTTTTTTACCGATACTAAAATTGCCTCATTAAAATTATACTTTTGTGTGCTCGCTTTATCTGACTTGTTTAAAACAACTATACTATTCTCATTTACTAAACTTTGTATTTTTTTGTTTAATTTCTTTGAAGAATTATCTATTATAATTAAATTTAAATCTGAATTTTGAGATTTTTTTAGGGCTAATGAAATCCCTTTTTTTTCAATATCATTTTTAGCTTCTCTGATTCCAGCTGTATCAGCTAATATTACTGGAATTCCATCAATATTAAGATAGATTTCAATAACATCTCTGGTGGTTCCTTCCTCCTCAGAAACAATTGCTGCTTCTCTTTTAGAAAGTAGGTTTAATAATGAAGATTTTCCTGCATTTACTTCACCTATGATTGTTACTCTAAAACCCTCTCTAATTTTCTCTCCAACTTTATTATCATTAAGAATTTTTTTTATATCATCATAAACTTCTTTAATCGTTAATTGAACTTCTTTTAAAACACTGTCTGGCAAATCATCTTCTGCAAAGTCTATTTGTGCTTCTATATAAGCTAGTGATTTAACAAGTTTTTCTCTTAGATTGTTATAGTAATTAGAAGCATTTCCTTGAACTAGTTTAATAGCTTGTTGTCTTTGTAGTTCTGTTTCCGCATGTATTAAATCGCCTATACTCTCAGCTTCTAAAAGGTCAATCTTATTATTTTGAAAAGCAGTTTTAGTAAATTCGCCCGGTTCTGCTAATCTACAATTAGTTTGCTCAGAAAGAATTTTTAACAATTGTGTAATTACAGCATTGCTGCCATGAACATGAAATTCAGCTAAATCATCACCAGTGAAGCTATTTGGACCTGGAAATAATAATAATAAACCTTCGTCAATTAAACTGTTATTTAAAGGATCGTAAAATTTACAAAGGTTTGTTTCTTTAGATTTTAGATTTTTTTTTTTTGAAATAAGTTCGACAATTCTAAATGTATCTTTGCCTGATAATCTAATAATTGCTATACCTGACGGACCTCGACCGGTCGAAAGCGCATAAATATTCATTTGTATTTTATTAATAACACGAAAGTGAGTTAGAAAATTAAAAAATTAGCTACTCTTATTCATGGACTCAAAAAAGTCTGCGTTGTTCTTTGTGTTTTTAAGTTTTGAAATTAAAAACTCTATTCCGTCCATAGTGCCCATAGGACTTATAATTCTTCTTAAAACATTCATCTTAGATAAATCATCTTTTTGGAAAAGAAGTTCCTCTCTTCTTGTTCCAGATCTAGTGATATCAAGCGCAGGATAAATACGTTTATCAGCAACTTTTCTATCCAGAATTAATTCGCAATTTCCCGTGCCTTTAAACTCTTCAAAAATTACTTCGTCCATTCTAGAGCCTGTGTCTACAAGAGCTGTAGAAATAATTGTAAGTGACCCACCTTCTTCGATGTTACGAGCTGCACCAAAAAATCTCTTAGGTCTTTGAAGCGCATTAGCATCAACACCTCCGGTTAATACTTTTCCAGAGCTAGGTATAACAGCGTTGTAAGCTCTTCCTAATCTTGTAATTGAGTCTAATAAGATTACTACATCCTTTTTGTGTTCGACTAATCTTTTTGCTTTTTCAATGACCATTTCTGCAACCGCAACATGACGTGTAGCAGGCTCATCAAAAGTAGAGCTAACAACTTCACCTTTTACTGATCTTTGCATATCAGTTACTTCCTCGGGTCTTTCATCAATTAACAACACCATCAGGTAGCATTCTGGATGATTTGTTGTAATAGATTGAGCAATATTTTGTAAAATTATAGTTTTTCCTGCACGCGGAGGTGAAACAATTAAAGCTCTTTGGCCTTTTCCAATAGGGCTTACAAGATCAATTAGTCTTGCGGTATTATCTGGCTTCTTTTCAATTTTATCTAATTCAATTTCTAAAGTTATTCTTTCATTTGGATAAAGCGGGGTTAAATTATCAAACGCGATCTTGTTTCTTCCCTTTTCTGGCTCTTCGAAATTAATTTTATTTACCTGGAGCAAAGCAAAGTACCTTTCAGTGTCTTTTGGTGATCTAATTTCTCCCTCAACCGTGTCTCCTGTTCTTAAACCAAATTTTCTTATTTGATTTGGACCAACATAAATATCATCAGGACCCGGTAAATAGTTAGACTCCATGGCTCTTAAAAAACCAAAGCCATCTGGCAGAAGCTCTAAAACCCCCTGTCCGGTAATTTGTTCATTTTTTTCTGCAAGTTTTTTTAATATTGCAAAAAGAATTTCTTGCTTCCTTAATGTGCTTGGGTTTTCTATTCCAAGTTTTTCAGCTTGTACAATAAGTTCTGCAGGGTTTCTTTTCTTTAGTTCTTGTAAATTCATATGATTGTTTTATTTATGAGGAGTACTAAAATAAATATAGATGTTTTATGAAGATTTCAAGCCCTATAATGGTTTAAAAACAACAATAAATATAATACCTATTAAAAGCAAAGTAGGGACCTCGTTTATTTTTCTATAGAATTTAGGGGAATATTTACTGTTGCTGTGGTTAAAATTTTTAAGACAATGAAAAAGGAAAAAATGGTAAATCGTCAACAACAATACCATTGTGAGTTTTAATTGAAGCCATAAATAAATAAAATTGTCTGTTCCTATAATATAAACTAACAAAATGCCAAACAGCCAAGACAAAACCATAGCCGGATTCATGATATAAAAAAAAAGTCTTTTTTCCATTAATTGAAAAGTTTCTTTTTTTTCGAAATTTTTCTTTGTTTCTGCGTGATAAACAAATAATCTAGGCAAATAAAGTAAGCCTGCCATCCAAGACATAACAGAGATTAAATGAAGAGATTTAAATAAAAGATAATAATTCATTTTTTATATATTTTGTAATCTTGCGCACTTTTTAAACTTTTCAAGACATCTTATAGAAGAAGTAAAACGACCTCCGTTGCTAGCAGAAAGGATGCTAGATTTTAAAGAATTAATGAAATCTTTATTTGCAGTAACAGCAGGAACACGAATATAATCTTTAGATCCGTTCTGCACAGCTAGTTTTTTATATTCAATATCAAGCTCTACTAATGTTTCTGAATGTTCCGAAACAAAAGCTACAGGTACTACAATTATAATTTTTTCTTTTTTTGCTTCTTCTTTAATGATAGTTTCGGTGGAAGGGCCTATCCACTTTAACGGTCCAACACGACTTTGGTAGCTTAAAATATAATTTAAGTTTTTTATAGATAATTTTTTTACTAAATAATTGACTGTGTTTTCGACTTGCCATTGGTAGGGGTCGCCTTGTTTGATTTTATTTACTGGAAGACCGTGAGCTGAAAAAACGAGGGTTGTTTCTGATAATTTGTTTAAATTAATTTTATCTTTGATTAAACTAGCATAAGCTAAGATAAAATCTTTTTCAGTTGGATAACAGCAGATAATTTTAGTTTCAGTTTTTAAATTTTCTTTTTTACAAATATCTAACCATTCTTTTATTGAGGACCCAGAAGTAGCATTAGAGTACTGAGGGTAAAGCGGTAATAAAATAATTTGGCGGGGTTGGAATTCCTTAACTTTCTTAATAACATCTGTTGCTCTTGGATTCCAACACCTCATTACTATAAAACATTTATACTCATCACTTTCTTCTTTTAGCGTTTTTTCTATGGCGTCTCCTTGGGTCTGCGTTTCTTTTAAAATTGGTGATTTACCACCCATTTCAGCATATATTGCTTTGGCTACTGGTGTTCTTCTTTTAGAAATAAACTTAGCAAGGGGGTATCTGAGCATTCCTGGTAAGCTAATTATCGCCTGATCGTTAAACAGATTAAATAAAAAAGGTTGGACGGTACCGAGGCTGTCAGGTCCTCCTAAATTAAATAATATAATGGCTTTTCTCATTTAAAATTATTTACTCTTTCAATGGCCTTTTTTAAAACATCGGGGTTTGTTTCGGGCAGCAAACCATGGCCAAAATTAAAAATATAAGGGTGTCCTTTAAAGATGTTTAAATATCTGTCTATTTCTTGAAATATTTCATCTTCTTTTTTAAATAAAATTTTAGGATCGAGCCCTCCTTGCAAACAATAATTGCTTAATTTTTTTTTAGCCCAGCTTGGGTCAATATCATAATCAAGACTTAAGCAGTCAGGTTTAACAAAATTAGCAAAATCTAAATAATTTTTATTTATACCTCGGGGGAAACATATAACGGGAATTTTTTTTTTTTTGCAAAAATTAACAATTTTGTTGTTTGGTTCGTAACAATAATCAAATAATTTTTCCTCCGGTATTAAACCGGCCCAAGAATCGAATATCTGCACTGTGTCTGCGCCTGCTTTGATTTGGTTGTTAATGTGGATACATAAATATTCATTGATTGTGTTTAAAATTATTTTAATTTCTGGTTCTGATTTTTTTAATTTAATAAGATTAATTTCATTCTTATTTTTTTTTAATCCCAACATATAAATGATGAGAGTCCAAGGTGCCCCAATAAATGATATTAAAGATTTTTTTTTGTCTAAATTACTTTTTGTTGTTTTTATTGCTTTGTAAACAGGTTTAAGTTTTTCAATAAAATTGTTTGTGTTATTATTTAAAAAATATTGTAAATTAAATAAAGATAAAATAGGCCCTTTGTCTTTTTCAAACTTAACCTCTTGTCCTAGAGCAAAAGGAACCATTAAAATATCTGAAAAAATTATAGCAGCATCTAAATTAAATCTTATTAAAGGTTGTAATGTAATTTCAGAACTAAGATTGCTGTTTAAACACAGTTTAATAAAATCTGTATTATGAGATCTAATCTTTCTAAACTCAGGAAGGTAACGACCGGCTTGTCGCATAAACCAAACTGGAACACAAGAAGG
>ERZ890510.2393-NODE-2393-length-10677-cov-3.372999_pt1 | contig 10677 bp, 8 predicted proteins | sample MGYA00521265_ERZ890510 | MGnify/ENA primary metagenome ERZ890510 (study PRJEB32303, sample SAMEA104408624) | aquatic metagenome | biome: Brackish water; feature: Chemocline; material: water | place: Baltic Sea | collected 2014-10-26T21:54:00 | depth 110 m ...
TTCCGTAAGGTCTGAACAGGCGATGAGCGATATCACAGCCGCACCGGAGTCCGCCGGCGTAAATTCCCGCCCGGCGCAAGGTTCGCCGAATGTTTTCCTCGTCGTTGTCGACAACAGCCCGGAAATGAAGGTGGCGTTGCGCTGGGCATGCCTGCGCGCGCGCCGCACCGGTGGCCGCGTCGGCCTGCTGCGTGTCATCGACAAGGCCGATTTCCAGCACTGGGCAGCGGTCGGCAACCTGATGCGCGAGGAGGCCCGTCAGGAAGCCGAGCAATTGCTTATGGAGTATGCCGGCCTCGCCATGCAGGTCCATGGCGGCGCACCGATCCTCTATATCCGGGAGGGCGACATCAAGAAAGCGGTCGTCGACCTGATCGACGAGGAACCGCAGATTCGTACCCTCGTTCTTGCTGCTTCGGCGAGCGGCAAGGGTCCTGGACCGATCGTCAGCCATCTGATGAAGCGGATCATTGGCGGCCTGCGCATACCGGTAACGGTCGTGCCCGGCGGCCTGTCCGATGAGCAAATCGACGCACTGACCTGACCCACCCCAATGCCGGAGCAGACCCATGGCGACGATACGGTACGAAGCCGGCAGCATGGAATCGACGTTCCGCGGAACGGCCGACGGTTTCGAAGTCGTGGTCGACCGCGGCGAAGCCGGCAAGCCGCGTTCGGTCGACCTGCTGCTGCTCGGTCTCGGTTCGTGCACGATCTCGACCGTCAATCACTATGTCCGGCGCAAGAACCTGCCGATCGACCAGGTCGCCGTTGAGGTCTCGGCGGTCCTTAACGAGAAAGAAAATTGCTACGAGAACTTCCGGGTGACGTTGGAACTCGGCGAAGCATTCTCGGAGACCTATCGCAAAACGCTCGCCAACGTCGCCAAAACCTGTCGTATCCACAAAACCATCATCAGCAATCCACGAATCGACATTGCGGTAAGGAGTCAGACGCCGGTCATTGCCGATTGACCCGGCGCGGTCATGCGGCTTTCGCTGTGGCGCATTGACCCGATCCGTTCGCTCCCGTAGTTCTGGCACACACGTTTTACAGCAACACCCTGTGAATTGAGGCGTCGCTGATTTAAAGATAAGCGGGCGTACCCGCTGTTGAATGGGGAAGAGCGTATTATGCCGGAAGGTGGTTCAATCTGGTCGCCGCAGGAGGCGGTGGAACTGTCGCCGTCCGTGTCGGACGAAGTCAAAACGACCACCTGCTACATGTGCGCCTGCCGCTGCGGCATCAAGGTCCATCTGAAGGACGGCGCCGTCCGCTACATCGAAGGCAACAAGGATCATCCGGTCAACCGGGGCGTTCTGTGCGCCAAGGGTTCGGCCGGGATCATGCAGCACAATTCGCCGGCGCGCCTGTCGAAGCCGCTGAAGCGCGTCGGCGAGCGCGGCTCCGGAGAATTCGTCGAGATCGAGTGGGACGAGGCGCTGGCGACCGCGGCCGAATGGCTCGGCGACATCCGCAAGACCGATCCGCGCAAGCTCGCCTTCTTCACAGGCCGAGACCAGAGTCAGGGTCTGACCGGCTTCTGGGCGACGCAGTTCGGCACGCCGAACTATGCCGCCCATGGCGGTTTCTGTTCGGTCAACATGGCGGCGGCCGGGCTCTATACGATCGGCGGTTCGTTCTGGGAGTTCGGCGAACCCGATTGGGAGAACACCCGCTACCTGCTGATGTTCGGCGTTGCCGAGGATCACGATTCGAACCCCATCAAGACCGGTCTGGGAAAGTTGAAGACGCTCGGCCAGGCGAAATTCGTCTCGGTCAACCCGGTGCGTACCGGCTACTCGGCGATCGCCGACGAATGGCTTGGCATCCAGCCCGGCTCGGATGGCCTGTTCGTCATGGCACTGATCCACGAATTGCTGAAGGCCGAACGCGTCGATCTCGACTATCTGGTGCGCTATACCAACGCGCCGTGGCTGGTGCGAAACGAACCCGGCAGCCCGCGCCACGGCCTGTTCGTGCGCGACCGCAACGGCGATCCGATGGCCTACGACAGCAAATCCGGCCGCCTCGTCAACGCATTGCTGCCCGACATCGCACCAGCCTTGCAGGGCAGTTTCGACCTGCATGAATCGGCGCCCGGCGAGGGCGGCGAGCCGGCGCTCGCCATACCGGCATTCCAACTGATGGCCGAACGCTATCTCGACGACACGTATGCGCCCGATGCGGTCGCCGCGACGACGGGAATACCGGCCGACACGATCCGGCGGATCGCCGCCGAACTGGCGCATGCCGCCTTCGAGCAGCAGATCGAGATCGACCAGCCATGGACGGACTGGGCCGGCCGGCACCACGACAAGATGATCGGCCGCCCCGTCGCGATGCATGCGATGCGGGGCATCTCGGCGCACGCCAACGGGTTTCACACCTGCCGCGTCATCCACCTGCTGCAGATGCTGCTCGGCTCGATCGATTGTCCGGGCGGGTTCCGCTACAAGCCGCCCTTCCCGCGCCCGGCCCCACCGGGCCCGAAGCCGGCCGGCAAGGCGCACGAGGTTGCACCGAACACCCCGATGAAAGGGCCGCCGCTCGGTTTCGTGACCGGCCCGGAAGATCTGATCGTCGAGGATAATGGCGCGCCGCGCCGCATCGACAAGGCGTTCTCGTGGGAGCATCCGATCGCTGCGCACGGCATGATGCACACCGTCATCGCCAACGCGCACGCTGGCGATCCCTACCCGATCGACCTGCTGTTCATGTTCATGGCCAACATGAGCTGGAACTCGTCGATGAACACCGCCGGCACGATCGGCATGCTGACCGACAAGGATCCGGCGACCGGCGAGTACCGGATTCCGAAGATCATCTATTCCGACGCCTTCTGGTCGGAAATGGTGCCCTACGCCGATCTGATCCTGCCCGACACGACTTATCTCGAGCGCTGGGACTGCATCAGTATGCTCGACCGGCCGATCTCCACCGCCGACGGACCGGGCGACTCGATTCGCCAGCCGGTCGTCGCCCCCGACCGCGACGTACGGCCGTTCCAGGATGTCGTCATCGACCTCGGCGCGCGGCTCGGCCTGCCGGCTTTCACGAAGGAAGACGGATCGCCGCGCTTCCCGGGCGGTTATGCCGACTACATCGTCAATCACGAACGCGGACCCGGTGTCGGCCCGCTCGCCGGCTGGCGCGGAGAAGACGGCGAAACGCACGGCAAGGGGGCGCCTAATCCCCGTCAGCTTGAGCGCTACGTCGAGAATGGCTGTTTCTGGCACGAGAAACTGGCGCCGGAGCAACGCTATTACAAGCACGCCAACCGCGATTATCTCGCCTACGCCCACAAAATGGGTTGGATCGGCAGCCCCGATCCGATCGTGATGCAACTCTACAGCGAGCCGATGCAGAAGTTCAGGCTTGCCGCCGAAGGCCACGGCCCGAAACGCGCGCCCGCGGCGCACCGCGAACGCGTCCGCACCTATTTCGATCCGTTGCCAATCTGGTATCCGCCCTTCGCCGAGGATGACGCGGTGCGCACCGAGTACCCGCTGCACGCGCTGACCCAGCGGCCGATGGCAATGTACCACTCCTGGGGCTCGCAGAATGCATGGCTGCGCCAGATCCACGGCCAGAATCGGCTCTACGTCAACCGCGCGACAGCGGAAAAACAGGGCCTCGCCGACGATGACTGGGTCTGGGTCGAAAGCCCCCATAGCCGCATCAAGGTGCAGATCAAAACGATGGAAGGCTGCAATGCCGATACGGTCTGGACCTGGAACGCCATCGGCAAGCGGCGCGGCGCCTGGAACCTCGACCCGGAGGCGCCGGAAGCCGCGCGCGGCTTCCTGCTCAATCATCTGATCGCCGACCTGCTGCCGCCGAAAGACGGCCACCGCTACGCCAACGCCGACCCAATCACCGGGCAGGCCGCATGGTTCGACCTGCGCGTCCGGCTGGTCAAGGCGGCGCCGGAGGAAGCCGGCACGAGCGCGCCGCAATTCCGGGTACAGCCCGAGCCACCCACCGGGATCAAACGCCCGGCGCTGCTGCGCTATGGCGAAAGGTTTCTGCCGCGCGGCAGCTGGCGCCGCGGCCGCGGAGAAAAAGGCAAATGACCAGCCTTCCCGCCAACCCGAGCGACACCAAACTCGGCCTCGTCATCGATCTCGACATCTGCGTCGGCTGTCACGCCTGCGCCGTTCACTGCAAGGAATGGAACGATGGCGGCCATTCGGCGCCGCTGACCGACCACGACCCCTATGGCAGCGATCCATGGGGCGTCTGGTTCAATCGCGTGCATACGTTCGAGGCCGGCGAAGGCGCCGACAGCCGCACCGTCCACTTTCCGCGTTCGTGCCTGCATTGCGACGAGCCGGCCTGCGTCACGGTGTGTCCGACCGGCGCCTCCTACAAGCGCGCCGAGGACGGCATCGTGCTGGTCAATGCCGATGCCTGTATCGGCTGCAAGCTGTGTTCATGGGCCTGCCCGTACGGTGCGCGCGAATATGACGATGTCGACGGTGTCATGAAGAAGTGCACGATGTGCGTCGATCGCATCTACAACGACAATCTCGCCGAGGCGGACCGCGTACCCGTCTGCGTCTCGACCTGCCCGGCAAACGCGCGCCATTTCGGCGATCTCGGCGATCCAAGTTCCGAAGTCTCTCAACTTGTCGCCGCGCGCGGCGGCTACGAGCTGATGCCGGAGATGGGCTACGCCCCGGTCAACCGCTACCTGCCGCCACGTCCGCGCAAGGTGTCCGCAGGCGATACCGGGGCTGCGGCGGCTTTGACCCCTGTCGACCATTCCGGTGACGTCGGTGTCCCGGAGATCGGCACGGGCAGCCGTCTGCTCGACTGGGTCGACCGTATGCTGTCGCGTTAGCAGGCCGCCATGAACCCCTCATATTCCGTCATATTCTTCACCACCGCGTCGGGCACCGGTTACGGGCTGCTGGCGCTGCTCGGTGTCTTCGCCACAGCCGGCTGGCTGCCGGCCGATCCATGGCTCGGCATTGTCGGTATCGGCGCAGCACTGGCGCTTGTTACCGCCGGCCTGCTGTCCTCGACCTTCCACCTCGGTCATCCCGAGCGCGCCTGGCGCGGCCTGACGCAGTGGCGTTCGTCCTGGTTGTCGCGCGAGGGCGTCGTCGCGGTCGCCACCTATGTCCCGGCCGGGCTGTTCGGTATCGGCTGGGTCTTTCTTGGCGATACCGGCGGGTTCTGGGCGGCTTGCGGTCTCGCAGCCACCGCGCTCGCCGCGCTGACCGTCGGCTGCACGGCAATGATCTATGCATCGCTGAAGCCGATCCCGCGCTGGAGCAATATCTGGGTGCTGCCGGTCTACCTGCTGATGGCGCTGGCCGGCGGCGGCGTCGCTGCGACCCTGCTGTTCGCGGCTTTCGGCAGCGGCCCGCACTGGACCGGCTGGCTTGCCGCGGGGGCGCTGGTCGCCGCATGGGCGGCAAAATTCGGCTACTGGGGATCGATTGACGGCGCAGCACCCCGGTCGACCGCCGAAAGCGCCACCGGGCTCGGCGGCATCGGCAAGGTCCGGCTGTTCGAGCCGCCGCACACCGGAACCAACTATCTGCTGCAGGAGATGGGCTTCCGGGTCGCGCGCAAACACGCGCAGAAACTGCGCCGGCTGGCGCTGCTTTCCGGCGGCGCTGTTCCGGCGGCGCTGTGCGCCATCACAGCGATCTCCGAACCCGGCTGGCCCGGTACGCTCGCCGCCGTTTTGGCGGCCACCAGCTTCGGTGTCGGCATCGTCGTCGAACGCTGGCTGTTCTTCGCCGAAGCCGAACATGTCGTGATGCTTTACTACGGCGCCGAGGCGGCCTAGGAAGCATCCATGGCTGAGGTGATTTGCGTCGGTAGCGCCGTGCTCGACCACATCTATGACGTGCCCGCACTGGCTTCGGGCGACGACGTTTTGTTCGCGCTCGGCTATCGCCAGGCCGGCGCCGGCAGCGCGGCGAACGCCGCGATCGGCGTGAGCCGGCTCGGCGGCGAAGCGCTCATCTGGTCGCGTCTCGGCGACGACGAAACGGGCGACATCATCGTCGCCGGCCTCGTCCGCCATGGCGTCGATGCAAGTGGCGTTCGCCGAATTACCGCCGCCCAGTCGTCGATATCGAGCGTCCTCGCGGCGCCGGACGGTCAGCGTCAGATCACCCGGTTCGACGGCACCACCCTGCCCGACGATACCGGCTGGCTGCCGCTTGGCCGCGTTCAGGATACCGGCGCCGTACTCGCCGAGGCGCTCTGGACCGCCGCTGCCCAGGCTGCGCTCGACGCCGCCCGCGACCACCGCATACCGGGAATCCTGACCGTCGGCGCGATGCCGCAACCGGTGCCGGTCGAGCTGGTGCGCAGCGCCCGCTTCATCGTCTTTTCGCCGGCCGGCCTGGCGCAGTTTACCGGAGGCAGCGACCCCGCAAGCGGCCTTGCCGAAGCCGGCCGCCGGAGCGGCGCCACCGTGGGCGTGACATCGGGCGCGGACGGCTTTCACTGGCTCGATGAAGACGGTTCGCTGCGCCATCAGCCGCGTCTCCCCGTCGGGCTCGTCGATCCGACCGTCACCTGGGACGTGTTCTGCGGCGCCTTCGCGCTGGCGCTCGGCGAAGAGAAGGATCTGGAGACGGCGATCCGCTTCGCCGTCACCGCCGCCGGCCTGACCGGCACGGAACAGGGCGGCCGGACGGCCATACCCGACCGCCGTACCGTCTGGCAACGGCTTGAGGCCGATTTCGAGCCGAACGCCGGGGCCGATGGCTGACATTCTGCCCGACGTCCTGGAACCGGGGCTCGGGCTGGTCATCTGCGGCTCGGCAGCAGGAACGGTATCCGCTCGGGCGCACGCCTACTACGCGCATCCGCAGAACCGTTTCTGGCCGATCCTCGCGCAAACCGGCCTGACGCCGCGCCGCCTGGCGCCGGCGGAGTATCCGCTGCTACCCGGTTTCGGCATCGGCCTGACCGACATCACCAAGGCCGAGTTCGGCGCCGACGCCGACCTGTCGTCGCACGATGCCGACCGGCTGCACGCCGCGCTGGCGCGCTGTCGGCCGAAGACCCTCGCCTTCAACGGCAAACGGGCGGCCAGTCTGGGACTGGGCCGCCCGTCGGGATCGCTTTGCTATGGCCGTCAGGCCGAGATACTCGAAGCGTCGTGCGTCTTCGTCCTGCCGTCGACCTCGCCGCTCGCCGTGCGCTGGTGGGATGGCCGGCCGTGGCACGAGCTGGCCGACACCGTCCGCCGCCTCGGCTGACGCCTACTGCATCGTCGGCATGGTCAGGCTGTGGCCGTCGCGCACGCCCGATTTCGGCCAGCGCGAGGTGACCGCCTTGAGGCGCGTGTAGAAGCGCACACCCTCCATGCCGTGCATGTGGATATCGCCGAACAGCGAGCGCTTCCAGCCGCCGAACGAGTGATAGGCGACCGGCACCGGGATCGGCACATTGATGCCGACCATGCCGATCTGCACCCGCTCGGCGAAGTCGCGCGCGGCGTCGCCATCCTTGGTGAAGATCGCCGTTCCGTTGCCGTACTCGTTGCGATTCACGAGATCGAGAGCGGTCTCGTAGTCGGGCGCACGCACGACCGCCAGCACCGGGCCGAAGACCTCCTGCTTGTAGATCTCCATATCCTCGGTGACGCGATCGAACAGCGTGCCGCCGACAAAGTAGCCGCCCTCGTAGCCCTGCAGCGTGTAGCCGCGCCCGTCGACGACGAGTTCGGCGCCTTCCTTGACGCCTTGGTCGATCAGGCCGTTGATCTTGTCCTGCGCCGCCTTGGTGACGACCGGGCCCATCTCGGTGTCGGCATCGGCGCCGGGGCCGATTTTGAGCGACTGCACGCGCGGCGTCAGCTTGCCGACGAGCGCATCGGCCGCCTGATCGCCGACGGCGACGGCGACGCTGACCGCCATGCAGCGCTGGCCGGCCGAGCCGTAGCCGGCGCTGATCAGCGCATCGCTCGCCTGGTCCATGTCGGCGTCGGGCATCACGACCATATGGTTCTTGGCGCCGCCGAGCGCCTGCACGCGCTTACCGGTCGAGGCGGCGGTCGCATAGATGTAGGCGGCGACCGGCGTCGAGCCGACGAACGAGACGGCGTCGATACCGGGATGGAGCAGGATGGCGTCGACCGCCTCCTTGTCGCCGTTGACGAGGTTGAGCACGCCGTCCGGCACGCCGGCTTCCTTGGCCAGTTCGACCAGCCGCATCGGGCAGGACGGGTCGCGCTCCGACGGCTTCATCAAGAAGGTGTTGCCGCAGGCGATCGACAGCGGCGCCATCCACAGCGGGATCATCGCCGGGAAGTTGAACGGCGTGATGCCGGCGCACACGCCGACCGCCTGGCGGATCGAGTAGGCGTCGACGCCGGTGCCGACATCCTCGGTGAAGTCGCCGCGCAGCAGGTGCGGGATGCCGCAGGCGAACTCGACGACCTCGCGGCCGCGGGTGATGTCGCCCTTGGCGTCCTCGATGGTCTTGCCGTGCTCGGCGGTGATCATGCCGGCGAGCTCGTCGATATGCGCTTCGATCAGCTCGTTGAAGCGGAACATGATGCGCGCCCGGCGCAGCGGCGGCAGTGCCGACCAGGCCGGAAAGGCCGCGCGCGCCGCCGCGACGGCGCTATCGACGTCGGCGGCGCTGGCCAGCGCCACTTCGGCCGACTGCTCGCCGGTCGCCGGGTTGAAGATCGGGCCGGTGCGGCCGGAGATACCCGCCGCCGCCTTGCCGTTGATGAAATGTCCGATGGTCTTCATGGCGCTTCTCCCTCGCTCACCGGCCCCTCGCGCGGGCACCCTTGCACGGTGCGGCGGCGGCCGGTCGCCTGATACTGGTCTGTCCGGAGTGATAGGCAATGCGGCCGGGCGGCGCAAGCCGGGCCGGATTTCCGCGAACGGATCCCGCCATATCCTCAGACCGGGCAGACCTCGCCGAGCTTGCCGCGGAAGAAGATCAGCGGATCGCCCTCGTTGACCTCGAAATTCTCGACCTCGCCGACGATGATGACGTGGTCGCCGCCTTCATGGTGGACGACGTTGCGGCATTCGAAGCGCGCCAGGCAGCCGTCGAACAAAGGCGCGTTGCCGAGGCCGCGCTCGAATTCCACATCGGCGAACTTGTGCTCGCCGGAGCGCGCGAAGTTCATGCACAGATCGTGCTGCCGGGCGCTCAGGATATGGACGCAGAAATGGCTGCATTCCTCCATGATCCGGAGGCTCGGCGAGCCGACATCGAGGCTCCACAGCACCAGCGGCGGGTCGAGCGAGACCGAGTTGAACGAATTGGCCGTCACCCCGGCCAGCGTGTCGTTGCCGCCGCACGCCGTGACGATCGTCACGCCGGTGGCGAAATTGCCCAGCGCGTTGCGAAACGCGCGCGTCTGCTCGGCCAGCTCAGCCATCATCCCCTCCCGCGCGGCGCGCCCGTTCCGGCGAACCGCCGCACCGCCGCCCTGTTGGCCGGCAACTTACCCAACTTGCCGACAATTGCAAAAGCGCGCAGTGGGCATGGCTCCCGTTCGGCGATGTACGGGCCGGCGGTGCGTCATGCCGCGGTGTGGCAAAATGCGATTTCCGGGATTTTTGAGACGCCCGCAGGGGGGGCTGATAATTTCCGAAAATTATATCCAATGATTTCAATGGCTTGCGGGACAGGCCTTCGTCCGGAAAGGCGATAAGGCATAAAACGCATTATTTTATCAATGTTTCCAACAGGTTGCTTGGCATTCGGTATTTTTCCACGGCCCTAGGCGGGGTTCGCCTTGGCGAGGCTCTTCGCCGTCATTGCGAACGCAGCGAAGCAATCCATGGCTGCCGTTTGTGCTGCCCGACGATGGATTGCCGCGGCGCTACGCGCCTCGCAATGACGGCGGAGGGGGGAGAACGCCGTGCGCCGCCTCGCTTGCCGGCGGAGTGTGCGGCGGAGGGGGCCGGCGGAGGGGGCCGGCGGAGGGGCCGCGGCGGGTAACGAAAGCGCAGTACGCCCGCCCGGCCCTATGCGGTGTTTGCCTCGGCGAGACCGAGTTCGGCGACCATGCGCTCGCGCATGATGAATTTCTGCACCTTGCCGGTGACGGTCATCGGGAATTCGTCGACGAATTTGACGTAGCGCGGAATCTTGTTGTGCGCGATCTGCCCTCGGCAGAATTCGCGGATATCCTCCTCGCCGGCGTCCTGCCCTTCGGCGAGGCGGACCCAGGCGCACAGCTCCTCGCCGTATTTTTCGTCCGGCACGCCGAACACCGCGATGTCGGCGACGGCCGGGTGGCGGTAGAGATATTCCTCGATCTCGCGCGGGTAGAGGTTGTCGCCGCCGCGGATCACCATGTCCTTGATGCGGCCGACAATGTTGACATAGCCGTCGGCATCCATCGTCGCGAGGTCGCCGGTGTGCATCCAGCCGGCTTCGTCGATCGCCTCCGCCGTCCTGTCGTCGTCGTCCCAGTAGCCGCGCATGACGTGATAGCCGCGCGCGCAGAACTCGCCGGTCGTGCCGGGCGGCACGATACGGCCCGCCTCGTCGACGATCTTGATCTCGACATGCGGATGGACGCGGCCGACCGAGCCGACGCGGCGCTCGAGCGGATCGTCGGCGGCGGTCTGCGTCGAGGCCGGGCTGGTCTCGGTCATGCCGTAGCCGATCGTCACCTGATCCATGTGCATCCGGTCGATGACCTCGCGCATCACCTCGACCGGG
>ERZ890510.2394-NODE-2394-length-10671-cov-4.312265_pt1 | contig 10671 bp, 9 predicted proteins | sample MGYA00521265_ERZ890510 | MGnify/ENA primary metagenome ERZ890510 (study PRJEB32303, sample SAMEA104408624) | aquatic metagenome | biome: Brackish water; feature: Chemocline; material: water | place: Baltic Sea | collected 2014-10-26T21:54:00 | depth 110 m ...
GCCAGCGAAACAGTGAGAGTTTCCTCGCGCGGGCCTACTTAACGTGTCAGTACCACCGCGGCGCTCTACGGCGTTACGACGATAGGGCTCACGTTGGTGTGGGCACTGGTGCAGCCGGGCGATGCGGCGCGATTCACGACGGATTCGAGGAAACCAAGGAGGCCTGGTACTTCCTCGAGACCCTCATCCGCCACGAGCTTCGGGCCAAGCCCGACGATCTGCGAATGATCACGATCCACGGCGATTCGATGGAGCCGCTGCTGGCGAGCGGCGATCGCATCATGGTCGACACGAGCCAGCAGGTGCCGGTGCCGCCGGGGATATTTGTAATCTGGGACGGGCTCGGCCTCGTCGACAAGCGCGTCGAGCACGAGCCCAACTCCGACCCGCCCAAGGTCATCATCAAGTCGGTCAATCCCGACTACGAGACCTACACTCGCGACGCCGAGGAAGTTCGCGTCGTCGGCCGCGTCGTCTGGGCGGCACGGCGGCTGTAAGATGGAGTCAAGGAACGGGGCCGTTACGAATTGTAATCGGCGCAGCCTTGTCCCGCCTTCGGTGTCGCCAAGTGCGCGGATGGCGCCGAGCAGAACCCGGTTGGAACGTTGCTCGCTTTAACCACCCGCCATCGCCTCTGCGAACATGTCCTGGAACATCTTTTTCAATTTCAAGATATTGCGGACCTTGGCCATCGGGATATGGTTGCTCTCGGCGATCTTAGTGAACATGCCGTCGTCATCGCTACCCTCGGTGCGAATGACGATGAAATTCGCCCGCGGCGCCGCAATCTCGATCAGCTGATTGGACAATGCATCGCGGCGATCCGCGCCGCCCATATGCAATACGACGATGAACAATTTGGCGTCCACCGCGGCGTCAAGTATTTCCTTGGTCCTCTTAAGCTCATCCTCAATGCTGATTCCGGCGTCTCCGAAACCTTTCAAGCTCGCGCCGACCGCCAGCAACAAGGTTTTCATACCGGCCAAACCGCCGGCCTCGGCGTGGGCGTCGTATTCGGACGGCACCTTGGCCCGTTTGAGCTGAGCCTCCACCTGGAAGGCATCCAGGCTCTGGCCAATCGAGGTGACCAGCACCGGGAGGCGCGCGGTCGGCGTGGCCACATCCTGTGCCGCGGCGATCGAAGCCGGAGTAACCCCCCAGGCAAGCAAACCGACGAAACCGAGAACGACAAACTTTGGAATTCGCACGCCCTTAGGATTGGCTGTCACTGTCTCTACTCCCCAAGAATTAGGGGATGCCGGGCTACCCCGGCATCCCCTAAACTCCGCGGTTCAGCGCGGAATAACCGGCAGCACGATATGCGAGGGCCGCACGGAATCGCGGAATACTGTGTTGAGGGCGACCACAGATTTGGCCCCCGTTTCCGGACTTTCCGCAGTATTGAGATTGCGGTCCCAGCGCGGGAAATTGCTGCTTTGGACGGCGACCCGAATGCGGTTCCCCGCCTTGAACACGTTACTTGTCGCCCATAGATCGACCTCGTACTCGTAGATCTTTCCAGGTTCGATCAAGGTCGGGTCGGTCTGAGACCCGCGGAAACGCGCCCTGAGAATGCCGTCCTGGATAAGCATCGAGCGGCCATCGGGGTACACTTCCGTAAGCGTCACCACCCAGTCGGTATCGACCGCCGAGGACATGGCGTGGAGGACCGCCTTGATCGGGCCAGTAACCTCCAAATCCTCGGTCAGGACCGCAGACGTGTAGGTCAGGCTGCGCGCGTTCGACTCACGCTGGTCCAGGGGGCCGTTGGCAATGAATAGGGCGTTGCCACCATTGGACATGATGGGATTGAGTGGGTCGTATTCGTAGCTGTCCGCGTTTTGTGCGCCTTGTGGCGTCTTGGCTGACAACGTCCCATCGTTCACCGAAACGATCGTTCCGCTTTGCCCGCCGCCGAAATAGTAGTTCGTGTACTGGGTGCGGGCGAGCGGCCACTCGTCTTCGAAGCGCCACTTGTTGTCGCCCATCACATAGATGAGGACCGGCGGTTCCTTCGTGAAGCCGGTATCCATCCCCTTGTTCCAGACGTCAAACCACCTCCGACGCAGGGTGTCGTAACTAAGCTCGTCCCCGTCGGGATAGATATCCGCCCCGGGGAACATCATTTCGCCAACTTCGGTTTTGCCGACGTTGGACGGACCGTGGACCCAAGGACCGATAACCAGCTTCTGGTTATTGCGGGCCAATTCCGTGGCGCCGTTTTTCTGGATGCCCAGGAAGTTCTTGATGGTCCCGTCTTGAAAGATGTCGTACCAACCGCCGAGGTGGAAGACGGGCACTTCGAAACGGTTATGCTTGAGTTCGATGGCCTGCTGCCACCAATACGGTCCGTCCTTCGCATTGGTCACCCAGTCGTAGTAGAACTGCCAGCCCGGTGTCGACTTGAAGACCGGATACTCGTTGAGCGGCAGATTCCAATAGCCATTGGCCTGGTCCGCGACGGCGGACGCGAGTTTCGCCAACTCATTGTCCCGCTGCGCCCCTTCGTAAGCCTTTTCGATGACATTGGGCCCGAAGGTCCGTGCGGTCCACGCGGTGATGAAGCCGTGTTCGAAGGCGCCGCCCCGGAAGACCCAATGGTCGCGAAGATTCGACGCCGATTCGCGGGCGAAAATCGCCTTCATCGGTTCCGGCTGCGTCGGTCCAATCATATAAGCGGTCTGGCCGGTGTGCGACCCGCCCGCGACGCCAACCTCGCCGTTCGACCACGGCTGCTTGGCGACCCAGTTCACAGTGTCAAAACCGTCACGATTCTCGAGCCATGCATCGTCGAGGAACGGGTAGAACGCACCTTTCGAATTGAAGCGACCCCGCGTGTCCGATTCCACATATACGAATCCGCGTTCGGCGAAATAGGCATTGCCGACGAAATTCGACTTGTTGTACGGAGTACGTTCCAGGAGAGTCGGGAACTTTCCTTCCGCGTCAGGACGATAGACGTCCACCGCCATAAGCGTGCCGTCGCTCATCGGGACCATCACATTCTCGTCGATGATGACCTCGAACGTCGGTTCTGATTTCAGCACCTGAGCGAGCGCGGCGCCGCTCCAGGCGAATAACAAAACGACCAAGCCGAAGGAGACGGTTCTCATCCCCACTTGATTTACCCTTCCCATAGCATCCTCCCAAATGACGAGTGACGCATCAAAACGGCGGAACGACCAGCAATTGATTTGTATTTATGTACAATTGCGTGTTTCGCGCGCCTTCTCGCTACGTTACTTCAACACGTCATTAAGGCTACCTCCGATGACTGCCCGAAGCAACTCGCTTTCGGAATAGCGCTCAATCACACTGTGCATCGTTTTGCCGCACGCCGGTCGCGGCGGCAAAACGGTCCATACGCCCGATCACCTCGACGCCGCAGGTACCGGCAACAGGAACGGACCCAGTCCCTGTTCCCGCACCGCGTCGTAACTCGGCAGCCCCTCGACGATGATCGGCGAATCGGGTTCAAATTCATTATATGCGCTAAGAATCTCCTCCAGGGTGGCCATATTACGCGCGACCCGGCCGCTTAGCGGATGGCCCTCCGCCGTAAACGGCACGAACAACCGATCCAGCTTCGCGGCGCGAACGTAATTGTCGTCCCGGCCCTCGACGACGAGGCGCTCGTCGGTGCGGCCCCGGAGGCGGCCCATCGCCGGGTTCGCGGTTTCGACCAACAGCGCCCGGACGCCGAGATGATCGCCGAACTCCCGGTGGCTCAGGCCGTGCAGCCTTTTCGGCGATGCCATCAAGTCGATTTGGATATCTCGTTCCTGCAGATTCGCCACGGCAAACGCGCCAACGTCGAACGCGCCTTCGTGAGCGACCAGCATGTTGATGACCGGATACTCAGGATAGGCTTCGTGGGTGTCCAAGACGATCTTGACCCCCTCCTTCCGGATCACCTGGGCAATGGCGAAAGCGATCCGCTCCACGAACCGGCCGCGGGCACGGCCCGGGTGGTTGCGGTTCAAGTTGCGCGCCTCAGACCCCACCATGCGCTCGCCGCTGGGGCGATGGACGAAGAGATCCGGGTCCGGCCACTGATGGACTGGATTTGCCAGGCGCATACCCAAACGGAACCAGCGAACGCCATGCGGTGTCTCGATCTCGAACTTGTGCGGGAACCCCTCAAGCGGGTCGGTGTGGGTGAAGCCGCTGCGATTGGCCTGAGGTATGACGACGATCCGGCCTTGTTTGACACGGACGTTTTCGATCACCAGCACGGCCGTCAGCAGGCCGGAGACCTCTTGCGGGTGGGTCCCGCCGATGAGAAGCAGCGTGCCGCCGGGCTCCTCACCCTCGAGGATGTAGACCGGGGTGTCGCCGGCGCCCACCGCCGACCCATAATCGCTCAGCATCTTCTGCTCGGTGACGCCCGGCCCGGCGACGATTGGCTCGGGCTCATGCATGTCCAAGAAAATCTTGCCGGTCCAGGCGGAGATCACCAACGCCGCAGCCAACAGCACTGCAGCGCGCACCTTGGCGTCGCGCCACGACAGAGGGCGCATCACTTCACCCCCGCCGCGCGCAGGGCGAACGGTATGAAGACAATCGCCGCGAACACCTGTTGGCGCCAGTCGCCTTCCCGAAACAGCACGACCACCGTCGTGGCCGCGACGAGCAGCGCAAACAGCCGGTAAATGATCATCAGCCCGAGTTCGACTTCCATGACTTTGCTCCCGCCCGCCCTTTAAGTGAGGAATTGGCTGATTTGCGCGGCGAAAATCAGCATCAGCACCGCGAGCCCGCCCATGACCAGCATTGGGATCAGTGCCGCCCGAAAGACCTTTCCGATGCTCGTCCCGCCGACCACGAAGCTCGCGAGCGCCGCGGCGATTGCCGTCGGCGGGATAAATTCGGCAAGACTGGCGACCGCGGAAAGCGCGGCGACGTTGAGAATCATTTCCTGGTGGATGAAGGCGAACGCCAGGGGGATGCCCAGCACCCCCGACGAACCGATGCTCGTGAGCACTCCGCCAAACAGCGGCAGGCTGACAAACAGGCTCGGGTAGATCCAGGGCGACGCCAAAGACATGGCCTGGATTACAAGCCACCCCCGGATTCCCGTGAGGGTCATGATTTGCACGACCACACCGACCGTAATCAGCACGGCGGCGAGAAACAGCGGCACGCCGGAACACGAGTTGCGAAAGACCTTGCGCCACCCCTCGCGTTTCATAGACGGCACAGCCACCAGCGCGCCGACGACCAGCACGAGGGCGCTGCTCGGGTCGGGTATGGTTTCGGGAAAAAGGCGAACCGCAACCCAAAACCCGATAACCACCGCCAGCGGCAGAAGGCCCGCCGCGCTCGCCGGCCACGAGCGCGCCATGGTCTCGGCCGCGGGCACGCGCGCCGGTAGGCGCCGCGCGAAGTACCAGACACTGAAAAGCGCAGGCGGGAGCGACAAGGCGAGCAGCGCACGGGCCACATTCGAGTAGGGCATGTTGACGCCATCGGCGAGCACCATCGCCGAGATGTTCATCGGCGGGGCCACCATGCCGAACGTGGCGAGAACCGCAATGAACGCCGCCGTCTGATGCGCCGACAGGCCGGCCCGTTGGAGCGCCGGCACCGCGAACACGCCGGTGGCCAGCACGGCGATGCCGGCGATACCCACAAACATGCCGGTGGCGAACAGCAGAGCACCCACGAGCGTCAACAGGAGCCAAACGCGATGGCCGGCGAGACGCTCGAGGCCGTCAGCGGCGGCATCCGCGGCGCCGGATTGGCGCATCACTTGTCCGAAAAAAGTCCCCGCAAACAGCAGCAGTACGAGATTGAAGAAGCCGAAGCCGCCTTCGACGAGGTGGCGGATTGGAACTCCGAAGCCAGCCAGCAGGGCGGCGACCACCGCCGCAATCAAAAAAGCTACCGGTAAAGGCCAGCGCAGCGGGAACGCGCTCACCAGGAAGACAACGACGGCAACGGCGAAAATAATGCCCGGGTGAATCATTGAACTACTCCCCAAACACTCGGAGTCCACCAGCACCGTATACTAGGGGATTGTCGCCGACCTGGGCAAGGGGAACTGGATCGTAGGGCAGCCCGTAGTCCAGGGCCAACCGTCGCAGGTTGAGAACGTGCAGCGTGGGCGCACCGCGCTCGGACAAACGCATCAGAAGTCCGGGCGTTCCGTCGCTGCACGAGGGCGGGTGCCGACTCAGCCCGATCGGGAATTCATAGGATTCGGGACACGAACCGAGCGCGAGCAAGCTGCCGCCCACGTTGACGACAACACGGATCCGGTCGGCCGTTCCGACCTCTTTGACAATGGCCGCCACGATCGTGTCCATCAGATCGGCGAAGGGCTTTTCCTGGACGATCGTGATGCCGTGGCGCGCAGCCGAAGCGAGCAATTCCGCCCGTCCCGCTTCGCCCATCGAACGGCCGACAGCGCCGCCGCCTCCAAGCACGGAGAGCAACGACTTGGCGCGCAGGATGCGCCGCGACCGCAACACCGCCTCAATTTCGAGCCAATTGAAATCGGGATCGCTCGCCCCCCACATCGACGCGCCCAGCGAACTCACAACCACCGGCCGGATGCCCAGCGCTTCGACAGCCGCGAGGGCCGCGATATTGCCGCCGACGAAGGAGCCAGACAGCACGATCACCACGGCGTCCCCCGGACCGACGGGCAGACCGGCAAGGATGCGGACGAGTGCCGCCGCGAAGTCGGGGTTAGTTGCGGTACGCTTTGACGTCAGCACCCCGAGCGTCGTTGTGATATCGGTGAATTCCGAGCCGATCAAACCCGTCCGGTTAGGGTCGAACTCAGGCAGTTGCATCAGCCCGCGCGCGATTTTTTCCGCGCGGATAACGCCGATCGCCGCCTGGACGGTGTGCGCCGCCGCCAGCATCTCCAGATAGCGCGGATGGGTGTAGCCGCCGAGACGGTCCTCCGCTAGTAGCCAAGTGCTAACGCTGAGCGCCGCGAGAAGGAGCAACCAACCCGACGCAAGCCGAGGCCCGCGGCCGGGACGGGCTGTTGCCACGAGCAGGCTCACCGCAGCAGTACCATCGCCGACACGCGCACAAGCGGGGCGGCAATCGCCAACATGAGTAACGTCGGCAGAACACCTTGCCGATCCAACTGGTGAGCGAGCAAGCCGGGGACAATGTAACCAAGGCCGGCCCACTCGATATACGGCGACTCGAGCTGAGACCATACCAGTTGAGCGCCCACGCTGAGACCGAGTCCGACCAGAACCGCGACACCGAAGCGCCGCGCGCCGTACAACATCAACACTTTGGATAGGAGACGGAGGATTCCGTAGGTCGCCGCACTGATGACAAAAAATCCGGCCAAAGCCGCCGGGCGGTCAAGGAGCAGCGCCACGTACCCCGGCACGACAACGCCGCCGGGCGAAATTCCGATCAGCTCGGTGAGCAGAACGCTGACGACGATTCCGATGGCGAGCGAGACCGTCAGCACGTGATCGCCCCCGTCCGCATTGCCTCGACAATTTCGGCGCCGAGGCCTTGGTAGTTGCCCGTCCCCCAGATGATCGTGTTCGCTTCTGCCTCGGCCGCTAGCGCGCGAAGAACCGAAGCCGCGGGCGCGGCTCTCACGATGCGCACCTCGCGGCCGTCAAAGCCGGCTCTCGTGGCTAAGCGTTTGGCGCCTGGATCACCACCCAGGAACAAGGTCACCGGCGGGTCGCGCCGCGCCAGGAATTCCAGGAACTGGCGAGTGCGGAGTCGGCGGTCCTTTCTGGCGTTTAGCAGTACAACCGCAGGCACGGGCATCGCCCCATAGGCCTCGCGCCACAGGAGATCGAGGGAGTGGGCGTCGTTGCACGCAAACGCATTGGCGAATCGGACGCGCCGACCGTCGATCTCTATTTCTGACACCGAGAACGCGTCGGCGGCGTCTGGCGCACGATCCATACCGGCGGCGGCGATCGCGGCTGGCACGCCAAGCTCCTCGCAGACCGCCAAGGCAAGCAGGCGATTACAGGCGAGCGCGGGTGCGCCGGCCGTGTTGACGATTCGTAGCGTCGTGCCGAGCGCGTGCGCGCGCTCGAGGATCAACGCCGCCGCAGCATCTTCGGTCACAACGAGCACCTTGCCGCGCGGCACGACCCAACGCAGCCCCTCGGCCATCGCCCGGGGCTCCGGGCCCAGTTCCTCGAGGTGGTCGGACCGGGTATTGGTGACGACCGCCACCGTGGCTTGGACGAGATAGTGTTCCGACGCCCAGACGAGTTCGGGCCGAATGGCCATGCTCTCGACCACTATGGCATCGGCCGATTGGGCGGCGGCGCGGGCTATGAAGCGGGCCTGCTCGCGGATCGACGGCGGGCCGCGGCGTAGCCAGACCTCTTCGCCGCCGTCAACCCGTATCAAGCGGGGCACGGAGCCAGTTGTCTTTGCCAAGACCGTGAGGCCTCCAGCCCGCAGTCCGGCTGCGATCAACCGTGTCGTCGTTGACTTACCGCGCGAACCGGCGACATGGACCCGAACCGGAATACGCCGAAGACGACGGCGATGCAAATGGGCGAAGACGCCGAGGTAGCAGATCAGAACGAACAACGACAGAACGACGATAACAAAGACATCCGCCTTGGGCACGTCCGCGCCGAACGCTCGGGCGAGGTACGAAACGCCAGGCATTAGAACCCCTTCGACCGGCCCATCTCAGCCGCCGAGATTTGCATTTCAGCGCCGCGCCTTGGTCGCCACTGCATCGAGCTTCAAATCGTCGCTGTTCCCGGGCCTCACGGCGCGGCCCTCGACCAGGACCGCGGGAACGGAGACAACCGCACACTCTTGGCGGTGCAGTTAGTCTGCTGCGAACTATTCTCTGCCACGATTCCCTGCTCACCGGGGTGAATACAGGGACATCATAATTGCGACCGATGAGAGCCGTCAAACGGCCCTTACAAACGCCACGTTCCCAATAGGTTGGGAAGGTGCTGGCAGGCTAACGCTAACTTGTCTTGTGTGGACGGCACTCGATTGGCAAGGGCCATGTTGGTGCGATTGGACGGGGACGGTCTTGTGTTCGGCCTGTTGGTGCAGCGCGGGATTGCTGCTGGCCCTGATGTCGTCCGTTGATCCAGGTCTCCTAACTCTGCGGAGCGCTCGAGGCGCCGACAAGTTATCGGAGTGTCCCGATCATCGGTCCCGTTTGGATCGCATCATCTCCTGGTCCCGGCCAATGGGTTGCGCCGCGGCTAACGTTCAGGCGGCATGCGTTGTCAGGCGGAAGGTCTCGCCACGGACCATGAGCGCCCAGGCTATGCGGGCCATCTTGTTCGCCAAGGCCACTGCAACCACCTTGATCGGCTTGTTTTTCGCCATGAGGCCCTTGGCCCAGATGTCGAGGGGGCCTTTGCGCGTCCTGGCGTGACTGAGCAAGGCCACGGCGCCGCTGACGAGAAGGTGGCGCAGGTACCGATCACCCATTTTGGAGATTCCGCCGAGCTTGACCTTGCCGCCCGAAGAGCTCTGCCTTGGGACGAGCCCAAGGAAGGCGGAGAACTCCCGCCCGGAGGCGAACATCGCCGGATCTGCGACGGTCGCCGCCAGCGCCGACGCGGTGACCGGGCCGACGCCCGGGATGGTGGCAAGTCGTTGACTGGTGGCGTTCGCCCGGTGCCAGGCCAGGAGCTGATGATCCAGCTCGGCGATGCGGGCTCCCATGGAGGCGAGTTGATCAGCCAGGGGTCGCAGCGCCGCTCGGGCGAGCGCGGGCAGGCTGTCGTCCGTCTCGTCGATCAGCACATCCAGCAGGAGCCGGAGGTTGCGCACCCCCCGGGGCGCTGTAAGCCCCAGTTCCGCCAGGTGGCTGCGCAGGGCGCAAATGAGGGCGGTGCGCTGCGACATCAAAAGCGACCGGGCCCGGTGCAGCATCAGCGCTGCCTGCTGTTCCTCGGTTTTGATCGGGACAAAGCGCATCGACGGCCGCGTCACCGCCTCACAGATCGCGGCTGCGTCCGCCACGTCATTCTTCTGCCGGCGGACGTAAGGCTTCACATAGGCCGGCGGGATCAGTCGTACGTGGTGACCGGACTGCGTCAAAAATCTGCCCCAGTGGTGGGCGCTGCCACAAGCCTCCAATCCGACCAAACAGGCTGGAAGCTTCTGCAAGAAGGTCACCAGCTGAGGGCGCCTGAACGCTTTCTGCAAAACGACGCGTCCCGCCGCATCGACAGCGTGGACCTGGAAGATGTTCTTGGCGAGATCGATACCTACGGTGGTGATCTGCTCCATGGAGGGCGCTCCTCTGATGATGTGCTCTGACGACGATCATCATGGCACGCAGGTGCGAAGTGAGCGCCGTCCACACCATCTCTGCTTCGAGGCCTAGGATGGGTCCGATCCAGGGGGAAATTATGCAGCCAATCTCGTTCAAGCGACACAGATTCCCGCCGGACGCGATCCGGCACGCCGTCTGGCTGTATTTCCGCTTCACCCTGAGCATCCGGGACGTCGAGGAACTGATGGCGCAACGCGGCATTCTGGTCAGCCGTGAGACGGTGCGTTGCTGGGTCAACAAATTCGGGCCGCTTATAGCGTCCAATCTTCGCCGACGCCGTGGTCCGCCGACCGGCCGCTGGCATCTCGATGAGATGGTGGTGAAGATCGCCGGGCGCCGAATGTATCTCTGGCGCGCGGTCGACGACGAGGGCGAGGTGCTGGATGTCCTGGTCC
>ERZ890510.2395-NODE-2395-length-10670-cov-7.162129_pt1 | contig 10670 bp, 9 predicted proteins | sample MGYA00521265_ERZ890510 | MGnify/ENA primary metagenome ERZ890510 (study PRJEB32303, sample SAMEA104408624) | aquatic metagenome | biome: Brackish water; feature: Chemocline; material: water | place: Baltic Sea | collected 2014-10-26T21:54:00 | depth 110 m ...
CTAAGCGGGAGACCGGGTTCGAACCGGCGACCCTCAGCTTGGGAAGCTGATGCTCTACCAACTGAGCTACTCCCGCGCGACGGGAAATCTAGCCTAGCCCTGGAACCGGTCAAGAAAGCGGCAAAAAAAACGGGCGACTCCCCGAAGGAAGCCGCCCGCCCAACCCTACTTCACTTAAGGCTTTCCCTGCCGATCAACCCACCGACAGCGTGTACCCGTAACCACCGATCCTGTCCGCAGAATCGAAATTAACCTGGAAGACTTCGGCCATGGCCGTCGCCCCTACGGTCACGCGGTGCTCGACGGTGCCCATCACATCACCAGCCGCCGTGTAGAACGTGAAGATGAGTGTCACGCTCGTACCCTGCTCCAAGGTCTTGTTGATGACCGAACCCGAGACGGTTGCGCCACCGTCACTGCGGCGCGCGATCTGCAGATCCTTAACGTCGACAGCAAGGCCATCGATCGCTCCAATCAGTTCACGAGCGCGATCTTCGTCGCCGTTGATGTTCGTGGCCTGCGCCATGATCAGGTAGGCGTTCTGATTATTGGGATCGAGCTGGATCCATCGTTCCCCAACCCCGGGAATCGCTGCATAAGCCGAGTCCAACTGGAGTGAACGCGTCCACATTTCAATCGCATCACGATCCTTAGCGCTGAGCCTGACCGCGCCTTCGAAAGCAGCCGCTGCGCGAGTATAGGCGCTTCCCGTATAGAAGCCCACGCCGATCGTGTAGAAGTCGCCAGACGTCAGCCCGGGGCGCGTCATGAGATCGTCATAGACCTCGAACGCCTCAGCTTCGTTGCCCATCTGGATTAGAATTCCGGCCAGGTTTCGAAGGGCAAGGAGGTCGTCCGGATGCTCAGCTGCGATGGCGCGAAATGCCACCGCCGCCTCTTCGAAGCGACCGGCGTCGGCAAGCACCTGCGCCCTGAGAAGCGGAAGGTCAGCCGCCTGGGTCTGCCAGGCTACCACGGTGGCCGAGTCCATTTCCGTAATCTTGTCCGAATTGATGATGACCAGAGCCGCATCCATATTCGCGAGGGCCTTGTCGTGGTCACGCGTCTGCGCATACAGCTGCGCGAGCGTCACCATGCCTTCCGGACGCGACGCGAAGATGGCGTTGGCCGACTCGAAGAGTTCGATGGCCGGCTCGTAGTCGCCAGCGTTCACGAGGGGGATCGCCTGCTGGTAGAGCATGATCCAAGCCTGCTCGCGGATGCCTTCGTCCTCGAATGCATAGATCGGACGCAGCGTGGCAGCGTGCTCGAAATGCGCTGCGGCAGCCTCATAGTTCTCGAGCGAGAGGTTGGCCAAGGCCGCCTGGCGGTGCGCCAGTGGGTTGGTGCCGTCCTCGGCGATCCCAGCCATCGCGGCCTCGAGCGCCTGCTCGTAGAACATCTTCGCCTCTGCGGGATCTTCTGTGTCATCACCGGCCTCTAACTGTCGCTGCGCGAGGCGTGTGTTCTCTGTCTGACGTGGACGCTCGCCCTGGGCGAGAGCTTCGCCACCCGGGGTCGCCGGACGGGCTGAAGTGCCACCGCCAGCGGGACCGGCTCCACCAGATGCACAACCGGCGGTTCCGAGGCCAAGGGCCAACATCAGGACGAGTCCGAAACGGGTCTTCATCCGGGGATCCTCCATTGGGGTCAAACGCTCCATTAAGGGCAAACTCTTCATTGGGTAGACGGATAAACTAGAAGGGCGCAAAAACCACGCCAAGGGCTGATAGCACGTTATTTCACGTGACGAGGCGCAGATGGCCCGCCTATGCAGCCCGAAGGCCAACTCTATACGCCTAATAGAGCGATAATTACTTGATAGTGTTGAGATCGGCACAGAGTTCAGCAACATCCTCCAGGGCCGAGGCGCCGCAAGCCCGCACGCGCCAAACACCCGCACAGCGCCAATCACCGCCCAAGGTACGTCAGCACGCGGCTCGCAAGCGCCTCAGAGAAACCCGGCACCCGTGCGATCTCATCCTTGGTTGCCTCCTTGACCCCCTTCAACGAACCGAAGCGGCGGAGCAACGTCCGTTGCCGGTGCGGGCCAATTCCAGGGATGTCTCCGAGGTCGCTGCGCAGGGTCCGTTTGCTGCGCAACTTCCGATTATACCGGTGGGCGAACCGGTGCGCCTCGTCCCTGGCGCGCTGGAGGAGATGCAGCGCTCGGTTTCTTTTGTCCAGCCGGATCGACGCAGATACACCCGGGATGAACACCTCCTCTTTCTTCTTCGCGAGGGAGATCACGGCGACGTCGTCGAGAGAGAGCGCCATGAGGGCCTCTTTGGCCGCACTCAACTGCCCCTTGCCCCCGTCGATGACCGCCAAATCGGGAAGCGGCTTTCCCTCTTCCAACCGTCGACGGAAATATCGGCCCACGGCCTCCGCCATTGAGGCATAGTCATCGTTGCCCCAGGCCCCCTTTATGCGCATGTGCCGGTAGGCAGCTCGCCGTGGTTCGCCGTTCTCGAAGACCACCGCGCTGGCGACGGTCTCGGTTCCCTGCATGTGCGAGACATCGAAACACACAATGAGCCGGGGTACGACCTTCAGGTCGAGTTCGTCCTGAAGGCTGAAGAGTGCGTCCTCCGCTCTGTCCGGCGCATGGGAGAGGGTTGCGACTCGGTCCTCCAACATGTGGCGGGCGTTCTCCTCAGCCAGGTCCACCAGGCGGCGCTTCTCGCCTCTCTGTGGTTCCAAAACGGCCACTTGGCGACCGGCGGCCTCGGTCAGGATCTCGGCAAGAAGGTCACTGTCGGCGAACGCACCCGGAAGAAGCACGTGGCGAGGAAGGTCCACCATCCCCAACTCCCCCTTCCCCAGGTAGTGGCGCGACACGAGTGAGCTCAAGACGTCCTCATCCGACTCATCCAGGATCTTGGCAAATCGCTGAGCCGAGCGACCGAGGAGGAGACCTGCGCGCACCTTGAGAACCACCCCCACACCCAGGTCACCGTCCCTGGCCATGCCCACGATGTCGAGGTCTCCGCCCTGGGCCCGGTGGACGCGCTGCTCCTTGGCAAGGGCGTCCAGGCCCGCCAGCACGTCACGCATGCGCGCTGCGCGCTCGAAGTCGAGTGCGTTCGATGCGTCGCGCATGGTGACCTCCACATCGGCCCTCAGCTCTTCCGTGTCGCCTTCAAGAATCCTGAGGATCTCGTTGACCATGCCCCGGTAGTCGGCTTCAGTTTGGAGGCCCACGCACGGCGCCTTGCACAGGCCGATGTGGTAGTCCAGGCAAGCCCGTTCAGGGGCCTCCTTGGGCAAGTTGTAGCGGCACGACCGCACGGTGTGCAGACGCTTGATCACGTCCAGCGCCTGCCGCATCGGGCCGACGGACGTGTAGGGGCCGAAATAACGCGCTCCGTCTGATGTCACCCGCCGCGTGACGTAGACCCTCGGAAACGGCTCCCGCACTGTGACTTTGATGTACGGGTACTTCTTGTCGTCCCGCATGAGAATGTTAAAACGGGGAAGGTGCTCCTTGATCAAGTTGGCTTCGAGGATCAATGCCTCCGCCTCCGTGCCCACGACCAAGGTTTCCAGCGCGTCGATCAACCGCACCATCTCTCGGTTCTTGGGGCTGAGATCCGCCTCTCGCCGGAAGTAGCTCCGCACACGGCTGCGCAGCACCTTCGCCTTTCCGACGTAGAGCACCACCCCCCGTCCGTCTCTGAACAGATAGACGCCGGGCTTGGTTGAAAGCGTGCGGAGTTGGGCTGAGTCGACGGGCACGTGGGCTCGTTACGAAGGCTTCGTCAGGCGCCAGTCGACCGGCGCAGAGATGTGCGCTCGCCCAACGCGGCCGCCAAGAGCAGGTACACTACCCCAAACGGGATGAGCGTTTCCAGGGCCATCACGATCGGGGGGGCATCCGGCAACATGACCTGCAACGAGACGCCGACTGCCGCTGCGACGGTCGCGGCGAGGCTCAGTCGTAGCATGGAACCCAGTCCCGGCCCGTGGGGGCCAATCTTCTCACTCAATGCGCGCCTCAGTAGCACGTACTCGACCCAAGCCGAGGCGGAGGCACCCATGGCCAGACCCGCTGCGCCCAGGCGCAAGGTGGCGAAGCCGAAGCCATCCAGCGGGATCATGGCCAGAACGCCAACGATCAATGAGACCGCAACCCGCAGGTAGGCGATCCGAGCGGGCGTCTTCGTGTCCCGCAGCGCATAAAATACCGAGGACAGCGCGCGCGAGCTCGCGGTGGCCGGAAGCCCGAATGCGAATGCACTCAGAATCGCCCACGTTACGAGCGTCTCTGCGCTCCCAAACTGACCGGTCTCATAAAGTCCGGCAATCAGGACGTCACCCAGAGTTATGTAAGCGATCGCGGAGGGAATCAGGAAATAAGCGACACGCTTCAGTGCCACCGCTACCCGCTCCGCCAGTACCGAACGGTCTTCGTCCCGCATCCGCGACAACTCGGGCAATTCCGACGCCGCCACGCTGATACCGAAGAGCGAGATGGGGAGAAGATAGAACGTCTGGGCGTAGCCCATCACGGCCACCGCTCCCCCGAACAAGCGGCCCGCGAGAAAAATCTCGAACCATCCGCTGAGGTTTACGACCCCTCTGGCCGCAACCACGGGGCCAAAATTCCTAATGGCCTCTGGGACTCCCTCCACACCCTTCCCCAAGGATGGATGCAGGCCCTTGAGATGCCCTAACACGAATGGGAGTTGGAAGCCGAATTGCAGCCCACCACCGAGGAGTGCGCTCCAGGCCAATAAGATCACAAGGTCTCGTTGGCCCAAGCCCCAGTAGGCGCCCCCGGCGACAAGCGCGACGATCAGGGCGGTATTCCAGGCCGCAGGAGCCACATACGAGACGAAAAAGCGCCGGTGGCTGTCCAGCACGCCCATCGCCCAAGCCGAGATCACAAAGATTCCGCTCATCGGGAAAAGGATCCGCACGAGCGTCGTCGTGAGCGCCTGTTTCTCGGGGCTCCACAGAGAGAAGAACAGCCCGACCAGGATCGGTGCGATCAGCACTCCGCCGAGCACCAGAGTACCCGCCGCGACGGTGAGAATCCCCAGCACGGCGCCGGCGAAGCGGCTCGCCTCTTCCTCCTTCCCCTCCTGAAGGAATTCGGCATAAACAGGGATCATCGACGCGGAAAGTGTCCCCTCCCCCAACAGATTCCGGAGCACGTTCGGCAACCTGAGCGCGGCCCGCCACGCGTCCGCGAAGTCACTGGAGCCGAAGTAGTACCCAAAGACACGCTCACGCACGAAGCCCAATACACGGCTCAAAAAGATACCCGCGCCTACAGATGTTGCGGCGCGGGCTCCCTTCTCGGTGCCGGCTGGGGTCTGGTTAGGCGGAATCGTCACCGGGCGGAAGCGCGGCCTCGACCTCAGACCGTTCAGTGAGGAGCTTTGTCAGAAACTGACCCTCCTCGTCCAGGCGCGATATTTCATTCGTGAGCCGTTCGACCTCACCCTCGAGGTACCCGATCCGTTCGGCCAAGAGATCCGGCGGCCCGTCGAGCCCTCTGCGCTCCATCCGTGACGCCAGGGCGCGTCCGACCTGGGAATCCAAGACGATCGCCAGGAGCGGGATGAGAACGACAAGAATCAAGATCAGCTGCAAGAACATAGGCCGAAACTAGACGGGAAAACGGTTAGGGCACAACAAGATCATACGCCGGACGCTTCTGAGAGGTTCACCCGAAACGCGTCATACAGTTCATCAAGAACCGCGCCGCCGTATCGAGCAACGAAATAATACGGATTTTGAACTCTCTCAGCCGGCTTTCCGTTCGGAAAGATGTGTACTTGAGCCTTCTCCAGCTGTCCGAGCGCGATTTCGTTCTCCCGTTTCAGCGCATGCACGATCTTCTTCTCCAATTCATCAAGCGCCATGAAGGACTGGCTGCGCACGTGCTGTACTGGGCCCTTAAGCGTGGGATCGATCGGCGTGACCGCCTGCTGGAGTTCGCCCACACCCTTGGCGATCGCCCCCCGCACGGTCCCGAGCGCGGCACGGACCTCTGCAGGCACCTCGTCTCTCGCAATGTCTCCTGCGACTTCGTGGAACGGACGATGCAGCGCCTCAACGCTCAAGCCGAATTTGTCTAACACCTTTCGGATCTTGGTTTCGACCGGAGTCACCGAAAAACGGGGATAAACCACAGGCATTTCAACACCATGGACGGCGAAATAGTCCTTGATCTGCGCGAAATACGCCATTTCCCCTGGTCCACCGACGTAGGACAGCGTCGGAAACACCAGACTCTCGATTACAGGTCGAAAAAGGACGTTGGGACTCAGAACAGACGGGTCTTGCGCGCGCTGCGCCTGGACATCGTCTCTAGATACGAGGGTCTGGGACGTCCTGAGGCGAAATGCGTCACCCTCTCGGTACAGCCGTTCACGCCCGCTGGGGCCGTCTAGGAAGAGGTTTACCCCTCCTTCAAGTATCGGGACCTGGAGGCCGAAGCCGGCCGCTTCGAGTGCATTGGCAGTCACCGTGAGTACCCCCTCCAACTCTTCAGCGCGGCCGAGTTCGTCCAGCAGCGCCCCGGCAGAGTGTTCTTTGAGCGCCGGATGGGCGGCGTCCGTAAAGAAGAGTCCGAAGCGCCCCAACAGCCGCTGAAGAACGGTGTGGAAGCCCTCAGCAAGCGTGGCCGTGGGTGAAAATGCCTCTCGAATCAACTCGAGGTGTTCTTTGCTAAAATCAGTATTGGGTAGGTTTTGCAGGAATTGCTCAACGACTTCAGACACGCGATCCCCCATCGGTATTCGATGGAGCGACGGGGACACCGAGTCGTCCGGCGACGGGATCTCGAACCGATGCAATTCGTTGTCGACGCCGATGATGTCTGTGTGGTTCGCCTCGGCCCAATCGTGGTCGTCGGACGCCACCCAGAACACAGGGATCACCGGCTTGCCCAGTTCGGCCTCCAGGGCTTCGGCCAGGCGCACCGCAGTCAACGCCTTGTTGATGCTGTACATAGGGCCCCCGAACAACCCAGGCTGCTGACCGGTGGTGACCATGTAGCCGCCCTGCTCGACGAACGCCTCAAGCCGGGTCGCATCCCCTCCTGGCGGCACGATCAAGGCTCCGACAGCACGCGCACGCGCGGCCCGGTCGAAGCGGGCATCGACCTCGGCCGCCTTGGAGCGGAAGTCGTCGAGCGATTCGAAGTGGCGCCCGAAGAAGGTACAGGCGGACACTTCGCCCTCGATGTACCCCCTGACGACGTCAGATCCGGAGGGTCGGCCTACGATCAATTCCATGTGAAATCAGCCTTTATGGTACGGCTCTCCGCGCAGGATCGTCCCAGCACGGTAGAGTTGTTCAGCCAACAGGACCCGAGCGACTTCGTGCGGCAAAGTCATCTTAGACAAAGAAAGCTTGCGTGCGGCGCGGGCCAAAACCGAAGCGCCCAGACCATGCGCGCCCCCGATTACGAACGCGAGACCCGCGGACGACCGAATCGCGTGGCCCTCAAGGTACTCTGAGAGTTCCGCAGAGCCCATCTGTTTGCCATCGCGTGTCAGGGCAATCAGCTCCAAGTGCGCCGGGACGCGTGCGATCAATCGCTCTGCTTCGGCGGCCATGACGGTGTTCGGGTCCTTTGAGCCCCCTTTTGTGCCCGCAACGACTTCCTCCACGGTAAGCTTCCAGTAACGAGAGGCCCGGGCCTCATAATCCGATACCACACTGGTCAGGGCTCCCTTCACGCCCCCAACCGCGACGATCAGAACCCTCACCCGGGCACCCTGCGAGCCGTAGCAACCATGTCCTCGACACGTTCCCGGCCCGAGTCCCAGCGCACTTCTTGACGCAGGACACGGACGTCCCCGAACGACTTGGCGAAGGCCCTCAATTTGACTGCGTCCTTTTCAGTCACGGCAACGATCCGACCGGCGGCGATTTCACCTATTCGCTGCAGGTCGGCGGGCCTGTAGCGGTGGTGGTCGGCGAAGGCCAGCAGCTCAACAGCGGCACGGGTTTCGGCCGCCACAGTGTCGCCGAAGGTCTCAGGACGGCCCACCCCTGCCACGGCCAGGACCGGCCCGACAGGTGCATCGACGGGTGTCCCGTCCAATAGACACCAGTCCCGAATTCCAAAGTGCACGACGCCGATGGCCGCTGCCGGTGCGAGCGCGTGTGCCGCGGCCGCCAGGGCCTCAGCGGTCTCTGGAGATGCCGTCCGCCGGGTCACGATGACCACGTCCGCCCTCCTCAGAGCCGTAGGCGGCTCGCGGTAGGGCCCAGACGGAAGAAGTTCGCCCGGGAACGCGTCTTCTGCTGCCAGAAGCACGACGTCCAAGTCCCGGTGTAGGCGACGATGCTGGAATCCGTCGTCCAGGACGACGACATCGGCCCCGGCGCGCCGTGCCTCACGGGCGCCCGCAACCCGGTCCGGATTGACCACCACCGCAACGCCTGGGTGCCAATGCTCGTGAAGTAGGATCTCGTCTTGGCCATATCCTCGCGCCACCAGCGCCGGCACTCGGCCACGCGCCTTCACCACAGAGACCACCCAAGCGGCAATGGGCGTCTTGCCCGTCCCGCCTACCGCCAGGTTCCCCACCGACACCACCTTCAGGCCATCGACCCGTTCGCCGCCCGACTCATCATAGCGCCGGTTGCGTTCTGCGACGGCCACACCAAGGGCCCACGACAGTGGCTTTCCGGCCGTGGCGACCCACCGGCCAGCTGCGCCCGCCTCCTCAGCCCACACGCGGCGAAAAAACTGCTCGAAGGTTGCCCTCACGGCGCTGAAGGAGGGTCCAAGCCCTCTGGGTTGAGCGTCGCCGTTAACGCGTTGAGTTCGGCACCGATCTCGCCACTGAGCCGCTCAAGGTCCTCACGCCTGGAATCACGGCGGACGAAGCGCGGCGGCAAATACTGAAGCCGGATTGTCGACAGAGGCTTCGGTACCAAGAAGCCATCCCAACTACGGAAACGCCACCCGGACGACGCGCCCACGGCTAACGGCACAATCGGCAATCCCGTCATCTGAGCCACGGCGAGCGCACCTGGCTTGAACACGCCGTAGGGGCCCTTCGGACCGTCGGGGGTCAGTCCGATGTCATTCCCCCGGCGAGCGACCCTTACGAGCCCCCTGAGCGCCTTTGTGGCGCCTCGAGTGCTCGACCCTCGCACAGTTCCGAAGCCGTTCCGCTCAAGGACTCGCGTGATGTACTCCCCGTCCGTGTGCTCGCTGACAAGGACCGTGATCCCCTCCCGCCGGTGGTAATGCACCATGGGCAACAGCTGACCGTGCCAACACACGAAGATCACCGGCTTTCCAGACCTTCGGAAATGCTCGTAGTTCTCCGCCCCAATTCGTTTGACGCGAGTCGTCGCAAACAACGCGCCCATGAGTCCAGCCCCCACGACTCCGGCGGCCTCGAACTTCAGGTCGCTCACGAACGTGCCTCCATCAACCGAAGGCCCAACTCTGCCACACGAGCGGACGCCCCGGGGGAGCCCAAGAGTGAGCGGATCTTGGCAAGCCCGATGACCTGTCGTTGGCGTGCGGCACTGCCCAGGTCTAGTAGGGGAATGAGGCGTTCGGCGAGGTGCTCCGGAATCATCGCCTCTTGAATGAATTCGGGCACGACCTCTTCGCCAGCCACCAAGTTCGTTAGCGAGACGTGCTCGATCTTCAGCACACGTCGGACGATCGCCCAGGAAAACGCCGAGGTGCGGTAGGCCACAACGAACGGCGTCTCCTCCAGCGTCGCTTCAAGTGTCGAGGTCCCGGACTTCACAAGGCTGGCCCGTGAGTGGCGCAGGAGCGCTCGAGTGTCCTCAACCACCGGCACACCTAGCCCCGCATACGCCGAGGCGGGCAATGTAGGCGCCTTGGCGACCACCGTCTGCACATCCGGGACGGCCTCGGCCACCAAGGCCGCGGCCCTCAAAAACGGTTGTAGATGGCGTTCGAGTTCTTGGTGCCGCGAGCCTGGCAATACGGCCAAGATCGGCCTCGTGGCGTCGAGTCCCCATCGTTCATGAAAGATTGCAAACCCATCTACGTCGTTCGGTCGATCCAGGAGCGGGTTGCCGACGAACGTGGCTCGAGCCCCCGCTTTTTCTAGAATGTCAACTTCGAACGGGAAGATCACGGCCACGTGATCCACGTCCTCCGCCAGTCGCTTCGCCCGGGAGGCCCGCCAGGCCCACACCTTCGGCGAGATGTAATACACAACGGGCCGGCCGGCTTCTCGGGCCGCCCGAGCGATACGCATGTTGAAGCCGGGATAGTCGATCGGAATGACCAGATCTGCGCGCAGAACCCACTCCCTCATCCGGCGTTCCAGCGCCCTGAAGAACTCCAAGTGCCTGACGATTTCGCCAAACCCCATGACCGCCAAGTCGTCGAGTTCGGCGAGCAGTTCAACGCCCTCCGCGGCCATGCAGGGTCCGCCCATGCCCACAATTCGGATTCCGGGGACCCGCGCCCTGAGAGCCGCGGCCACATCCGCACCGTAGAGGTCGCCCGAAGCCTCTCCTGCCAGAAGAAGAACGGTCGGTGGTGTCACGGCAAGCGCGGCGCAGGAGCCGCGCCCATCAGAAGGCTGTTGAAGAAGTACAGTGGCGCGCGCGCAGAGGTCTCGCCAGACCAAAAGTAGGAACGACGACGAGTCGTAGTTGTTCTACGGCGAGCGAGGAGAGACGACCTCATGGGCGGCGACCCC
>ERZ890510.2396-NODE-2396-length-10668-cov-7.075285_pt1 | contig 10668 bp, 8 predicted proteins | sample MGYA00521265_ERZ890510 | MGnify/ENA primary metagenome ERZ890510 (study PRJEB32303, sample SAMEA104408624) | aquatic metagenome | biome: Brackish water; feature: Chemocline; material: water | place: Baltic Sea | collected 2014-10-26T21:54:00 | depth 110 m ...
GCACCGATCATAAAAGAGAAAATGAAATTAAATGGAATTTATTAAAGCCTTAAAATCAAAGTCTAAATCTCACGACGATCCTTTTAAACATTGGGAGGTTAATGTGCCTTTAACTAATGAAGCTATAAAAGAAATATGTGATACTTACATTCCAGACCCAAGAGTAGATAATTTAAATTATGATGGTACTAGAGCTATTGATGGTGGTGAGGGCACGTACCGAGAGGGAAAAAAAGACGGTGGTGAAGCAAAAAAATATAGATGTTTTATTAATAAAGAAAATTCAAATAAGTTTCCTCATCTTTTAAAATTTATAGATGAGTTAAGATCAAAAGAAGTTCATCAGCACATCAGCCAATTAATAGGAAAAGATCTTTCTAAAGCCTATGTAAGAGTAGAGGTGATTTGTGATAGAGAGGGATTTTGGTTAAAACCACACTGCGATATTAAAGAAAAATTATTGTCTTCTCTAATATTTGTTAATCCTTTTGATGAAGCTGAAAATTTAGGTACAGATTTTTATGATAAAAACTTAAAAAAAATTAAGACTATCCCTTATAAGAACAATTATGGTTACTTCTTCACTAGCGGGCCAAATACTTGGCATGGAATGGAGAAAAAAGAGATAAAAAAAGAAAGAAGATGTCTTCAGGTCAACTACGTCTCTTTTGAAACTGACTGGCAGGTAAATAATTGATATATTCAAAAATAACAAAGGAGAAATATGGCAACGTATGCATGTAGTAAATGTGAAATGTCTGTTAATGCGACTTGTGGAAAATGTAATGCCCCATTAGTTAACGGGAATTTAAAATTAGATAATGGAAGCTCAGTTCAAATATCAGAGTGCCCAAATAAGCATGGTAAAATTAAATCACCGCTTTGCTGTGGTCAGGACATGACTTGTTCAACTAACTAAATATCTTGAAGAGCAGTTACTTCAATTTTTTTGGTTTTAAGAGATTTTATTCCTTCTAAACAGGCTTGGGCTGTTGACATATTTGTACAGTATGGCACTTTGTTGTTAAGAGTTGCTTTTCTTATTGCTCTTGCGTCACTTATTCGCTCTTTATGACTTCCACCGCCAGTATTAACAACTAGCGCGATCTGCTTTGAATTTAAAATATCAACGATGTGAGGAGAACCACCGCTAACTTTATTTATTTTTCTGCAGTTCATTCCATTTCTTTTAATCAATTCTGCAGTTCCCTTCGTGGCACATAATTTAAATCCTAATTTTAGCAATGATTTGGCTAAATCTATTCCCTCAATTTTATGAGAATCTTTTAACGAAATAAAAGCGAGACCTTTTGTTGGCAAAGAGTTTCCAGCAGCAATTTGGCTTTTAGCAAAGGCCATGCCAAAATTTTTATCAAAGCCCATAACCTCACCTGTTGACTTCATTTCAGGTCCTAAAATTAAATCACTGTTTGGAAACTTGTTAAATGGAAATACTGCTTCTTTAACAGCAAACATATTTTTAGTTTTATTTTTTAAATTAAATTTAGACAATTTTTCTCCAGCCATTATTCTTGAGGCTATTTTAGCAAGAGGAATTGCTTTAGCTTTTGAAACAAAAGGTACAGTTCTGCTAGCTCTTGGATTAACTTCAATCACATAAATTTCATCTTTTTTTATAGCATACTGAACGTTCATGAAGCCTTTTACTTTTAAAGCTAGAGCTAATCTTTTTGTTTGAACTTCTATTTCTTTTATCAAACTTTCTTTAATAGATACTGGTGGTAAGCAGCAAGCAGAGTCGCCAGAGTGAATACCTGCTTCTTCAATATGTTGCATAATACCAGCAACGAAAACTTGTTTTCCATCAGATATGGCATCCACGTCAACTTCCATTGCTTGATCAATAAATTTATCTATCAATATTGGGTTTTCTTCAGCGGCTTTAAATGCCTCTTCAACAAAATTTTTAAGTTGGCTTTTTTCATGTACAATTTCCATTGCTCTACCACCTAAAACATAAGAAGGTCTAACCATTAAAGGCAAACCTATTTTGCCAGCTATTTGAATTGCCTGTTTGTAAGTTTTAGCTACTCCACTCTTAGCTTGTTTCAATTTTAATTTATCAAGAAGTTTTCTAAATCTATCTCTATCTTCTGCTAAGTCGATAGAAGGGTATTGAGTTCCAAGAATAGGTAATTTGTTGTCATATAAAAATTTAGCAAGTTTAATTGGAGTCTGACCTCCAAATTGTGCAATTATTCCAATTAATTTACCTTTTTCCTTTTCCTTTTTTATAATGCTGTAAACATATTCTTCTTTAAGTGGCTCAAAGTATAATCTATCGCTTGTGTCATAATCTGTTGAGACAGTTTCAGGATTACAATTAATCATAATAGTTTCATATCCAGCTTCTTGAAGAGAGTAACTTGCATGACAACAACAGTAGTCAAATTCAATTCCTTGACCTATTCGGTTTGGACCACCACCTAAAATAATAATTTTTTTCTTTTGTGAGGGATTTGCTTCACATTCAGAATTAAGTGAATAGTTTCTTTGATAAGTAGAATACATATAAGGAGTGAAAGACTTAAACTCAGATGCACAAGTATCTACTTTTTTAAATACCGGCAGAACCTTTAATACAGTTCTTTTATTTCTAATTGTCTTCTCAGAGACTTTTGTTAATTCTGATAACTTTTTATCTGAGAAACCAATAGATTTGATTCTATTAAATCCATTATAATCTTTAGGTAAACCCTGTCTTTGAATTTGATTTTCTGCCTCGACGATTTCTCTGATTTGTTCTAAAAACCAATTATCTATTTTGCATAATGTTTGTATTTTTTTTATATTAATTTTTTTTCTAAATGCTTCAGCTACTAATAAAATTTTATTAGGAATATTCTCTTTAAGTTTTTTTTCGATTTTTTTTTTATTTAAAGGAAAAATTCTATCAAGCCCAGAAAAGCCTGTTTCCAAAGAAACAAGCGCTTTTTGAAGCGACTCTTTAAAATTTCTACCAATCGCCATTGCCTCACCAACTGATTTCATTGAAGTTCCTAATATCGCTTCTGAGGTAGGAAATTTTTCAAAAGTAAATCTTGGTATTTTTGTAACCACATAGTCTATGCTTGGTTCAAATGAAGCAGGAGTTGTTTTTGTGATTTCATTTTTTAATTCATCCAATGTGTAGCCTACTGCTAATTTAGCCGCTACTTTTGCAATTGGAAAACCAGTAGCTTTAGATGCAAGAGCGGAGGATCTAGATACTCTAGGATTCATTTCAATTATTACCATCCTTCCATTTTTTGGATTGATCGCAAATTGAACATTTGAACCACCGGTCTCAACTCCAATTTTTCTTAGACATGCAATAGAGGCATTTCTCATAACCTGGTATTCTTTATCTGTAAGCGTTAAAGCAGGAGCGACTGTAACCGAGTCACCCGTGTGAATTCCCATTGGATCAATATTTTCAATTGAACAGATAATTATGCAGTTATCTTTTTTGTCTCTAACAACCTCCATTTCAAATTCTTTCCAGCCTTCTAGACACTCTTCTATTAAAACTTGACTAACCGGAGATTCACGAAGTCCGTCTTGAACAATTCTAAAATAGTCTTTTTTGGATTTAGCAATGCCACCACCTAGTCCACCTAAAGTGAATGCCGGCCTAATGATTACTGGTAAACCAATTTGTTTTAGAGCTTTTGATGCGTCTTTAACATGATTTACAATTTTAGATTTTGGTAAATCTAAACCGATATCAAGCATATTCTTTCTAAATTTTTGCCTGTCTTCAGCATTTACAATGGCTTTTGAATTTGCTCCGATAAGTTCGATTTTATATTTTTTTAAAATTCCTTTTTTTTCTGCCTCCATTGCTAAATTTAATGCAGTTTGACCACCCATAGTTGGTAGAATTGCATTGGGTTTTTCTTTTTTAATAATTTTTTCTAAAATTTCTAAGGTTATTGGTTCGATATATGTTTTGTCTGCAACACCAGGATCGGTCATTATTGTTGCAGGATTAGAATTAATTAAAATAACTTTATATCCTTCGTCTTTTAAAGCCCTACAGGCTTGAGTCCCAGAGTAATCAAACTCACATGCCTGACCTATAATTATAGGGCCAGCTCCAACTACTAATATTGTTTTAAGATCTTTTCTTTTTGGCATTTTTTTTCATTTCGTTAACAAATTCTTCAAACAGATAAACACTATCTTGCGGACCGGGATTAGATTCTGGATGGTATTGTACAGAAAAAATAGGCTTGTTTTTTAATTTTATTCCCTCAATACAATTATCAAACAAGGAAGTGTGCGTTATCTCAATATTTTTTGGTAAACTTTCTTTAACAATTTCAAAACCATGATTTTGACTTGTAATTTCCACGTTACCTTTTCTTAAATTCTTAACAGGATGATTAGCACCTCTGTGACCCAGCTTCATTTTTTTTGTTTTAGCTCCAAGCGTTAACGCAAGAATTTGATGACCAAGGCAAATTCCAAAAATAGGTAAATTTTTTTTAATTAATTCTCTTATAATATTTATCGCATACTTTCCAGTTGCGGCGGGATCACCAGGACCATTCGATAAAAAAATTCCATTTGGCTTTAATTTTATTATTTCCTGAGAACTTGTTTTACAAGAGACAACAGTGACTTTGCAGTTAAAATCAGAAAAATACCTTAAAATATTTTTTTTAATCCCATAATCTATAGCAACAACATGTAAAGAGTTTTTTTTGTTTATTAAGTAGCCGGTTTCTTTTTTCCAGGTTTTGTAACCTGACCAAATATATTCTTTTCTTGTAGAAACTTTTTCAGCTAAATCTAAATTTTTTAATCCACTCCATTTAATAGTTGCGTTAATTAGTTTACTAATATTAAAATTTTTATTTTTGTAAAAAGCTATTGTACCTTTTGGCGCTCCTTTATCTCTTATAAAATTAGTAAGTGTTCTAGTGTCAAGTCCTGTAATACCCACTATTTTATTTTTTTTTAACCATAGGTCCAAATGAGCTAAAGAACGGTAGTTTGATGGGTTTGTTATTTCAGAATTAAATATGACTCCCTTGGCCCAAATTTTTTCAGATTCATAGTCTTCTTTATTAACGCCCACGTTTCCAATATGAGGAAAAGTAAAATTAATTATTTGTTCAGCATATGACGGATCGGAAATAATTTCTTGATAACCTGTTATTGCAGTATTAAAACAAACTTCTCCCGTGCTAACACCCTCATAACCAAGCCCAAATCCTTTAAAAAAAGTTCCATTTTCAAGAACTAAAATAGCTGTAGAGTTGATCGGTTTAGGATTTTTGTTTGAGTTTATTATTTGTTTATTTAGTTTCAAATACAACTCATGAGTTAAAGGAAATACTTATAAACATGGTTTTGCGCAAGATATGAAATAGAAATATAATCGTCAAGAAAGATATTTTTCTTTTGAAGAAAAATTGTGATTAAAGTAAAAAAGAAAAAATTTTAAAAAATGTCCCTTCAAATCAAAATAGAAGAAAAACTAAATCAATCGCTTAAAAATAAAGATAAAAATCTTTATCCAACACTAAGACTAATCATTTCAGCAATAAAAGATGTTGTAATTGCAAACAGAACCAAAGAAAATAAAGATTTAACAGACCAAGATATCATAGGTCTTTTAAAGAAAATGACAAAACAAAGAAACGAATCATGCGAGGTCTATAAACAAGCGGGTAGAACCGAGCTTTTAGAATCCGAGATAAGAGAAATAGAAATAATAAACTCATTTTTACCCAAGCAACTAAGTGAAGATGAAACAAAAAAGCTATGTGAAGATGCCATTAAAAAAGTAGGAGCTAGTTCTATCAAAGATATGGGAAAAGTAATGGGCGAATTAAAAAAAACACATGCAGATGTTTTAGACTTTTCTAAAGTAGGATCAATAATCAAAACAGTATTAAAATAATTAGAATGAAATACCCAAAAGAATATCTTGACGAAATTAAGTTAAGATTAAAAGTCTCACAAGTCGTAGGTAAATCTGTTCAATTAAAAAAAAGAGGTAAAGAGTTTGTTGGTTTATCTCCATTTAAAAATGAGAAAAGTCCATCATTTACAGTAAGTGACGAGAAAGAATTTTATCATTGTTTTAGCTCAGGAGAACATGGAAATATTTTTGATTTTTTAATGAAAACAAAATCATTAAGTTTCGGTGAATCAGTAAAAGCACTAGCAACAGAAGCCGGTATGCCAGCTTACAAGTTTACTAAGATGGACACTGAAAAAGAAAAAAGATTTAATTTTTATAAAAATATTTTCAAGGAATATTCAGATTATTTTCATGAGCAAATTTTTAAAACAGAAAACAACCAAGCCTTAAAATATTTAGAAAAAAGAGGAATAAATCAAGATATAATTAAAGAGTATAATTTAGGCTACGTGCCCTGGCAAAATGATTTTTACGAGAGAATAAAAACAAAATTTAGTGATCAAGAAATTGCACTAACAGGACTTTATTACAAAAATGATAAAATTAATAAATTTGTTGATCGATTTAATTCACGAATAATTTTTCCTATTAGTAATTTGATTGGGGAGACCGTTGCTTTTGGAGGAAGAATAATTAAAGAAAGCACTTTAGCTAAATATATAAATTCACCAGAAACAGAATTTTATAAAAAGGGAAGAATAGTTTTTAACCTAGATAAAGCTAAAGCTTTAAGAGCAGAAACTGATGAAGTCGTTATTGTCGAAGGTTATATGGACGTTGTAAGTTTATATGCGGCTGGAATAAAAAATGTTATTTCAAATTCAGGAACAGCACTAACTGAAACACAAATAGAGTTAATTTGGAAATTTTTTTCGAACCCAATTATTTGTTTGGATGGCGATCAAAGTGGACAAAGTGCTGCTCTTCGAATAGCCGAAAAGCTTTTAGTGTTAATTAACGAGAACAATAAAATTTATTTTTCAATTTTGCCTAAAGGCGAGGATCCAGATGATTTTATTAAAAAAAACGGAAAAGAGAAATTTGTTGATTTTTTAAAATCCAAAAAAATAATACAGTCTTATATTTGGGATACCTACCTATCTGAAATAAATACTAATAATCCATTTGAAATATCTAAATTTGAAAAAAAAATAAAAAGTGCGTGTTATGAAATTAAAGATGAAGTTCTAAAGAAATATATTTTAGAAGACTTTCTTAAAAAATTAAAAAACTTAACACCTATGCAAAATTTTAAAAAATCTTTTACACCTTATACTAAAAAAAATTTTAAAATTCTTAATGAAACCAAACAATTACACAAAGAAAAAGATCATTTTTCTAAAGCAGAAATTAAAGAAAGATCAATATTGTACATCCTTTTAAATTATTTAAGTTCCGTGAAAAATAAATTAGAAGAACTTTTAAAAATTGATTTTACGAATGAGGAAAATAAAAATTTAAAACAAGAGATTATCAATTTTGGTAAAAGTAAAAATTTTTTAGACAAAGACAAATTTGAAATTAACGAAAAATATAAAACTTTAATTAATGATATTGAGAAAGACGTTAATTTAAAAAATATACTTTCCAAGAAAGACGATACAGAAATTGAAGAAACACTAACTGATTTAATGGTAGAATTAAAAGAAATGAATCACCTAAAAAAAATTGAATTTTTAGAGAATAAAGTGGCAAAAAATTTAGACGAAGGTTCTTATTCAGAACTTATTAAGCTTAAAAGTCAGTTAAATAAGCAATAAAAAAAGATAGATTTTAAAGTAATTCATACTATATATAGCTTCGCAATAATTTAATATTTAGTCTAAATGGTAGAAAAACTAATAACAAAATCATTTGAAAGACTTCTTGATAAAGGAAAAGTTCGTGGCTTCATAACCTACGAAGAATTAGGAAAATCTTTAGGTAAAAGAGGAAGCTCTATTGATAATGTTGAAAAAGCATTTTTAATTATCGTAGATCACAGCGTAACACTCGTAGAAAAAAAATCTCAATATCAATCAAATAAGAAAAAAGAAACTTCTTCAGCTAACGAAGAAAAAAAAACAGATAAAAGCGATGATCCAATCAGAATGTATCTTCGTGAAATGGGTGGGGTCGAATTGCTTTCTCGCGAAGGAGAAATTGCAATAGCAAAAAGAATTGAAGCAGGAAAAGATGTGATGATTAACGCTTTAACTCAAAGTCCTTTAGTTGCAAAAAAAATATATGAATGGAAGTCAAAAATTGAAAGCAATGAACTTCTAGTTAGAGATATTATAGATATAGATTCAACTTATGAAGATTTAGAAGCTATTGATGAAAAAAATAAAAAAATAAAAGAAGAGGGAAAAAAAAATGAAGCGCCTTCAGTGGTCGAAGATGATGATGAATTTAATGTTTCTCTTGCTAAGATGGAGGAGGAAATAAAACCAAAAATTATAAAAATTATAGACAATCTGACCAAAGACTATACAAAATTACAAAAGTATCAAAAAGAAAAATTAGATTGTATTTTAACTTCTAAAGAACTTTCAATTTCAAAAAATAAAAATTTTAAAAAAATTCAATCTACTTTAGTTGATAATTTTAGAAATCTTCAGCTTGCGCCGTCCGTAGTAGAGGAAATAGTTGAGGCCCACTATAAAGAAAATAAAAAAATTGTATCCCTTGAAGGCTTTCTTTTGAGATTGGCTCTAGATAACAAAATTAGCCGTGAAGAGTTTTTAAAGTACTATATTGGCAACGAAATAAATCCAAAATTTGAATCTTTTTTAACCGAGAACCCATTATGGAAAGCCTTTTTCAAAAAATTTAAAAATGATTTTAATGAAATAAGAGAAAGGTTAGTAGAATTTAGTGAAAAAATTAGTTTATCAGTAGGTGAATTTAAAAAATTAGTTAGCAGAATACAAAAAGGAGAAAGAGAATCTAGAATAGCTAAAAAAGAGATGGTTGAAGCAAATTTAAGATTAGTAATTTCTATAGCAAAAAAATACACTAATCGTGGTTTGCAATTTTTAGACTTAATTCAAGAAGGCAATATTGGTTTAATGAAAGCCGTAGATAAATTTGAATACAGAAGAGGGTATAAGTTTTCTACCTATGCCACATGGTGGATCAGGCAGGCTATTACTAGATCTATAGCCGATCAAGCTAGAACAATCAGAATCCCGGTTCATATGATTGAGACTATAAATAAAATAGTAAGAACCCAAAGACAAATTATGAGTGAATTTGGCAGAGAACCTACGCCAGAAGAATTGGCAAAAAAACTTGCTATGCCTTTAGAAAAAGTTAGAAAAGTTTTAAAAATTGCCAAAGAGCCAGTGTCTTTAGAAACCCCAGTTGGAGATGAGGAAGATAGTACGCTCGGAGACTTTATTGAGGATAAAAATGCGCTTCAACCTTTAGACACAGCTATACAATCTAATTTAAGTGAGTCTACAACTAAAATACTTGCGTCGTTAACACCAAGAGAAGAAAGAGTTTTGAGAATGCGTTTTGGGATTGGAATGAACACAGATCACACCTTAGAAGAAGTAGGTTTACAATTTTCTGTAACAAGAGAAAGAATAAGGCAAATCGAAGCTAAAGCTCTACGAAAGCTAAAACATCCAAGTAGATCAAAACAGCTAAAAAGTTTTTTAGAAAAGTAGTTTATTTTTTTTTATATATTCAGAAATACACGCGCCGTACAAAGAGTGAGCTTTTACGTTTGGATGGAAATCATTTGGCACAGATAAATCCGCTGTTAATTCCAAGCCACAATCAACAAATTTTATATTGTTATCAATTAAAATTTTTTCATAGTCATTTGATGAATTTAAATTTACTACTAAAAAATTAGATTGATTTTTTTTTGAAATTTTATTCATTTCAATAAAAATTTTTTTAGTAACATTTTTTTGAATATTTTTTCTATATTTCGTGGTTTGCTTCATATAAAATTTTTCTAAAAGTGTAATAAAAGCTAATTTGTCTCTTAAAGGCAGTCTAATATAACTCACAGGTTTGTGATAAATTAATTCATCTTTTTTATTTAAAGTAGCGTAAGGAATTTTTGGAATTTCTTTATATCCTCTTTTGGAATATTTTAATAAAATTTCTAACCACCTACTTCTTGCAACATTTCTTTGTTCATGGTGATTAATAAATCCATAAATTATTAGTTTTGAAGATTTAAGATTTTTAATTTCTTTTTTTAGCAACATTAAACTTTGTAATCCACCATAACCAGACTGACCAAAATTATATATACTAAAATCAGGAAATTTTTTTTGTATTGAATATGAAAAAGTTTCATTGTCATTTACACCCCAGCCTTGAGTAAAAGATCCGCCAATAAAAATAATTTTATTTTTTTGCAAATCTTCATTACCTATGTGTCTATTACCATTCTCTTGAATTTTAAGTTTTATTTTTGTTTTTTTCTTATCATTAATTGTTAATTCGTATATTCCTTTTTTTGAAACCCAACCTATATTAGGATCAAATTTAAAAATTACTTGATTTTTAGTCTCTGTTTTTTCATAATTCCAGGGTTTAAATCCTATTATTCTTAACAATAATTCAATTATTAGCAGTGATAGAATAATTGAAAACAATATTAGAATTGATTCTTTTTTTTTCATTTTATTAAATTAAGTTGTTTTGACTAAAGTTTTAATTGTGTTGATATATAAAGTTTTGGGCCTGTAGCTCAGTTGGTTAGAGCAGTACACTCATAATGT
>ERZ890510.2397-NODE-2397-length-10666-cov-3.199981_pt1 | contig 10666 bp, 9 predicted proteins | sample MGYA00521265_ERZ890510 | MGnify/ENA primary metagenome ERZ890510 (study PRJEB32303, sample SAMEA104408624) | aquatic metagenome | biome: Brackish water; feature: Chemocline; material: water | place: Baltic Sea | collected 2014-10-26T21:54:00 | depth 110 m ...
CACCACCGTGTTGGGGCCAATTCGCCCTGCGTCCTCGGCGGCCTGGATCATGGCCAGCCCAACCCGGTCCTTGACCGAGGACAGGGGATTAAAGAATTCGCATTTGCCCAGGATTTCGGCCCTGGAACCGGCTTCAAATGCGAGCCGGGATAGCCGCACCAGCGGCGTCGCGCCGATGGTCTCGACAATGCTGCCATAGACCCGCCCATGGCTCCTGGTTTCGGTTTCCACATCATTGAGGTTTGTCATTATCTTGTCAGCGCCCTTTGGGGTTTAGATCATCACACTCGCGACTCAAGCCCGTACACCTCAACGGCGGCCTGTTCGGTGATGCGGCCACAACGCACATCGTCGCGCACGGCGTCGCGGTCGCGGTCTTTGGGGTCGCCGTAGCCGCCGCCGCCGCAGATCTCGATGGTGAAACGGTCGCCCTTGCGGCATTCGATGTTGGCGGCGCCGGGCACGCGGATCGCCTGATTGTCCCGGTAAATGGTGAATTTGGTCCGGTCCGGTTCAAGCCCGCCCAGCAGTCCCCACGGGGCCGAATCATGGCGGTCGCTGTTGGTGGAGATCAACACGCCGTCTTTGAGAATATCATAGGACCGGCGCACGCCCAGCCCGCCGCGCTGGCGACCCGCGCCGCCCGAATCGGCGATCAGCACATAGTCCAGGACGCGCACAAAGTTCTGGTCCATTTCGATGGCCTCGACCGGGGTGTTGCCGGTGTTCGACAGCATTTGCGCGACGACTTCCGCGCCGTCGTTCCGGGGGCCGGCGCCGTTGCCGCCCATGATGATTTCCGCGAACATTTCCAGTCCGCCTTGATCGCGGCAGCTCATGGTCACCGTGTTGGTGGTGTCGTTCCCGGCGGCGGAGAACAGTTCCGGCGCGGCCCCGGCCAGCGCGCGTTTTACCGCCGTGCCGGTGCGGTAGGCCGACGACATGCGACCGCGCACGGGGGCGGGGTGGTGCGGATCGAGCACGGAGCCCTTGCGGGTCTTGATCTCGATGGGTCGGTAGATGCCGTCATTGGTTGGCACCCCGGCGCCGGCGAGTTGGCCGAAGACGGTCAACACAGCGGATTGAGTGGACGCCACCGGCGCGTTGACCGGCCAGGCGACCTGATCGTCGCTGTCGGACATGTCGATCATGGCGGTGTCGCCGTCGATGACGACGCGCGCCCGGATCACCGGCTGGACGCCGTCGAGGAATTGGCTGTCCAGCTTGTCTTCGCCGAAATATTCCCCGTCGGGTAGTTTGGCGATGGTCGCGCGCAGCATTTTTTCCGAATAATCCTGCAACCCGGCCATGCAGGCCGCGATCAAATCCAAACCATGACGGTCGATCAAATCGCAGATCAGCCCGCGTCCGCGCATGGCGGCGGAAATCTGCGCGTGGAAATCGCCGATGATGGTGTCCGGCAGGCGCACATTGGTGGCGATCATCTGTTCCACCGGCCCGTCGTCGAGGTCGCGCATCACGTCGATCTTCATGATCGGGATAATCAACCCTTCCTGATACAGATCGGTCGCATTCGCGTTCGACCCGGCGACCGCGCCGCCGACTTCCAGATGGTGACAGATCGTACCGGTGAAGGCGACCAGCCGGTCATTATGGAATACGGGTAGAATAAAGATGATGTCGTTCAGATGCTGCCCGTTTTCATAGGGGTTGTTGGTGAGGAACGCATCATTCGGGCGCAGATTGTCCAGATCGTATTTGGCGCGGATCGCGGGGATGACGGCGGCCAGGGAATTCATGTGAATGGGGATGGCTTCGGCTTGCGCCACGGTGCGCGCGCTGGCGTCCATGACGCAGGTGGAGCAGTCCTTGGCTTCCCGCACGATGGAGGAATACGCCGAGCGCAGCAGAATATCCTGCATTTCCTGGGCGACCGATTTAAACGCCCCGGTGATGACGTTGAAATCGGCCGGGTCGATGTTTGTGATGGTTTTTGTGGAATCCGTCATGTCTTGCTCCGCGTCAGTTTGATCGCGCTGTTGTCCTGAACGGTCAACCGCCACCCCGGTGGGATCGGCGTGCTGGTCGTCGCCTCCACAAGGATGACCGGGCCGTCGATAGTGAAGCCCGGCGGCAATTCGCTGCGGTCATAAATTTCATACGACCTGGGCGTCCCGTCGAGCGTGATGATCCGCGCCCCTTTGGACATCCTTTTGGACGCCTCGGTGGCGGTCGCGGTGATTTGCGGAATCAACGCGGGTCGGGGATGGCGTGCGGTCAGGCGAAAGGAAATCGCCTCGACCGCATTGCCCGGAAAACTATGGTCGTATTGTTGGGCGTGGATATCGTGAAAGGCGTTCACCAGCGTCTCGATCCCGTCGCGCGCAACATCAGCAGGGTCGAACGGCGCGCGCAATTCGTAGCCTTGCCCGACATACCGCGCATCCACCGAATAGCGCATGTCCAGATCGACCGGGTCATAGCCAAGTGCGGTGAATTCCACGGCCGCCTGGTCGCGCAATCCATCGACCCGTTCCTGAAGCGATTGTTTGGTCAGGCTATCGGTGCGCACGGCGCCGTCGGCGCGCACATAGTCGATTCGCACATCGGCAACCGCCAACCCGTAGGCGGAAAAGATGCCCGGATGCGGCGGAATCAGGATTTCAGCCATGCCGATTTCAGCCGCCAGCGCGCCCGCCACCAGCGGACCCGCCCCGCCGCACGGCAACAACGCGAAGTCACGCGGGTCGTGGCCGCGGTTGACGCTGACCCGGCGCAACGCCTGGGCCATATTGGCGATGACAATCCGGTACACGCGCTCGGCCAGCGCGACCGGGGTTAAATCCAGACGGGCGCAGAGCGCCGCCGCCGCGCGTTGCGATAAATCCGGGCGTAGGGTGATATCGCCCGGCAACGCCTTGGCGGGGTCGAGCAACCCCAGCAACAACATCGCGTCGGTCAGGGTGAACAAGTCGCCGCCGCGATCATAACAGGCCGGGCCTGGCGCGGCGCCGGCGCTTTGCGGGCCGACCTTCAACATGCCGCCTGCGTCGAGATGAGCGATGGAGCCGCCCCCCGCGCCAATCGTGACGATGTCGGTCATGATGACGTTCAACGGTAACCCGTCGACGCTGAATTCCGCCGTGCCCTTCACGGTTGTTTCCGGCATGCCGTTGGTGATCAGGCACACGTCGCAACTGGTGCCGCCGACATCCACGGAAATGATGTTCGGCGTGTCGGAGGACACCGCGATTTCCGCCGCCGCCGTCACCGCCGCCGCCGGGCCGGACACGAACATGTTGGCGATGCGCCGCCGGGCTGCCTGCAACGGCACTGCGCCGCCGTTCGATTGCATGATCAACGGCGTGCCGGTGAACCCCAGCTCGCCAACACGTTCGCCGTATCGGGTCAAATATTGATCCACGGCGGGGCCGATATAGGCGTCAATGACGGTCGTGCTGGTGCGTTCATATTCGCGATGTTCGGGCGATACGTCCGACGACAGCGACACGCGAATGTCGGGACGCCGCGCCGCGATAATCGCCCCGATGCGTTGTTCATGGGCGGGGTTGGCGTAGGCGTGCAACAGACAGACTGCGATAGACTCCGCGCCGAATTCGTCGGCGACATGATCAACCAGTTGCACGATGTCCTCTTCGGATATCGGCGTGATGATATTGCCCCTGGCGTCCATTCGCTCGTCGATTTCGAATACCGCGTCGCGGCCAATCAACGGGGCGGGTTTCTGGTAGAACATATCGTAGACCGAGGATTTGTCCTGACGCTGGATAAACAGAACGTCGCGGAAACCCTGCGTGGTGACAAGGGCGGTGCGCGCGCCGCGCCGCTGGATCAACGCGTTCGCCGCAATCGTCGATCCGTGCAGCAATTCGGTCACATCCGCCGCCCTCTGGCCGGACATATCGAGGATTTCACGCATCCCCGACACGGCGGCGATACTCGGGTCGGCTGGCGTGGAAGGAATTTTGTGGACGGTCAGGCCACCCTGTTCGTCCACCATGACTAAATCCGTAAAGGTCCCGCCGACCTCGATGCCTACGATCACTGTTATAGCCTTTCCCAATGTGCAGAGGCGCCAAGTTTGAGGGTTGCACCGGGGATTTACAATGCGGTTTTACAATGCGGATGTACGGGGCGGGTATGCGGACGCCTGTTTTTCGGCTGCGATGCCGACGACCCCACCGCCGCGCGTTTGCAAGCCGTGCTGATCCCCGGTTTTTTCAAGGACACCGTGGTGGAAACGGCGGTGTCGGAGATTATCCTCACGGGCTCACGGCTAGCTGGGCTCATGGCTAGCTGGTTGCGGTCGTCACCTTACGCAGAACGTGGCGGCGATTGGACGTGAAGGGGCGCACTTCGCCGGGCCAGCGACCGGCTTCCACAGCGTCCGCCCAGGCGGCGCTTGTCAACACGTCGGGGCTTTCGATTTCATAGATTGCGGTGTGTTTCGGTTCGCCTTCGGCGATCATTTCACGCAACTCGCCGCCAAGACTCATGGTCAGCGGTTCGGTCGTGGTGCGGGTGACGGAAAGAACACCCGGCACCTTCATCAAACACGGCACGTGCTCCTCGTCATAGACTTCGTTAAACAGCGCTTCCTTGTCCGGCTCGACATCCATGCTGACGATAAAAAGATACCTGGCGCTGATTGACATATGCGTCTCCCCCTGGAGCAGTTCAGATTTGTTCGGATTCGCCGCTTGCGATTCAACAGGCGTGTGACTCTGCTTTATCCTATTGATCCGGGATAGTAGGTCCAGGCCTAACAGATGGCGACACAAAATAAATGAGGTAGGCCGCCGGGTTTCCGGTTTGGCCTACCTAATCGGGAATGAACCGGGGGGGGGGATGAACCCGGGGCAAGACGAAATATCAGGTTCGTACAGAACGGGACCGGGCGAAGATGCGGGAAAACATGGAAATCAACATCATGGCGAAGACCGCGATAAACAACGTCGTTTGACTGAACATCATCGACACGAACCTGTCCAGACCGGTGGCGTCAAGGGATTCGAGCTCGACCGCGCCCTTGGACACGCCGCCATATTCACGCGAGACAATGATCGTCTCCTTTAGCATCTCCTTATCAATTTGTTGCGCGGACCCATCCAGGGAAATCGCATTTTTGATGTCCACATAGGCGCTGTCGTTGTTGGAGCCGTCCTTAGCGGCGCCGATATTCAGGACATCTCTCAATTCCGACGACAAGGCTTTCAAGTAGAGGTCAATGTCCGTCGGCAGGAACGCGGCATTTCCGGTGGAACGAGCGAGTGGCGGGCTGGCGACCTCAACGTTCGTGAACAGTAATTTTTGATTTGATTGTGCGCGGGACGCAATTTGCATTTCCCGATCGATGTCGGACGAGTCGAGGGTTTCGGACAGGAACAGGCGGTTGGTGAACCGAACCGTGCCAAGCTTGTCGGATTCCAGTGTGACGTGGTACGTGTTGCCATCCTTGGCCAAAACCGACATGTCCGTGGCGCTTTTGCGCGGCGATTCGAACAGCCATGTTTGCTGCGCTGCGGATGCATCGCCACCATGGGCGCCCGAAAGACCAATGGTCGCGGCGCTTGACGGGGAGGCGGCCTGCCACAGCACGACAAAGATTGCGGCGACCGTGGACACGGAGGACAAGGCAAAACGTGGGTTCAAAGTCGACATATTCACTCTCCCTTTTAATATCCCTGCCACTAAACCCCATGGCGGGACATATTTATTCACCCAAACGGGTGATAAATTGTGAGAAAAATCGAAATTCGATCCGAACGGAAGGGTTAGAGGGCGCCGCCGACCGTGTTGAATATATTGGTCAGGCTTCCGCCAGCCAAGGCAATGGCGCCGACAATCACGACGGCAATTCCCGCGGCGATCATCGCGTATTCAATGGCGGTGGCGCCGCGTGCGCTTCGCCATAACCGCGTGGTGAATGCCTTTATCTTCATTGCGCCATCACCCCAAGCTGCTTGAACAGTCCAGACATTGTGCAGTCCAGACTTGGCCAGAATCATCAAATAAGACGATTCTGGCCGATTTCGGAACATTTACTTAATCTAGTGGTCTGGTCGAAACACTTGGTTCCCAAGCATTTCGTGAATCAGACCACTACCATATTGATCAGTTGCCCACATGGGATATCAACAGGTCCAGTGCTCCGCAGATTTGATGCGGTTAAAGCCGATACACGCGCGTCGCCGTGTCGTGGAACAATTTGGCTTTTTCCGCGCCGGAGAAGCCCGCCGAAAACCGTTTGAACGAATTCCACAGCACATTGTAGCTGCACGTGATCTTGTCGACGGGAAAGTTTGATTCGAACAGGCAGCGATCCGGCCCGAACTGCTCCAGGGTGTGTTCGTAGTAGGGCCGCGTCGCCTCGCAAAGCGCTTCGCTGGTCGGTGGGAGTTCCATCTCGTGCCAGCCGAACCCGTTCACGTCCATGTTAATGCCGCCAAGCTTGGCGACGACGTTTGGGCACGCCGCCAGGTCGGTGACTGAAGCCTTCCATTCCTTGTACACCTCGTCACGTTTGTTCGCGTAGGGGCCGACGCCGATGGGACCGCCAAAATGGTTGAAAATGATTGTGGTGTCCGGAAACGCGCGGGCCAAATCGATCAGGTCCGGAATTTGCGGGTGATAACACCAGCCCTCGAAACTCAACCCACGCGGCGCCAATTGCGCAAAGCCTTCCCGAAAGGTTTTATCGAGCAGCAAGTGCGGCGTTGGATTGGTGCGGGCATTGGCGATCTCGTCGCTGGCGTCCCAGGTGACGCCGTGGCGAATGCCTTTGAAGCGCCCGCCGCCGGCGACGATCTGGGCGTCCAGCACTTCGCTTATATTCGCTCCGACAGTCAAGTCGGCGGTGCCGATAATGCCCGCCGCGACACGGCAAGGCCCATACAGGCCGGATGCGCTCATCGCCGCAATTCCGTTGACGAATTCTGTCTCACCCACGACGCGCATCGGCACGGGGCCGTCCGCCTTGTACATGGAGCCGCATTCGATGAAGACAGTGGAGACGATATTGTGGCCGCTGTTGATGTCCTTGAGAATCTCGTCCATCAGATACCGGGGCTCGACCCGTTCGGTCCGGAACTCCCACAAATGGTGGTGAGGATCGCAAATCGGTAAATTCGGCTCCAGCGGTTCTTCCTGAACCTGATTTAGCCAAGCGTCGTTCGTCGCCATGTTCTAACCCCTCCTGATATTTGATAGTGCGGTTCCATCCGCGCCGCGTCTGAAATTCAACGTCTGAAATTCAAACTTGTAATTCGCAAACAAATTTTACGGAATGAAACATTATAGCGCCACCCCGGGGCGGATTGAAAAGAAGATAATGCGGAAATGTCCGGACCGATATCCGAATATTTCGACAGGGCTGCGTCTTGCCATCGCCGACCCCGGCGCGCTATTGAAAGGCTGGGAACAGGGGGACGACAACATGGACTGGATGGACGTCAACGGCGCGAGCCTGCGGTACGAATTGAGCGGCGACGGCGCTGATACAGTGCTGCTGGTGCATGAACTGGGCGGTGCGCTGGATAGTTGGGACCCGGTGATGTCGGCCTTGCAGAAAGATTTTCGCGTGTTGCGGTACGACCAGCGCGGCTTCGGTCAGTCGGAAAAGGCGCGCGGTACGCTGAGCGTGGACGCCATGACCGGCGATATGGTCGGACTTCTGGATGAATTGGGGCTCGATGCGCCCTGCCATGTCGCGGGCATTGCGCTTGGCGCCGGAATCGCTATTCGGTTCGCCGCACAATATCCGGGTCGGGTCAAAAGCCTGTTCGCCGCCAGCCCCGCCACGGGCGTGAAGGAAGAACGCCGCCAGGCGTTGCTGGCGCGTGCGGCGGCGGTGGAGGAAAGCGGCATGCGCCCCATCGCCGAGACAAGCCTGAAGGCGTCCTATCCCGATATTTTGCGGGCGCGCGGCGGCCAGGCGCGGTTCGAGGCCTATCGGCGGCAATGGCTGACCAACGACCCGTTCGGGTTCGCCGCCATCAACCGGATGCTGGGGGACATGGATATGACGGGCGATTACGCCAAGGTCGCGTGTCCGGCGCTGGTGGTTGCGGGACAGCATGACGGCCTGCGTCCCCCCGAAGCCATCAAGGCGATGGCGGACGCGATGCCGAATTCAACCTACATTCTGGCGGACACGGGACACTTCATGCACGTTCAGACGCCCGAGATGTTTCTGGACCTCGCAACGCCGTTCATGAAGGGCGTATAACCAAACCAGCAATCACGACTTAACCACAAACCGAGAGGGGAAAAATCTCATGGCGCTTATCGAAAACGACGTCATCATCACCACCAAATACGGCAAAATGCCCGCCTTCGTCGCCTGTCCGGACCAGCCGGGCAGCTTTCCCGCGATCATCCTTTACATGGATGCGCCGGGGTTCCGCACGGAATTGTGCAACATGGCGCGCCGCATCGCGAAGAACGGTTATTTCTGCGTATTGCCCGACATGTATTACCGGTTGGGCATGATTCGTTTCGACATTCCGCGCCGCACCGACGAAATGTCCGTTCTCATCAAGGGCGCGATGAATTCCCTGACCACTGAACTGGTCGCGGACGACACGGCGGGAATTCTGGCCTTCATCGATTCCCAGGACAAGGCGAACACCGGCCCCGTCGGCTGTGTCGGCCATTGCATGAGCGGACAACACATCACCGTTTCCGCCGCGCTCTTCCCGACCCGGTTCGCCGCATCGGCGTCCCTGTACGGCGTCGGCATCGTCACCGACGCTGAAAACTCGCCGCATAAGCTGGTCGATAAAATTCAGGGCGAATTGTTTTATTCCTTCGCCGAAACCGACGGGTCCGTGGAGGATCACGAAATTACGGATTTGAAGGCCGCGCTGGACAAGGCGGGCGCGAACTATCAAATGGAGCGGCCTGCGGGCACCCTGCATGGATACATGTTCGCCGAACGCCCGTCCTACCACCCGGTTGAAGCGGAAGCGTCCTGGGGCAAGCTGTTTGCGCTGTGGGAACGGCATTTGAAATAAGCGATCCAAACGGGGGTAATATGCAGACCGAAAACCGGCAATTCCTTCTCGCCCGTCGACCGACCGGCGCGCCTGACGCGAATACTTTCGAAATGGTCACGACGGCCATTCCCGAACCAGGCGAGGGGGAATTGCGACTCCGCACAATCTACCTGTCGCTCGATCCCTATATGCGCGGGCGGATGAATGCGGAACGGTCCTATGCGGAGCCGGTCGCGGTCGGCGCCGTTATGGAAGGCGGCACGGTTGGCGTGGTCGAAGCCTCCCGTCATTCGGGGTTTGCCGACGGCGACATTGTCGTTGGCCGCACCGGTTGGCAGGACTATGCGCTGTCGAACGGCGAGGGGCTGCGCAAGATCACCGCGCCCGGCCCCGGCGGCCCGCCAATTTCCACAGCACTCGGCGTGCTCGGCATGCCGGGGCTGACCGCCTATACCGGGTTGTTGAATATTGGACAGCCGAAGGCGGGGGAAACCCTGGTTGTGGCGGCGGCGTCCGGGGCCGTCGGCAGTGTCGTCGGGCAGATCGGCAAGATCAAGGGCTGTCGGGTCGTCGGCGTCGCCGGAGGGCCGGACAAATGCCGCTACGTCGTCGATGAACTCGGCTTCGACGCGTGCATCGATCATCGCGCGGCGGATTTCGAAGACCAGCTTGCCGCCGCCTGCCCGGACCGGATCGACATCTACTTTGAAAACGTCGCGGGGCGGGTGCTGGAAGCCGTCATCCCGCTGTTCAATTTCTTCGCCCGGATGCCGGTGTGCGGGTTGATTGCGCAATACAACATGACGGACCTGCCGGACGGCCCGAACAAACTGCCCCTGTTGATGCGCGCCGTGCTGACCAACCGGTTGAGCATGCGCGGCTTCATCGTGCGGGAATTCTGGTCCCAGCAGGATGAATTCCTGCGCGAAGCCGGGCAATGGATCAAGGACGGCAAGCTGAAATACAAGGAATACCGGGTCGCTGGATTGGAACGCGCGCCGGAAACCCTGATTGGCCTGTTGAAGGGCGAGAACTTCGGCAAGGTCGTGGTGGAAGTTTCCCCAGACCCAACCCAATAGGAGACCCACGATGAAAGCTGCCGTGATCGGCGAGTCCGGATTGGAAATACGCGACGCGATGATCCCCCGCCCGAAACCGAGCGAGGTTCTGGTGGAGGTGCGCGCGGCGGGGTTAAACCGCGCCGATCTGTTGATGGCTGCCGGGCGGTTCCACGGGTCGCATGGCGGCGCCGGGGTGGTTGCGGGGCTGGAATGGGCGGGCGAGGTCGTCGAAGTCGGACGCGAGGTGACGAATGTCAAACCCGGTGATCGCGTGATGTGCGCCGGGGCCGGGGGATACGCCGAATTCGCGGTGTGCGACTGGGGTCGCGCCATGGTGATCCCGGCCAACAACATGACCTATGAACAGGCCGCGACCTTGCCGGTGGCGCTGGCGACCATGCACGACGCCGTGGTCACCAACGGACGTCTCAGTGCGGGCGAGACGGTGCTGATCCAGGGCGCCAGTTCCGGCGTCGGGCTGATGGGAATGCAGATCGCCAGGCGCATGGGCGCGAAACTGGTCATCGGCACTTCGACCAATGCGGAACGCCGCGCCCGGTTGCCAGAATTTGGCGCCGATCTGGCGCTTGACTCCGCCGATCCCGACTGGCCGAACCAGGCCATGAA
>ERZ890510.2400-NODE-2400-length-10662-cov-6.893655_pt1 | contig 10662 bp, 10 predicted proteins | sample MGYA00521265_ERZ890510 | MGnify/ENA primary metagenome ERZ890510 (study PRJEB32303, sample SAMEA104408624) | aquatic metagenome | biome: Brackish water; feature: Chemocline; material: water | place: Baltic Sea | collected 2014-10-26T21:54:00 | depth 110 m ...
TTTCTTGTCCGCGATGCGTAAAGCGTTGGTCGCCGCCGCCCCGACAACGATTGCCGTGCCGTGCTGATCGTCATGGAAAACCGGAATGTTCATTCGCTCGCGGCACAGTTTTTCGACGATAAAACAATCGGGCGCCTTGATATCCTCAAGGTTAATCGCCCCGAACGAGGGCTCAAGCGCGGTCACAATATCCGCTAGCTTGTATGGATCGCTTTCATTCAGTTCGATATCAAAACAGTCGATATTGGCGAATTTCTTGAACAGAACCGCCTTGCCTTCCATCACTGGTTTGGCCGCCAATGGCCCGATATTGCCCAGCCCTAAAACCGCCGTGCCGTTGGTAACCACGGCCACCAGATTGGCGCGCGCCGTATACCGCGCCGCCGCCGAGGGATCGGCCTTGATTTCCAGACAGGCCTCGGCCACGCCGGGGCTGTATGCGCGGGCCAGATCGCGGCCATTTGCCATCGGTTTGGTCGCACGGATTTCCAGCTTTCCGGGTTTCGGAAACTCGTGATAATCCAGCGCCGCCTGGCGGGTTGCATCGTTCGAACGGTCGTTCATCATGTTGTTCCTACATCTGAGGCCACGGAAACTAGTTTAGTATTAAACTTTTTGCGCAAAATCCACGGAAAACGCGAAAAACCGTCGGGGTCGCGGTTGAAACTCCGCCACCACGCCCCATTTCCGGTGAAACCTTTGGGCCATTTACAGGATGCCGGATGCTGCAGCGCGCGATAGACAGTTTTTTCCTTCACGAGGCCTCTGGTGGTATTCTTTTGATCTTGTCCGCTGTCGCAGCGATGCTGGTGGCAAATTCCCCGTTGCTTCAAGCCTACACCGATTTGTTGAACACGCCGCTTGCCGTCACAATCAATGTTGAGGGCATCTCCAAGCCGCTGATCCTGTGGATCAATGACGGCCTGATGGCAATTTTCTTTTTCCTGATCGGGCTTGAGCTGAAGCGCGAGGTTCTTGAAGGTAAACTGAAAAACCCGCGCGACGTTATTCTGCCCGGAATAGCTGCCGTGGGCGGCATGGCGATTCCTGCGCTCATATTTGTGTCTTTCAACTGGAACGAACCATCGAACCTGCAGGGCTGGGCGATTCCCGCTGCGACAGATATCGCCTTTGCTTTGGGTGTTCTGGCACTGCTTGGCGACCGGATTCCCGCCAGCCTGAAAGTGTTCCTGCTGACCCTTGCCATTCTGGATGATATAGGCGCAATCATTATCATCGCGTTGTTTTACACAGCCGACCTTAGCCTTGGTCATCTGAGCATGGCCTTGCTGCCGATCGCCGGCATGGCGTGGCAGAACATGCGCGGCGCCCACCGGGTGGCCCCGACTTTGTTGCTGGGTCTGGCAGTTTGGGTGCTGGTGCTGAAATCCGGCGTGCATGCCACGCTGGCCGGGGTGATCACAGCGTTTTTCATCCCGCTCAAGGACAAGCACGGCAAATCGCCTCTGCACGCCGTCGAGCATTCGCTGGCGCCTTACGTCCTGTTCCTGATCGTACCGGTTTTCGCCTTTGCCAATGCCGGTGTATCGTTGGGAGGTCTGGGTCTGAACGACCTGTTGGCCCCCTTGCCACTTGGCATTGCCGCCGGCCTGGTGCTGGGCAAGCAACTCGGGGTGTTCGGCTTTACCTGGGCGCTGGTCAAACTGCGCGTCGTGCAGTTGCCAATCGGGGCGACATGGGCGCATATTTACGGGCTTGCCTGCCTTGCCGGGATTGGGTTCACCATGTCGTTGTTCATCGGCGGGCTGAGTTTTGCGAACGACGCCCATACTGATGCGGTCAAGCTTGGTGTCTTGCTTGGTTCGGGCATTTCGGCGGTCTTGGGATATGCGGTGCTGCGGCTTGCCAGCAAGACCACGCCCCCTGTCACCGGCGTCTAACCGGCCCGCATTAACACCCTCATTAACTAAGGCACCCAGCGGCGTCACTTCCGCGCGGCCCTGATCAAAGCAAGAATGTTTTTTGCCGCCTCGGGGATGTTGGTTCCGGGACCAAATATCGCCTTTACCCCGGCTTTCATCAGGAAATCATAGTCCTGATGCGGGATCACCCCGCCGCAGATTACCAGAATTTCCCCGGCTCCGGCTGCCGTCAACGCTTCAACGAGTTTTGGGGCCAGCGTCTTGTGACCTGCCGCTTGCGACGAAATCCCGATGACATGCACGTCATTGTCAATCGCGTCCTGCGCCGCCTCCTCCGGGGTCTGAAACAGCGGGCCGACATCCACGTCAAAACCGATATCGGCAAATGCTGTCGCGATGACTTTCGCGCCCCGGTCATGACCATCCTGGCCCATCTTGACCACCAGCATCCGCGGTCTGCGGCCTTCTTCTTCGGCAAATGCCTCGACATCCTTCTGGATAGCGGCAAAGCCTTCGTCGCCCGCATAGGCGGCGCCATAAACGCCAGCCAATGTTTTTACCTCGGCGCGGTGACGCCCGAATGCTTTTTCCATAGCGTCTGAAATCTCCCCGATGGTGGCGCGGGCGCGGGCCGCAGTTATCGCAAGTTCAAGCAAGTTACCCTGCCCAGTGGTGGCGGCCTGCTCAAGCGCCACAAGGGCGCCATCGCAGGCCGCCGCATCACGGGTGCCCCGGATGCGCGCCAGCCGTTCAATCTGGCTATCGCGAACTGCCGAGTTGTCAATGTCGCGCACCTCGATCACCGGTTCGGTTTGCAGGCGGTATTTGTTCACGCCCACAACAACTTCTTGCCCACGATCGACCGCAGCCTGCCGTTTGGCGGCGGCCTCTTCGATCCTGAGTTTCGGCATGCCGCTGGCCACCGCCTTGGTCATGCCACCCAAGTCATCGACCTCCTGGATCAATGCCCAGGCAGCCTCGGCCATGTCGGCTGTTAGTTTTTCGATGTAATAAGACCCGGCCAGCGGATCGACCACGTTGGTCACCCCGGTTTCATGCTGCAATATCAACTGGGTATTGCGCGCAAGCCGGGCAGAAGCCTCGGTCGGCAGCGCGATTGCCTCGTCAAAGCTGTTGGTATGCAGGCTTTGGGTGCCGCCCAGAACCGCGCTCATCGCCTCGTAAGCGGTGCGCACAACGTTGTTGTAAGGGTCCTGTTCGGCCAAAGACACGCCCGAGGTCTGGCAATGGGTCCGGAGCATCGAGCTTTGCGCCACTTTGGGATTGAACTCGGCCATGATTTTTGACCACAGCAACCGTGCAGCGCGCAATTTGGCGATTTCCATGAAGAAATTCGTGCCGATTGCGAAAAAGAACGACAGCCGCCCGGCAAAGGCATCCACATCCATACCGCGTTCAATCGCGGCTTTCACATATTCGCGCCCGTCCGCCAGCGTAAACGCCAGTTCCTGAACCAGATTGGCCCCGGCTTCCTGCATGTGATAGCCCGAAATCGAGATCGAATTATAGCGTGGCATTTTATTCGAAGTGTATTCAATGATGTCAGAAACAATCCGCATCGACGGTTCAGGCGGATAGATATAGGTGTTGCGCACCATGAATTCTTTCAGAATGTCGTTCTGGATGGTGCCCGACAGCAGCGACTGATCGACACCCTGTTCTTCGCCCGCCACGATGAAGGCAGCCAAAACCGGAATAACCGCGCCATTCATTGTCATCGACACCGAAATCTTATCCAGCGGAATACCGTCAAACAGGATTTTCATGTCCTCGACACTGTCAATCGCCACCCCCGCTTTGCCGACATCGCCCATCACCCGTGGATGGTCGCTGTCATAGCCGCGATGGGTCGCCAGATCGAAGGCCACCGAAACGCCCTGTTGCCCTGCCCCCAGATTGGCGCGGTAAAACGCGTTGCTTTCCTCGGCGGTGGAAAACCCGGCATATTGCCGGATCGTCCAGGGGCGGCCAGCATACATCGTCGCCTTGGGCCCACGGGTATAAGGTGCCATCCCCGGCATATCGCCGACATGATCCAGACCGGCCAGATCTTCGGGGCCATAAACCGGTTTCACTTTGATGCCTTCGGGCGTCATCCAATCCAGCGATTCAAGCGGTTTGCCACGCAGTTCTTTCGCAGCGATTTTCGCCCATTTTTCAACTTGTTCGCTCATCCAAAGCCCCTTTTCGTCTTTTCCGGTGGTGCAAGGTCAAAGGCTTCGACCGCTTCCACAAATTTCAATCGTCCAACCGAGGCACCGCGCAGCCATGCCAGATCAATGGCATATTGCGCCTGCATCGCCTCGATGTGATGCGCGCCCATCGGCATGAACCGCCCGTCACCCGCCGCAATCTGCGCCTCGGAGCCGTCACGCCGTTGTGCCAAAATTGACCGCAATGCGTCGCGACCGGGCGAGGCATTGTGCTGTTGTTCCATCAATCCAAGATGCAGATTACGCTGTCCGTTGGTCAGAATTTTCAGCTGTGCAGCGGGTTGTCTGACCATGCGGTCAAACTCCCACACCATAATATCAGCGCGCGGAAAAGCCGCCGCCACATCGTTGATTACCCGCCGCCACGTGCGCGGTTGGGTCACCAACTGGTCAAAATCATCCTCGTCCAGCAGGCGATGCCCCAGCGGGATTGAATGCGCCATAGAGGACGCCCAAAAATCCTGATAGGGCCGGATTGCCAGACCGATCCGCCCGCAAACCGGGCCAAACATCTCGGCAAACCGGGCCAGACGCTCATCCAATCGCGGATACAATTGATGCGACCGCAGATTGCCGCGAATACCGCCAAGGATGTTTTCCTCGGTGATCAGCAGGTTGCGGCATTGCTTGCGCGCCAGACGATCCATCTCGATGGCGATCACGCCTTTGTTGCGGGCGACCAGCCGCGTGGTTTCACCAGCCTCGGCATCAAACCCGCGCAGCAATCCGGAAAACAACCGGCCACGGGTTTCGCTTGGTCCCCAGACGGTCACGCCATTTTTCTTCAAATTTTGGGCATTTTGTTGGAGGCTTCGTTGCAGTGTCGTCGTTCCGGTGCGATGTGCACCCATATGAAGGATTACCTCCAAAAGCGATCTGACCTTTCGCGCCAACCGATATGCAATAACCAGCAGCATTAGCCAAAACTCCTGACTGGTTGATTAACACAGACGCGATTGTCGCTAAATTCCAATGCCCCCTTCGCGCGCCGCACCAAAACCCCTATATGAAAGACCAGAGGAGTTCCGATGCGCCGTATTATCCCGTTTATCCTGTTATTGATTTCCCCCATGGCGATGGCCCAAACCGTCGATCCGTTGGCGGAATACGTCTGGCTGTCGCGCCTTTTGGTGATCTTCGCCGATTCGCCCGACGATCCACGATACACCCGCCAGATCGAAATGCTGGACAGCGACCCCGATGCCCTGACCGAACGCCAGATCGTGCTGTTGGTCGATACCGACCCGGCTGCAAACGGCCCTTTGCGCCAGAAAATGCACCCGCACGGCTTTATGCTGGTGGTGATCGACAAAGACGGCAGCATCCTGTTTCGCAAACCAACCCCGTGGAGCGTCCGCGAGCTTAGCCGTGCCATCGACAAAACCCCCTTCCGTATGGACGAGATAGACGAGGCGTTGGGCAAGTAGGCCTGCTTGTCAAAATCCTTAGGTCTTGAAACTATGTTTGGACGCAGCCACCGGATCAAAGAAAAAGATGTCTGCCATGGCCGCAACACGCAAAAAACCAACCCCGATTGCAGGCCAGAACGGGCCACGCCCAAGCTATTGATATTCTGCGCCTCTCTATCCATTACGCTGTCCCAATTCTTGATCAATGACCGAAACTGCATTTCGTCTCAGTGAGATTGCCTGAATTTTCAGGCTGACATAATCGACACGCAAAGCTTCACGCCCTTCAACACTGATCGCTTTGAGAGAATCAGACATCGCCCCTATTCAAACTCCATAATCACTTCGTCCACCTTCAGGCTGTCGCCCGCCTTGGCGTTGATTTTCACCACAATGCCTTTGCGCTCGGCCCGCAGCACGTTCTCCATTTTCATCGCTTCGACCGTACACAAGGCCTGACCGTCCTGAACCATGTCGCCTTCGGAAACCGCAACCGACACCACAAGCCCCGGCATCGGACACAACAACAGCTTGGACGTATCCGGTGGGGATTTTTCGATCATATGACGGGCCAGCTGAAACACCCGCGGGGTGCGCACTGTGACCTTCAGATCGGCCCCGCGATGGCGCATCCGGTATCCAGACGGCGCGCGTTCAACCTTGATCACCAGCGCCTGACCATCCACATCCATCACCGCAAGCGCCACACCCGGCACCCAGTCACTTGCCACGCGATGCGTTTCGCCATCGGCAAATGTCACATCGGCCCCGGTTTTGTCAGCCGCAATCACCACTGAAAAATCCTGCCCGCCCAGCGAAATAACCCAGTCCGTGCCAACCTCGCGTTCGTGGTTGTTCATCCGGCCGCTGATACGGGCATCGCGGATTTCCTGCACCCGGTTCATCGCCGCCGCCGCAGCCGCCAACCGCCGCAGTACCGGTTGTGGCAAGGCCACACCGTCAAACCCATCGGGGAATTCTTCCTCGATAAACGCCGTGGTCATATTGCCAGAAATGAACTTCGGATGATCCATGACCGAGGCCAGAAACGGGATGTTATGGCCAATGCCTTCAACTTCAAACGAGTCAAGTGCCGTGCGCATCACCTCGATCGCGTGATCACGATCCTTGCCCCACGAGCACAGCTTGGCGATCATCGGGTCATAAAACCGGCTGATCTCGCCACCTTCAAAAACCCCGGTATCATTGCGCACCACTTCGGTATCACTGGCGCGCTCTGCCGGTGGGCGATAGCGCGTCAAGCGGCCAATCGAGGGCAGAAACCCGCGATAGGGATCCTCGGCATATAACCGGCTTTCCATGGCCCAGCCGTTGATGCCGATATCATCCTGTGACAGCGCCAGCTTTTCGCCGTAAGCCACCCGGATCATCTGTTCAACCAGATCAATCCCGGTGATCAGTTCGGTGACCGGATGTTCGACCTGAAGGCGGGTGTTCATCTCAAGGAAATAGAAATTGCGGTTCCCGTCGACGATGAATTCCACCGTACCGGCGCTGCAATAATCCACCGCTGCCGCCAGCGCGACCGATTGTTCGCCCATCGCCTTGCGGGTCGCTGCATCCAGAAACGGTGACGGGGCTTCTTCGATAACCTTTTGGTTCCGTCGCTGGATCGAACATTCCCGTTCGTTCAGATAAAGAATCGTACCGTGCTTATCGCCCAGCACCTGAATTTCGATGTGCCGTGGCTGGGTGACAAACTTTTCAATGAAAATCCGGTCATCACCAAACGACGCCGCTGCCTCATTTTTCGAGCTTTGAAACCCCTCGCGCGCTTCCTGATCGTTCCACGCAACCCGCATCCCCTTGCCACCGCCCCCGGCGCTGGCCTTGATCATCACCGGATAGCCGACCTCTTTGGCGATCTTCACCGCATGTTCGGCGTCGTCAATCAGACCCATATAGCCCGGCACCGTTGAAACCCCGGCTTGTTGCGCCAGTTTCTTGCTGGTGATCTTGTCGCCCATCGCCTCGATCGCGCCAGCAGGTGGCCCGATAAAGGCTACACCGGCAGCTTCCAAAGCCTCGGCAAACTTGCGGTTTTCCGACAGGAACCCGTAACCCGGATGCACAGCCTCAGCACCGGTTGCTGCAATCGCCGCCATGATTTTGTCGATCACGATATAGGACTGGTTGGCCGGACTCGGCCCGATATGCACCGCCTCATCCGCCATTTCCACATGCAGCGCGTTCTTATCCGCATCGGAATAAACCGCAACCGTTTTGATCCCCATCTTGCGGGCAGTCTTGATAACCCGGCAGGCGATTTCACCACGGTTCGCGATCAGGATTTTCTTGAACATTTACAGCGTCCTTTGCGGCAGACGGGCAAGGATAGCCCGCGTAATGTCAGATGAGGGGGAAAGCGCAGGCACTGGCCCACAGGCAAAAGAAAGGGCCCGGCTGCCAAGCAACCAGGCCCTATAGAGGGGAAGGGTATTTTCGAAGTAACCTCGTGACCGGAAAGGGACGCAAGCTCCTGCCACACCCTGAACATAGGATGGGCCGGCCCTTGAGGCCAGCACAGAAAATGTCCGCACCGCCACTTCGGCAACAACCTGCCAAATCGAACGGAGCATAAGCAAGATCACGCCGAATACTCGGTAAAGATGTCCGGAAAAGACGCCATCGCCCGGCCTACATCGATTTTCAGCATCGCTTCATAACTTTTAGGATCGAAATTCGCCTCGGCTGGAACAACCTCGCGGCCAAACAACCAGCTTAACCGCCCGGCATCCAGATTGCCGCGTTCAAACGGTTCGGCGCCAAAATGCTCCCACAACGCCTCCAGAAACGCCGTATCCGTCCGCCGGTCAGCAGGTCTGCGATCCGCATAGCGTTCACGCGCGATCAGCGGTGTCACCCCACGCGGATTGCCCCGCCTGACGACAAACTGGAAATCGCTGCTGGGCATCCGCCCGGGAAATCCTCGATGTTTCAGCATTTGTTTTCCCTCAATAGGTCCATTCGCAAACCCCTGTTGATACGCGGAACGCCCCGATGAATTGCGTCACACCGTTGTCAGAAACCCCGCGCGGAATTGGCGCGCTCATCAGGTTCACGATAATCTCGTCAACAACCCCTGTGGCCTGCACCAGTGGCAGGCCGATATGGGTGCACAAATGCGCAATATCCGCCTCGGCGGTGGCAAAGTTGACCTTGCCCGCTGCCTTGCCAATCGACGGCGTCAGATACCGCATGATCAACCAGGCCTCGCCCTTGGTCCCTTCACTCTGATGGTCTTCCCACAGGAATTCATAGGGCAGAACCAACTGGCCCGACGGCACCGACAAAGGCTCGGCCGCCGTTGCGGGCGACCAGAGCACCGAAACCAGCAATGCCAGCACCAGCCGCATCAAAACGCCCCCCAGGCCAGCAAACCACAGATACAAGCCGCCCAAAACGCCACCCACTGCGGCATTTGGTTCATCCGAAAACCTTCACGCCGCATCGCCAGAAAACTCAACGCGCCCAGCGCATAGCTGTAAACCGTCGCCAACATCGCCAAGGGCAGAAAATCCAGCCGCCACAGCGGTGCCAGATAACAAACGGTCAGCACGATCATCGTGACCCCGCCCCAGTCCCAACTGAATTTCAGTGTATGCTTGGCGACGTGATGCAGATCAGCGTTCAACAACGGCCCAACGATCAGGCGGTTGCCGCGCACGACATGCAGATAGAACCCAATGGCCGAGATTAACCCCGCAAGGATCAGCAGAATATCCCTCATTCCGGGGCCTCCGCATCTGTCGTGGCAAATTCAGCGGGCGAGGTGATTTCAAGCAATTCCATATCTTCAGAATGCCGAACCTCGCGGTGACGAATTCCGGCGGGTTGCAACACACACGACCCGGCCCGCAGCATGTGCAGCCCCTCGCCCTCGTATTCAAACTCGACCCAGCCTTTTGTCACGTAAACCAACTGGAACTCCAAGTCATGGCGGTGCCAAGCCCCGGAAGAATGCGCCCCCGGCACCGCCCGGATCACATGCGCGCCGAACTTGCCCTGGGTCGCCGCCGGTATCCCCATATGCCGATACTCAAAGAACGAGCGCAGCCCCGCCCCCTCAAAAGCCGAACTGTCCGCATGGCTGATGGTGAAGGCTTGGTTCTTGTAAAGTTGGGTCATTTGTATGTTCTCCCGAAATTGTCCAGCGCAGCCGACAGAGCACCGCAGCCCCGGACTTGATCCGGGGCCTCGCCCGATTTGCAATTATGCAGCTCTTTACGCAATCTTAACCTCACTCTTACCAACCGGTTAACGGCTGCAAACTCCGCAAAGCCCTGATAACCCGTTAACCATCTGATTTACCGCCATTCGTATGTACCGGTTGTGTACAGGTTGTGTACGCCTTGTGCATACCTCACAGCGGGATGTTATCGTGCTTTTTCCATGGATTTGTCAGGCTTTTATTGCGCAACGACGCGAACGACCGCGCCACCCTTTTGCGGGTCGCATGCGGCATGATTACATCGTCTATGAACCCTTTTTCCGCCGCCACAAACGGGTTGGCAAAACGGTTCTCATAATCCGCGGTGCGCTGCGCGATCTTCTCAGGCTCGCCCAGTTCAGACCGGTACAAAATCTCGACCGCACCCTTGGCCCCCATCACCGCAATCTGCGCGGTTGGCCAGGCATAATTGAAATCACCCCGCAGGTGTTTTGACGCCATAACGTCATAGGCCCCGCCATAAGCTTTGCGGGTAATTACCGTGACTTTCGGCACCGTCGCTTCGCCATATGCAAACAGCAGTTTCGCACCATGCTTGATCACACCGCCATATTCCTGCGAGGTTCCGGGCAGGAATCCCGGCACGTCAACCAGCGTCAGGATCGGGATTTCAAACGCATCACAGAACCGCACAAACCGCGCGGCTTTGCGGGACGCGTCAATATCCAGACACCCGGCGAGCACCAGCGGCTGGTTCGCGACCAGTCCCACAGTGGCGCCTTCCAGACGGATGAAACCGGTCAGGATATTGCCAGCGAAATCCGCCTGCGTTTCAAAGAAATCACCTTCATCCGCCAGCTTGCGGACCAGTTCTTTCATGTCATAAGGCTGGTTCGGATTCTCGGGAATAAGCGTATCGAGCGACATATCCAACCGCGCCGGAT
>ERZ890510.2402-NODE-2402-length-10660-cov-5.173880_pt1 | contig 10660 bp, 9 predicted proteins | sample MGYA00521265_ERZ890510 | MGnify/ENA primary metagenome ERZ890510 (study PRJEB32303, sample SAMEA104408624) | aquatic metagenome | biome: Brackish water; feature: Chemocline; material: water | place: Baltic Sea | collected 2014-10-26T21:54:00 | depth 110 m ...
GTAGCCCTCTTCCAGCACCGCCTGCGCCTTTTCAACATAGGCCGCCCCCGTGTGTGTGTCACCAGCGGCACAGTCGGCGTACAGGCGGATCCGCTCACGGTAGCGTCCGCCGAGCAGTTGATACACGGGCACACCGAGCGCTTTGCCAACGATGTCGTACAGCGCGTTCTCAATCCCGGTGAGGGCAAAAGTCCAGGGCGCACTCGAACCGCCCGAGTAGCGTCCACGGCGACGCAGCTTCTCATAGAGTGGTGCGATGTTCATCGGATCCTCGCCGACGAGCATCTCGCGGTTGTGCAGCACCATGCTCTTTACCGTCATCGGCCCCGCCATATGACCCGCCGAATTGCATTCGCCTGTGCCGACGAGGCCGGCATCGGTGTAGATGCGCACAAAGGTCCAGACACTGCCACCGCTGTGCGGCTCGGGACGGCCGATGACACATGCCTGTACGTCGGTGATCTTCACTGGACCCATTCCCCCTGTTCCATCACTGGCTCCGTCGAACCATCTGTGCGCACGCCGGCAACATCCATCTGTGCCCCGCCAATCATAAAGTCCACGTGTGTCAGGCTATCGTTGACGCCGGCAGCTGCGAGCTCTTCCGCGGACCTATCGTGGCCACCCTGCAGACACTCGGAATACGCCTTGCCAATGGCGATATGGCTGGCAGCGTTCTCATCGAACAGGGTGTCATAGAACAGCACGCCGGACGTCGAGATCGGCGAGGAGGCTGGCACCAGTGCGACCTCACCAAGTCGGGCCGAGCCCTCGTCGGTGTCGATGAGTCCCTGCATGACGCTCTGCCCGGCGTCGGCCGTGACCTCCACGGCACGGCCGGCGACGAACCGCACCTTCAGCCCCTCGATCAGGGTGCCACCATAGTTGAGCGGCTTCGACGCCGTCACCGTGCCGTCCACACGATCCTTGTGTGGCAGCGAAAACACTTCCTCCGTTGGCACATTCGGTGTGAAGGTGATACCGGAGTCCGTCGTCGACGAGCCCCCGATCCAGCGATGCCCCGGCACCAGCCCCACGGTGAGATCGGTACCGGGTCCGACGAAGTGCAGCGCCCCATAGGCGGCATCGGTGAGTGCTGCCCCCCGCCGCGCCAGCTCTGCCAGATGGGTATTCCAGGCGGCGACGGGATCGGGATCGTTCAGGCGACAGGCACCACCGATCGCCTCCCAGAGTTGCGCCATGGCGGCATCCTCGGACACTCCGGGAAAGACCTGTTGGGCCCAGGCGGGAATCGGCACGGACAACACGCACCAGTTGACCTTGTGCGATGTGATGTACGTCAGGAACTGTCGTCTGTGGGTGGCACCTGTGCGCTGCACCGTCGTTACCAGCTCCGGATCCTGGTCCTTCAACAATTGCGGATCCGTGCCACGAACACTGAGAAAGGCATCCCCCCCGTGGGCCCCGGCCAACATCGCCTCGCTGTGCCACACCGGGTATTCGGCGAAGGAATCACGTGGCGCGTGCTCGAAACGGGCCAGGGTCACACCATCGTCTGTCCAGTTCATCTCCACGTAGCGCGCTCCCCGTCTGTAAGCGGCGGCGACGATGGCGCGCGCCAGAGGTGCTGCGCTTACGGGCGTTGACAACCACAGCCGTTGCCCGGCCTGCAGACTGAGTCCTACATCCAACGCCAGGTCCGCATAGGCGGCGTAACGCTCTTGCATTGCTGTCACTGCTGAATCCCCTCTTCTTATGGTGCCTGTCTGCTGGGTACATGTGCCGGTGCCATGAACAACAACCATGACCGACAGCGAGAAGTGTCTCTTCGATCGGTAAAGTACAGGCTCGGGATCGTGCCAGCTTTACAGCGTGGCGCAGTCAATTCCCCGCCGCCCGGCCCCGGGTCAACTGTCGGACCCAGTCCGTTTGGCTGGCGACGAAGCGCTGCATGAGATCCTGGCGCTCGGCCCCCAGATTGCGGGTTTCACCCGGATCGTTGTCGAGGTTGGCCAGGAAGCCTACGTCGTTTTCGACGGTGAGTTTCCACGGACCTTCGCGCATGGCCCAGTCTTTGGCGTAGATCCAGTGCATGATCGCCCGCGGTGGCGGCGCCATCGAGCTTTTGATCACGGCTGCGAGGCTGTGGCCGTCGAGGCGTCGGTCTGGCGGTGCCACCCCCGTGTAGGCTGCCAGCGTGGGCAGCAGATCCGTCCCCATGGCGGGTTGGGTGCGCAGCTGGCCGGCGGCAATCGTCTCAGGCCAGGAGATTATGAAGGGGACACGAATGCCACCCTCCCACAGAGTCGCCTTGTGTCCGCGCAGGCTCCCGGCGCTGCCGCCGCCGCCACGTTCCTCGTTGGATGGACCATGATCGGAGGCAAAGACGACGATGGTATCCTCCCGTAAGCCGTTGTCTTCGAGGCAGTCCAGGATCTGGCCGACGCGCTCGTCCAGCGTCCACACGCAGGCCGCGTACTGGCGTCGCAGGGGATCGGTGATGTGGGAAAACCGGTCGAGCGCCCCGGGTGCCGGTTGCAGCGGGTAATGGGGCAGGTTGAAGGGCAGGTAGAGAAAGAAGGGCTGGTCCTTGTTCTGCTCGATGAAGCGGGTCGATTCGCGCACGATGATGTCCGGGAAGTAGACACCATCTTCGTGGAGTTCCTCCATGTTGTGCATCAGCACATGGCGATGAATGCCGCCCCAGTAGTAGTAGTGGGAGTAGCTGTCCATGGCACCATTCTTGTATCCCAGGAATTCGTCGAACCCCTGATTGTTCGGGCTGAACTCCTCAGGGATCCCCATGTGCCACTTGCCGAACAGGGCCGTCCGGTATCCGGCGGCACCGAACATCTCGGCGAGAGTGACCTCTGACGCCCTCATGCCCAGATTGGATTGGGTACCGTAGTTGTAGTGCCGTCCCGTGAGGAAGGACATGCGCGACGGTGTACACACCGGTGCCGTCACATAGAACTGCGACAAGCGCGTGCCCGATTCGGCCAGAGCGTCGATGTTGGGTGTGCGCACGTCGACGCCACCATAACATCCCAGATCACCGTAGCCCAAATCATCAGCAAGAATGAAGATGACATTGGGCTGGGAGCGACGAGTCGGCGGTGGGGCACAGGACAGCAGGGGGGACGCGGCAAGCAGGGCCGCGCCGGCGCCGAGGGACCGAAGGGCCTGTCGGCGCGACAACCCGGGTGAGAACATGGGCTCAACCTTGAGGGGAGGCAGTGAAGACTTTACCACCGGCATGGTTGCCGATGAATGTACGCAGCACCTAAAGGGCACCGGATTTCATGGGTTGCCGCTGGTATCTCGACCTCCCGTCAACGGAAAGCCACGCGCGCATCGGACACCGGGATCTGCGCATCACCGAGATCCAGGCAGCGACGTTGCGTCTGTCCCTGTCGATGTGCGCGGGCATCCACGATACAACCCCGGGCTGCGCAGCGCCAACAACATCCTCCCCGCCTGATGGTTGTGATCCTGACGCTGACGCCGGTGGCGGTGACGTCCATGGCCATCGTGCGCGAGCGCAAGCATGGCTCGCTGGAGCCGTTGATCGTCACGCCGCTGGTGCCTTGGCAGGGCAGGACCGGGCAGAAGGCAGGGGTGCCGCTGCGATGACGCGGCAGCAGATGTGAACTCGGGCGCCAACACGATCACCTCACGAAAAGGCCTACCGAGACGGCAGCTACATCTACAGGACCGTAAAGATTGCGCCGATCGTCATAGCCGTAAGAGCAATCATAGCCGTCAGCAGCAACGCGAATCGATACGCTTCGTCAGGCTCTCATTCACAGCATCAATGCGGGCCGTCGAGGCCTGCGCCAATCGGTCCATACGGTCGTGCATGGCACGGCCCCCCAGGCGCAGGTCCTGGATCTCTTCCCGCAGGTAGGCAATGCCCCCGTGCATGTCGTCCTCGGCAGGTGGGTGAGACTTCGGTCTGTCGGCCACGCTCTCGACTCACTGGAGTATAATCTGCCGTTGACGTCCGACGAACGTGCGCCAGCTGTTTCCAGGGCACCCGGAGGTGCGTGCAATGACACGCGCGCGGTGATTGCTTTCCCAGTGGGCAGAAACTTCGTGCCCGGAGGGGAACACGAGGCCCGGGTAAGGGTCACTCATGCCCCAACGCCAGCCACCAGGCTGCCGCCAGGATCAGCAGCGCTGTCCCGCCCGGCACCGCTTGGCCGCCAACAGCCAGGCGCCAGCGGAACCTCACACTGCCAACCATCCATCCCATGGCCATCCCGACGGTTACGCCCGTCAGATGCGCCATGACATCCGTGCGCTCTCCCGCTGTGCCCAGCAGACCCAGGAACACCGCTCCGATCACCGGCGGTGCCCAGCGCCGCAAGCGGCTCCGGCGCGACCCAAGCGGTCGGCGCCACTGAAGTCCCATGAGCATGCCAACGGCACCAAAGACGCTTGTCGAGGCGCCGATCGACGCGTGCGCGGGCGTGTGGATCCAGGCGTTGAGACCGTTCCCCAGAGCTCCGCTCAATACCAGGCCCAACCCGGCCCAACCCACGCCGATCTCCTGGGCAAGCAGGACACCGAAGACCGAACCGAAGACCAGGTTGTTCAGCAGATGCGAGCCGTCCGCGTGCAGGGTGAGGGCCGTCACCGTCCGCCAGAGCTGGCCCTGGCCGATGAGTCGCGCCTGCGCCTTGCCGGCCTCGAGCCAGTCGAAGCCGAAGACCCGGAACCGGTCCAGGTTGTGGAAGCTCAGCAGCACGCACCCGTAGCCGGGCAGAAAACCCGACCCGGAGCCAGGTTCCGGAAAGTCCGCTGCTGCCGGCGGTAGCTCTTCGTCCTCGGCCTGGTACTCGGCCAATTCCCGCCGCGCCCGTTGTTCTTCTGACACCGGCACCAGCAGGCAGAAGCTCTCCTGCTCCTCGGTCAGCCAGTGGTCGATACCCAGCGCTGCCAGCACCAGCACGAATTCCAGCCAGCGGTCGCGGTCCCAGCCACGGTAGATCTCCTGCCAGTCCTGCTCACCGCTTTGAGGCACGTCCACGCGCTCACACCTTCAGACCTCGCGGGGCGAGCGGCAGCGACCGCAGGCGGATCCCCGTCGCGTCGAAGATGGCATTGCCAATGGCGGGGGCGATGCCGCAGATCGGCGTCTCACCAGCGCCGGCAGAGGGCAGGTCCGGACGGTCGACGAGGACCACGTCGAGCTCGGGGACGTCGCTGAATCGAGGCACCCGATAACGCGCGAAAGAGGCTGTGTCGATGCGTCCCTGCGCGAAGCCGATGCGCTCGAACAGCGCTCCGCCGAGTCCCTGGACCATGCTGCCTTCAATCTGGTTGCGTAACTGCAGCGGGTTGACGATGGCGCCACACTCGAAGGCAGCCACGGCGCGCACGACACGCACTTTGCCGGTCGTACCATCGACTTCCACTTCCGCACATGTAGCGACGTAACCGCCCTTTTCCGTGCCGCCGGCGATGCCAAAACCACGACCGGCGATCTTGTGACGCGACGCCCACCCCAGACGTTCTGCGGCGGCCGCGAAGACAGCTGCCATGCGGTCGTCGGCCAGGTGGCGCAGGCGAAAGGCGAGGGGATCTTCGCCACGCAGGTGAGCGAGTTCATCCATGTGAGTTTCGCGGGCGAAGATGTTGGCCACCGACGCAAGACCCCGATACGAGCCCTGTCGCAACGGCGAATCAGCGCGAAGGAATTCGATGCGCTGGTTCGGCACGTTGTAGCCCATACGAATGCCCGAGCCGCCGGAGTTGATGTTGCGGTGTTCCCAGGCGACCAGACTGCCGCCGGCATCGGTGCCACTACGGATATCGATGACGCCACCTGGCCGGAAGTACGCCCAGGTAAACTCCTCCGCGCGGGTCCAGACGACACGCACGGGATGGCCCGTAGCCTGCGCCAGGCGCGCCGCTTCGATGGCGGCCTCGCCGGTGTGTTTGCCACCGTAACCGGACCCGGCGTCGGGCATGATCACGCGGACCTGTTCTTCCGGCAGGTCGAAGGCCCGGGAGAGCTCCGCACGTACACCGAAGGGACGCTGTGTTCCCGTCCAGACCGTGACTGCGCCAGCCGACCATTCGGCGACGGCTGCGCGCGGCTCGAGCGGTGTGTGGGCGATGAAATCGATGTTATACGTCTGGGCGTGCACGTGCGTGGCACTTGCCAGGGCGGTGTCGACGTCGCCCTCGTCGGCGTACAGGTGGTCGGAGACGGCTGTCGCCCGCAGGTGTTCGAACAAGGTAGCCGCTGAAACCGGGCTGGCCTGTTGGCGCCATTCGGCCGACAACGCCGCCAGCGCCCGATCTGCCATGGGCTCGGAAGGGGCAGTGACACCGACGAAGTTGCCGTCGCGCACGACAGCCACGCCGGGCAGTCCGCGGGCTTGCCCGTCATCGAGGGTGATGAGTTCGGCGCCGAAGGATGGGGGCCGCAGCACCCTGCCAACGAGCAGGCCCGGGCGGGTGATGTCGGACGGGTAGCGGTGTGTGCCCGTGACAAAGTCTCGACCGTTGACCTTGGGTGCGGAGCGGCCCGCAACCGTCCACTGCCCGGTGGCGGTGAGGACGGTACTGGCGTCGATGGTTCGGCTCAGTTGCCGGCCCTCGGTGAGTTCGCCATACCCGAGGGACCTGCCGCTGCGGGCGTGCACAACACGTCCGTCGATGGTCTGCAGCGCGGTCCGCTCGACAGCCAGGGATTCGGCGCCAAGATCGAGGAGCCACTCACGCGCTGCCGCCCCGGCGCGGCGCAGCTGAGGGGCCATGGCAGGCGTGCTGAGACTGCCGAAGGTGCCGCGATCGAAGGGCACCAGATCGGTGTCGCCCATGATCATGGCAATGCCGTCGAGAGCCAGGTGGAGTTCGTCGGCTACGGCCTGCGCCAGGGAGGTACGGATGTTCTGGCCGACTTCCACCTTGCCCGTGCAAACGGTGACGGCACCCTCTGGCCCGATATGCAGCCAGGCCCCGATGCGGTCCGTATCGATGCTTGTGGGTGGGCCCCCTGATCCGGACTCCTGCGCCAGCACATCCTGCGCCACGAGCAGGATCGCCATGCCGGCGCCCATGAGCTTGAGAAAGCTGCGGCGACTCTGGTCAAACCGGTAGAGTGGCGCCTGCAGGAGCTCGTAGCGTTCCACTTCAATGGTATCGGCGATCACTTCATGGGGCTCAGCCATTGGACCGCTCCCGCCCGATGGTGGCTGCTCGTTCGACTGCGGCGATGATCCGCGTGTACGTCCCGCAACGGCAGATGTTGCCTTCCATTGCGTGCACGATCTGCGCCCTTGTCGGAGAAGCATGCCGAGCCAGGAGGGCGACGCCGGACATGATCATGCCCGACGTACAGTAGCCGCACTGCAGAGCATCCTCCTCAAGAAAAGCCGCCTGCAGCGGATGCAGACCGTCATTTGTCGCCAGCCCCTCGACGCTGGTGATGGACTTGCCCTCAACCTGACCGACCTCCAACAGGCAGGAACGGACGGGCTTGCCATCGACGAGCACCGTGCACGCACCGCACTGACCCTCGCCACAGCCATAGTGGGTGCCCACGAGACCGAGGTCGTCGCGCAGGGCCGAGAGCAGAGATTTGCCCTCGGGATCCGACACGCTTCGGACCTGACCGTTTACCGTGAGTGTTGCGGATGCAGCCATGGCAGACTCCTGCGGGATGAGAGGGCAGCGCGGCCCGATGACGATCTGACCGCGGGCGCCTGCTGAAATACCGTGATGCCCATCTCCAGCTAGGGCTCACGTTGTTCCGGCGGCGTCCAGCTGCTCGGCGACATGGCGCATGCAATCGTCGACGCAGGATTCTGCGATATCTGCTGCCCGGGAGCAAGTATGGCCCCGCCGTCGCGAATGCTCTGGTGGCGACATTTGACAGGCCATCACTTCGCCGGCTACTTCGCCGCCTGCGCTGTCTGGGGTTCTGTGTCGAGTCGTTTCCGGGGTCGTTGGTTGAGGCCACGATCTTCTGGCAGCACTATTCACCCTTCTCGCAGAATCACCTCAGTACGCACCCGTAGAACCAAGGGGTTATGAATGACTGACAACGAGAGGTACCTCTTCGACCTGCAGGGCTACCTCGCCATACCGGACGCCCTGACGCCGGAACAGCTTGTCACACTGAATTCGATCCTCGACGAGCACATTACCAGCGACTGTGACGCTGACATGCAGAACCACCGCTTCGGCGGCCTGCTCGATTGGGGCGCGCCCTTCCGCGAGCTCATCGACAATGGCCCCATCACACCATATCTGGAACTCATCGTCGGTGCCAGGTTCCGTCTCGATCACGTCTACCTCGACGTCATCCGCTCCGGCACCAGCCCGATCGGCGCCACGCTGCATGGTGGCGGCCATGGCTTTGATCCGTCACAATACTACCGCTACGAGAATGGCCGGATGCACAACGGCCTTACCGTCGTCGCCTACAGCCTCACCGACGTCGGCGCCGAGGATGGTGGTACCGGTTGTGTTCCCGGATCACACAAGAGCAACTTCGGTTTCCCGGGGGAATGGCGAAACATGGATGAGGGCCTGCAGCCCATCATTCGTCGCGTAACCGGTCCGGCTGGCACGGCCGTCATCTTTACCGAAGCCCTCACCCATGGCGCCTTGCCGTGGACCGGCGCCGGCGAACGCCGCACCATCTTTTTCAAATTCAGTCCCCATGCTGTGTCGTGGGCCGCGGGCTACTTCGATGCCGGCAAGTACGACGGACTCAGTCAGCGGCAACGGGAGATTCTTGAGGCACCAAACGCGCGCTACGGCGGTCGGCCCCAGCCATGAGCTGACCTGCGACGAGACGGGACTTCGGCGGCCGTCTCAACGCCAGCGTGGCGCAACCTCATCGATAAACTGGCGCAGGCCCGCTGCGCTCGGGGCATCGAGAAACCACAGCATGAAGTGGGATACACCGATGTCGATGTAACCCTGCAGTTGCTCGGTCACCTGGGCCGCGTCGCCGATCAGTGTCATCCGCGCCAGCGCTTCGGGGGGCGTATCGGTGGCGCCTGACAGAAAGGCCGTCATCTGCGGGTCCGTCGTCGCCGGCGGGTTCAGTGCCAGCATGGTACGCAGCCTGGCGCGCACGCCATCCAGGTCGGGGGCGATCAGGATCTGCACCTCCAGGCTTTTCTCGATCTCGTCGTACCGACGTCCCACCTTGTCGCAGGCGGCCTGCAACGCCTGCAGCCGAACACGCAGGTCGGCGACCGGCACCGGCACGCTGTTCCAGCCCTGTGCATACCGTGCGACGGCGTCGAGCATGGCCGGATTCGGCTCACCGAGCCAGATGGGTGGATGGGGCTGTTGCACCGGACGCGGCATGCACCGGGCGCCGTGCAGTTGATGGAAGCGGCCGTGATAGTCCACCGGTCCCGGCGCCGTCCACAGGGCCAGCGTCAACTCCAACTCTTCCACCAGTTGCTCGATGCGTGCTTCCACGGGCTCGGCCCAGGGCAGCCCGTAGGCGGTGAACTCCTCGGCACGATTGCCACCGTCGACGAAATGAATCAGCCGCCCGCCGGACAACTGGTCCAACGTCGCCGTCATCTTCGCCGTCATCGACGCATGCCGCAGGAAATGGGCCATGTGAATCATGCCCAGCTTCGCCCGCTGTGTCGCCCCTGCCAGCGCCGCCAGCGTCGTCCATCCTTCAAGAATGGCGTCGTCGTGCCCGAGGAACAGGTGATCGGCGACCCACAGGGAATCGTACCCCAACCGATCAGCGGTGACAGCCAGGTCGAAGGTGGTCCTGGCGTCGAGGCGCTCGTATGCAGGTGTGCGGAACAGACCACCGCCGGGCATGGCGAAGATCGGTACACAAAAGCCGAACTGGATGTCATGCATCTGGTTCTCCTGTCAGCCGATGACGCGCATGGGCAGCAGCGGTTGTGCGGGATCGAGGCCGAAGTCGACGTCGACGATGTCGGCGCCACTGCCAAAACGCATACGACCCGTATGGAGTTCTGCTGCTGCCTCGGGTGCACCATATAACGGCCAGCTGTCGTAGTCGATCACCTCGCCATTGAGTCGATGCGGCCCGTTGAACTCCAGCTCCAGGCAGTCGCCGGCGAGCGTCGTCAGCGCCACCCTGCCTTCGGCAGACCAATCCTGCAGATCCAGTCCCGCCACGGTGCGCTGCGCGCAGAACTGCTCGAAGGATGCCACCGCCGTCGCCTCCACAGCTTCCAGGGCGATCCCCGGTGTGGGCCCGTCGATGCGCAACAACCAGCCATCGATGAGATCCCCATCGCTGACCATGATAGCGTCGTTGCGGGACTCGCGAATCCGCCACCAGTGGTATGTGGTCAGGGGACGGATGCCCACGTAGAAGTCGCCCATGTCGCCCAGCAGCCAGCCATCCTGCTCGATCCAGTCGATCGACATGGGCAGAAACATGTTGGCATAGGGTGCTTCGTCATCCTCCGGTATGCGGTACGTCACCAGCACCGCACCCTCATGCTGCGCAATGCGTTCGAAGGGAGACGCACCGAACAGCCGATCCACCGACTGCAGGTACGGCTTGCCGCCACCAACATCGCGCCGCGCATTCTGCGGCAACGGTCCAAGGAAGGCGCTGAATCGTTCCGGCCCCTGGAATGGATGATTGCAGGTGATCTTGGCCTGCTGCTTGGCACCGGACCAGGTAAGGTCCCAGGAAACCAGATCGATGGGCCCCGCCGCG
>ERZ890510.2403-NODE-2403-length-10645-cov-6.176204_pt1 | contig 10645 bp, 11 predicted proteins | sample MGYA00521265_ERZ890510 | MGnify/ENA primary metagenome ERZ890510 (study PRJEB32303, sample SAMEA104408624) | aquatic metagenome | biome: Brackish water; feature: Chemocline; material: water | place: Baltic Sea | collected 2014-10-26T21:54:00 | depth 110 m ...
CGACTGGTGCCGTTTCGGCACCCAGGATTCGACCGGCCTCGGCATCCGCATCGAGAAGTTCATGTGGGGTTCGTGGACACCCGCCAAGGTCAAGATGGCAGTCTCCGGCTGCCCGAGGAATTGCGCCGAGGCCACCTGCAAGGACGTTGGCGTGATCTGCGTCGACTCCGGCTACGAGATCCACTTTGCCGGCGCCGCCGGTCTCGACATCAAGGGCACGGTGATCCTCGGCCAGGTGAAGACCGAGGACGAGGCGCTCGAGCACATCGCGGCCGTGGTCCAGATGTATCGCGAGCAGGGCCGCTATCTCGAACGTATCTACAAATGGGCCGCTCGCGTCGGCGTCGATGAGATCAAACGCCAGATCGTCCAGGACGCCGGCAAGCGGCAAGCCTATTTCGACCGCTTCGTCCATTCGCAGAAGTTCGCCCAGGTCGATCCGTGGTCCGAGCGCGTCTCGGGCAAGGACAAGCACGAGTTCCGACCAATGGCGACGGTAGGCTTCGCGGAGGCCGCGGAGTGAACATCGTGAAGTGGGTCGAAATCGGCGCCGTCGACGACATTCCGCTGCGTGGCGCACGGTGCGTGAACACGCCCGAAGGCAGGCTCGCGGTGTTCCGCACCGGCGACGGCCAGGTCTTCGCCATCGAGGATCGTTGTCCCCACAAGGCCGGGCCGCTCTCCCAGGGCATCGTGCACGGCACGGCGGTGACCTGCCCGCTGCACAATTGGGTGATTTCGCTCGAGACCGGCAAGGCGCTCGGCGCCGATGAAGGCTCGGTGAAGACCGTTCCGGCACGGGTCGAAAACGAGCGCCTGTTCATTGCGCTGGGCACCGTCGCGGACAAGGCGGCCTGAAGTCGGCTCCATGAACAAGCACGCCGCCGCTCGATGAAAATGAAGCAACCCTCCCTCCAACCGGAAATTCAAGGGGACTATTGATGGCTTATCTCGCACCGTCGGAATTCGTCACGAAAATGGTGGATGCCGGCGAATCCAAGATCTTCATGTCGACGCGCGATACTGTCATCCGCGCCTATATGGCCGGCGCCATCCTCGCCCTGGCTGCGGCGTTCGCGATAACGATCAATGTGCAGACCGGCGTGCCGATCGTCGGCGCCGCGCTGTTTCCCGTCGGCTTCTGCATGCTCTACCTGCTGGGCTTCGACCTGCTCACCGGTGTTTTCGTGCTGTGCCCGCTCGCCTTGATCGATAAGCGACCGGGGGTGACGTTGCGTGGCGTGCTGCGTAACTGGGGACTGGTCTTCATCGGCAATTTTGCCGGCGCGTTCACAGTCGCGGTGATGATGGCCTGCGTCTTCACCTTCGGCTTCTCGAGCCCGCCCGACAAAGTCGGAGTCGTCATCGGGCATATCGGCGAAAGCCGCACCGTCGGATATGCCAACCATGGCGCCGCCGGCATGTTGACCCTGTTCATTCGCGGTATGCTCTGCAACTGGATGGTTTCCACCGGCGTCGTCGGCGCCATGATCTCCACGTCGGTCAGCGGCAAGGTGATCGCGATGTGGATGCCGATCATGCTGTTCTTCTTCATGACCTTCGAGCATTCGATCGTGAACATGTTTCTGTTCCCGTCGGGCCTGCTGCTTGGCGGCCACTTCACGATCATGGACTATCTCATCTGGAACGAGATCCCGACCGTGGTCGGCAATCTGGTTGGCGGGCTGGCGTTTACCGGCCTGACCCTGTACGCCACGCACGTGAAGACGGGGCCAAAGCGCAGCCTCGACTAGTTCTGTTGACGTCACGGAGCCTCACCCTCCTCGGGTGAGGCTTCCTGCCTTGGGCGACACCGATGTTGCGTGAATTGAGACTCTCGATCGGGCAGCATTCCGACAAGGGCCGGAAGGAGGCCAATCAGGATTTCCACGGGGCGCTCATCCCCGAGCAGCCGGCGCTCGGCCTCAAGGGAATTGCGATTGCCTTGGCCGATGGCATCAGCAGCAGCAGCGTCAGCCGGATTGCCGCGGAGTCCGCGGTCAAAAGTTTCCTGACGGACTATTACTGCACGTCGGATTCGTGGTCGGTGAAGACATCGGTGCAGCGGGTCATTTCGGCGACCAATTCCTGGCTCCACGCACAGACCCGGCGCAGCCAGTATGCCTACGACAGGGACAAGGGCTACGTCTGCACATTCAGCGTGCTGGTGGTCAAATCGGCCACCGCACACATCTTCCATGTCGGTGACTCGCGCATTTATCGCGTGTCCGGAAACGCCCTCGAACAACTGACCGACGATCACCGGGTCGTCATAGCATCGGAGCAGTCCTATCTTGGCCGCGCCCTGGGAGCGGACTCCGAGATCGAGATCGACTACCGCGCGGTTCCGCTCGAGAAGGGCGATGTCCTGGTGATGGCGACCGACGGTGTGTACGAACATGTCGGCGATGCCTATGTCACCCGGACTATCGCCGATCATGCCGGCGATCTCGATCGCGCTGCCAGGGCGATCGTCGACAAGGCCTTTGACCAGGGCAGTCCCGACAACCTTACGGTCCAAATCGTCCGGGTCGACGAGTTGCCGGCCGGCGAGGCCAGCGAAGTCTTCGGGTCGGCGGTCGAACTGCCACTGCCGCCGCTGCTCGAGGCGCGGATGACGTTCGATGGCTACAAGATCATCAGGCAGATCCATGCCAGCAGCCGCAGCCATATCTATCTGGCGGCCGACACCGAAAGCGGCGAGACCGTTGCCCTGAAAATCCCGTCGATCGACCTGCGCGGCGATGCGGCTTATCTCAAGCGGCTGATGATGGAGGAGTGGGTCGCCCGGCGCATCGACAACGCCCACGTCCTGAAGCCGAGCCTGCAGTCGCGAAAGCGCAACTATCTCTATGTCGTTGCCGAGCACGTCGAGGGAAAGACCCTGGCGCAGTGGATGATCGACAATCCGAGGCCCGAACTCGAAACCGTCCGGGGGATCGTCGAACAGATTGCCCGGGGATTGCAGGCGTTCCACCGCAAGGAAATGCTGCATCAGGATTTGCGGCCGCAGAACATCATGATCGATGCGATGGGAACGGTGAAGATTATCGACTTCGGCTCCGTCAGGGTGGCCGGCGTGCTCGAAGCCTCGCCGGCCATCGACGGCAACGCCATCCTCGGCGCCGCGCAATACACCGCGCCGGAGTATTTCCTGTCCGAGGGCGGCTCGCCGCGGTCCGATCTGTTCTCGCTCGGCGTCATCGCCTATCAGATGCTGACCGGCCAGTTGCCCTACGACGCCCAGGTCGCCCAGGCCCGGACCAGGTCGGGGCAACGCAAGCTGGCCTACCATTCCGCCCGCCGTCGCAATCCCGATGTCCCGGTGTGGGTCGACGGGGCGCTCGAAATGGCCGTGCACCCCGATCCCTACAAGCGCTATGAGGCGCTCTCCAAGTTCATGTACGACCTGCGTCACCCTCGCGAAGAGTTTCTCAGGGCCTCGCCCACGCCGCTGCTGGAGAGAAATCCAAACCTGTTCTGGAAGGGCCTGTCGTTCGTCCTGGCCTGCGCGGTTCTGTTTCTGCTGGCCTTCCCCATCCGGTAGGCGGATCCGCTATCCGGCGCCGCGCAACTCGTCGAAGCGAATAGCGAGCGATCGCCGGACATCGCCCTGGACGTCGCGCAACGCCAGCGTCAGCCGGCGTCCCGGCCAGTCGATGTCGAGCGTGCCGAAATTGGCGGCCGCCAGCAGGTCGCCGACCCGGTTGGGACCGGGTTCCCTGGCGGTGGCGTAGACCTTGTTCAGTCCACTCGAGGTGACTTCCAGGAGCGGGTAGAGGCCGGGCGGCGCTTCGCGATAAAGGGCGCCGATGTGGCGGTCGCCGGACAGGAACACGATCCCGTTCGCTCCCGCGGTGCGGATCGTATCGAACAGCTTCTGGCGTTCGAGCGGAAAGTTGCCCCAGCGCTCAAAGCCGTGGCCCTCGGCCAGGACCTGGGTGCTCGACACGATCAGGCGCAGGTCGGCGGGCTTGCGCAGTTCGTTGCCCAGCCAGCGCCACTGGATGTCGCCCAGCATCGTCTTGGCGGGATCCGGGTCGGGCAGGTAGCGTTGTTTGCCGGGCGCACCACGCTTGTCCGTGGGCTTGAGCGGCGAGCGGAACCAGCGGACGTCGAGCAGCATGATCTGCAGCCGCATGCCAGGGGGGCCGACGATCTGCGACGTGTAGATGCCGTCGCGCGTGCGCCTGATGTCGGTTGCGGGGACCTTCCAGAACTTTAGGAACTCGTCCTTGGCGACCGCCTTGTAGGGAAATTCGACGCCCCCGTCGTTCTTCCCATAATCGTGATCGTCCCAGACCGCGAGGTGAGGGACGGTCTCGCGCAGCCTGGCGTAGCCCGGAATTTGGCTGGCCGTCTCGTAGGCGCTCTTGAGCTTGGTGGCATCGGCGCCCCTGAAGTCGCCATAGACATTGTCACCCATGAAGATGAAAAGGTCGGGCCGCCACGCGAGAATGGCGTCCCAGATCGGCTGCGGCTGGGCCTGGTCGGCGCACGAACCGAAGGCGATCCGCGACGGTGGCCGGCCGCCTTGTGCTGCTGCGGGAACGGGCAACAGGGCGGCGGTTGCGATGAGCTGGGAGATCGTGCGGCGGCGGAACATGGGGAACACCAAAATGCCTGTATCCCGGATTTAGATGCCTGCCCGATGAAACGCCACCTCAAACGCGCGCTTGAACTGGCCTTCGTGCCGGTAGCGGCGGCGATTGTCTTCTTCGAAGAGGTGCTGCTGCGCTACCTCGGCGCCGCGATGGCGGCGTTTGCGCGACTGCCCGCGGTCGCGCGCCTTGAGCGCTGGCTGGCCGGGCTGCCGCCGTGGGCCGCGCTCATTGCCTTCGTGGCGCCGTCGACCCTGGTCCTGCCGGTAAAACTGGCCGCCGTGTTCTTTGCGCTGCAGGGCCGGTTCGGGTTGGCGGCAGCCAGCATCGCTTTCGGCAAGGTCGTGGCAACGGCGCTGCTGGCGCGGCTTTACCTGGTTCTGCGGCCGACCCTGGTGACGATGCCGTGGTTCCTTCGGGCCGAGACCTGGGTCTTTGCGTGGCGCGACAGACTCTACGCTTTCGTCCGTGCGCTGCCGGCTTGGCAGCGGACGAAGGCTCTGCTTAATCGGGCCAAGGCGTGGATGAACGACATGATCTCTTCGGTCCGATAGTCCGCGCTCCGTCTGCAAAAAGAGGAGCAGACTTTCTCCTTCGGTTTCCAAGGTATGCGAAAGCGCAGGCTGCAGTGTTGCGCCACACCCAATACCGTCCGGTTGTAGAAGCGTTCAATAGATCGCCTATTTAGTGGCCGGATTTTCCTTCCAGATTGGGGGCCGAGATCAGTCAGCTGTCCGTCTTTGCAATCAATCCTTGGGGGGCTCAGATGCCAAAGAACAACATCGGCCGTGAACTTATTCCCTTCACGATCGTCAACAACAGCAGCGCAGACCTGCTGTACCTCTACATGTTTGGAACCACGAAGCCGCTAGAGCCGAAGAACAACACCTACTATCTCTCGGACTACAAAGGGGACTGCACGCTCTTCGACAGGGAGGGGGTGAAAAAGTCCTATGGGCTGAAACTTCAAAGAGACACTGCGAACAACGTCTTTTCCGTTTCCTTTCCGCAACTCGATGCGGTGAGGGTCTACATCTCGCTGGGCAATCCGCTGCTGATCAATACCGACCAGTTCGGCATTCCGGAAGCGGTGAGCGCCGACAGTCCGAGCGGCCCGAACTACAAGGACTACTGGGACTTTGTCGAGGGGACATGGCACGACTACGGCACGCACACTGTTCTCCATATGAATACGACCCAAGTCGACGCGTTCGGTTTGCCGTTTAAGATCGAGCACAGTGGCTACGATCCCAGCAATCCGAAGAAGCCATTGACGATTGTCGGCGGATTCGATTCGAATAAGGCAAGGATAAATATTATCAATGACCTGCTGGCAGCCGGCAAACCCTGGAAGGATCTTGCCATTCCAGTTGTTGGGATTCCCAGAATACTGATGCCGCTCAAGGCACTTGATCTGGGTGTGTTTCCAAAAAATCAGCTCGATGACTACATCGCGGAAGTCGGGCGGTTCTACCAGCACGGCACGCCTTTGGTCTTCAAATATGCCGGCGTGAACTACACAAGCGTCACGATAGCCTCCCACGGCTTCGTCTTCGCGCCAGACAAGGCAAAGGACGACGCCGGCAAGGCGACATCTGAATACTCGATACCGCTTCCAACGACGCGGCAGTGCTATGCGCAGAACATCATTTCGTCGCCGGACGACGGCGTCGGCAGGGCGATCTGTGCGGCGCTTGGAGCGTCGTTCCTTCGTTCCACCCTGAAGTTCTATCCGGACGCCGGTTTCCCCGTTCCGCAGGAGGAACGGTCACTCTACTACGCCAAGAGTCCGATCTGCGAATATGCGAGGATCATTCACAAGTACGGGATAGACAACCACGCCTTTTGCTACGGATACGATGAAGTAGCAGGCGATGCCGGTCCGAATCGCGACGTCTTCAATCCGACCTCTCTCAAGCTTACCTTGAACGCGCTGACTTGACGCCTCGGCTTTGACGGAGGAATTGGCTTCCATCCCCGCGCCGCGCTAGGTTGCTGCCATGCTTGAAATTGTTTCATCGAAGGGCGCCCTGGGCGCCCGCCTCGAAGGCCTCGACCGGGCGAAAGCCAACGAACCCGAACTGGCCGCGACACTGAACCGGGCGCTGGCCGAGCACCTGCTGGTGGTGATCCCGGGCGATCCCATGACGCCGGCCCAGACCCGCGATTTCGCGGCGGCCTTCGGCAAGCCCCAGACCCAGCTCCTGCGTTACAAGCGCAGCGGCGAGGTGCCGGAAGTCTCGGTGATGGTCAGTACCCTGATGACCGACGGCACCACCGACAAGACCGCGCTCCGGGCCGAGGATTGGCACACCGACGATTCGTACTTCGCCATCCCGGCCAAGGCGACGCTGCTGCACAGCATCGAGATCCCGAGCCAGGGCGGCTCGACCTGGTTCTGCAACATGCACTCGGTCTACGAGGCGCTGCCCGAGGCCACGAAGAAGCGGATCGACGGCAAGCGCGCGATCCACGGCTACGACACGCCGCGCGCCCGCAACCGGCCGTCGCCGCGCACGCCGGCGGAAATCGCCGAGACGCCCGACGTCGAACATCCGCTGGTGCGGACCCATCCCGACACCGGCCGCAAGGCACTCTACCTCAACCCCAACCGGCTCGACCGCATCGTCGGCATGGAGCGGGCCGAGAGCGATGCCCTGCTCGACGAGCTGGCCGACGAGGCGCGCAAGCCGCAGCACCACTTCGGCCATGTCTGGAAGAGGGGCGACATCGTGGTGTGGGACAACCGCGCCACCATGCACCGGGTGATGATCGATTATCCGGTGGGCGAGACGCGCATCATGCAGCGCGTGCTGATCGAGGGCAGCCGGCCGGTCTGAGGTTTTCCGAAGAGGCGGCGGCCTGCCAGAGATATGCGCGCGGATGGCTTGCCTCGCCCTGCGCGGGCAGCGATTCTATGGGCATGTCTCCCGGCTTTCGCGCCCCCCTGCCGCTGATGCGCGACCGCAGCGACACGCTGTGCTGCCTTGCCACCGAAAAGCGCGCCGCCGCCGAGCAGGAGATCCTGAAGGCCAGGAAGCGCCTCGACCTTCAGAGCCTCGTCTCGCCGATCGACGGCACCGTGACCAACCTCGCCGCCTGGACGGTGGGCGGGGTGGTCAAGCCCGGCGACACGCTGCTCAACATTGTGCCGCTCTCGGCCACGCCCGAGATCGAGGCCATGGTGCTGAACAAGGACATCGGCTTCGTTCTGGCCGGCCAGAAGGTGACGGTGAAGTTCGACGCCTTCCCCTTCACCCGCTACGGCGCCGTGGAGGGTGAGGTGATCGACCCTTCGGCAGGCTCAGAGCAGGCTGTCAGCCTCGACGCCAACCAGGACGACAAGCTCGGCCTCATCTACCAGGTCCGTGTCCGCCTCGACGCCGCCGACATGAACATCGACGGCAAGCGCGTGGCGATCGCCCCCGGGATGGCCGCCAACGCCGAGATCATCACCGGCGACCGCCGGGTGATCGAATATGTGCTGTCACTGATCCTGCGGTATCGACACGAGAGCGGGAGGGAGCGGTGAGGGTGGTTCACCACGCGCCTCAGGAGGCCGCGCCAGCGGCCGTCTCGAAGCATGGGCAAGAGTACGGCTGTGCGTCCCTAGGGCTTCATGAACTCGGCGAGCTTGCGCTGCAACGCCATGTAGTCGCGCATGTCGAGCTTTTCGACTGCGGCGCGCGGCAGGCCGGTCAGCACGGCAATCAGATTGAGCTCCCGCTCGGGCTCGTTAGCCGAGACCTTCTGCGCCGCCAGCATATTCACCTTGTTTTGGCTTGCTGGTTTCTCTCCCGCGGTGCTCTTGCTAAGCGGAGTATTGACGCCGGAATGGCTGCTAGTTTTGGCAGCAGGGTGGTTCGCTGGTCTGTTCTGGAGTCACATAATGAAGGTCTCCATCGGCGCCTGTGCCAGCCAGTGTTGGATGATGAGCTGCGGCTTGGTCGCCATCCCCCTTTCCTGGTTGATAACGGTATTCGCAGCTGTCGCGGCGATATCGCTGTCCGCACAGAACTGGATTGCTACAAATGAAGCGTTTCGCTAGGGAGCCGCACCCTTCGGAAGAACGGCGAACGGTCAAGCAAGGCCACCGCCGAGTGCGGGTTTAAGCGCGCTCGTTGGATTAGCTGGCGCGCTGCTTTTAGGAACCCTTCTCTTTACCGGTTCCTATCTCCTCTATCACCTCGCCGGAATTGATCGTGCAATAAAGGGTGGCCGTGAGGCGCCAAGCATTGTCGGCGCCGTCTGGACAACCGTTGTTATGGGCCTCACCCAATTTTCGGGCGTCATGCTGGTGGGTGTCCTAACCGTTACGACACTTAATCTCCGGCGACTGCTAAATCGGATGACGGGAGTCTCACATGTCTAACCCTCTTGCTGATGTGCCGCTGCATCTGCGGACGCAGGTTGGCCAGTTATTCGAGAAGTTCTACAACCAACTGCAGCAACCGCCCATATCAGGATCGAATATCACAGGCGCGTTTGATAGTTGGGTCGTAGACCCAATCTGTTCCCCGTCAACACCTATGGCCCGAGCGATGCTTACTTTCTTCACCGACGCGCCAATTCATGGCAAACTCGCAAGCGGAGAGGGCAGTGACCGGTTTCGATAAGTCATCGCAGCGGACCTTGCTGTCTAACCGGATAGACCTTGGTGGTGGGCGTACCTTTCCTCGCGATCTATATCGGGCCCGGTATGGCGGCTTGCGGTATCTGGCGATAGCGGGCTTGGCTCCGTTCGCGTTGCTGATCGCATTCGGTTTTGTTCCAACAACAGTTATGTTGGCGATCGCCGGGTTGTTCAATGATCTCATCTGGGCGCATTTTCGGCAGGTCTCATTCAACGACTGTGGCGATCGGTGCTGGGCTAGAGCGTACACGTTGATCAGCACCACTGTCTTATCGTTGAGCACAGGCATTCTGGGTGTGTCCGTGCTGCGATCTGCAATGGTATGGTTTTCTGCGTGTGAGGAGGCTCTACGCCAGGGCGCGGCTCCATACGGGCTGACATCGCGTGGCATGATCGCTCGTGGACCTCTCCGGAGCGGGTACATGTGGGTGCCAGTCGTCTTGGCTGTCGGTCTCCTAATCATCTGGTGGCTCGTGAGTGTAGTCTGCGATTTTGCCGGCTCAGACTGGAACGGCAGCCGTCGCCGCGGATTGAACGTACCAGCCGTATTCAGCTTTTACTGGACGGGGCTTTTGGCGACGATCCAGCTTTTGGTGAGTTGCTGGATCATTATCGCTACTCCAATGGTCTTGCACATCCACAAGTTTTTGCGATCTAGAAATGCTGGGACCTAGGGTCAGGATTCATTGATCAGAGCCAGAAGATAACGGTAACAGCGATTGCGATGGCAGACATGAAAGTGTGAGCGCATCGATCATAACGTGTGTGTATACGTCGCCAGTCCTTGAGGCGACCAAACATGTTATCAATCTTGTGACGTTGCTTGTAGAGAACCTTGTCGTAGGCGACGGCGATCTTGCGGTTGGCCCTTGAAGGAATGCACGAGGCAATATCGCGCGCTGCCAGCGCGGCCCGGAACCAGTCGGCGTCGTAGCTGACCTGCCCTGTTTTATCGGACCAGTTTTAGCTTGAGATTGCTGGCCTCTTTTGTGCCTCTGTATGTCCCTCGCGGGACGGTGATGCAACGGGCCGGGGCGCGGAGGCCCCACACACCGCAGCGTCCCAGCCCGTTGCCGACAGGGTGCAGCTGGTCGCCGAGCGTGTGGTAGCGGTTGTTGGCGTCCGGGACATGGCAGGGATGCAGAACTGGATTCACAGGCTCAACAGGATTTGTCCTATATTTCTGATATTCTCGTCGTTTCGTGCATCTAAAGCTCAGGCCACCCGGTCCAAGTACCCAGAGCGGCCTTTTTAGCCGATCATCATAGCCAGCGCTTCCCAAAGACCCGGGCCGCGGCAGCGTCGATCCCATGTTCGGGATCGCGCGATCGCTGCTGTCCTGGCGCTGGCCCGAACCTTTGGCCATGCCCCGCCCGGCGCGCCCGCCGGGTCAACTCCTTCGAGGACAAGG
>ERZ890510.2404-NODE-2404-length-10642-cov-4.392368_pt1 | contig 10642 bp, 8 predicted proteins | sample MGYA00521265_ERZ890510 | MGnify/ENA primary metagenome ERZ890510 (study PRJEB32303, sample SAMEA104408624) | aquatic metagenome | biome: Brackish water; feature: Chemocline; material: water | place: Baltic Sea | collected 2014-10-26T21:54:00 | depth 110 m ...
TGCTGTTGTTGAGACTATGGAGGGCCTGATTCTTGGCCGCGCGTTGCAAGGCGCGGGCGCTATTGCCAGCACGTTGATGGCGATGGTTACTGATCTTACTTCAGAGGAAAACCGCACTAAAGCGATGGCTATGATAGGTGGCAGCATCGGGTTTTCGTTTATCTTGGCCATGGTGCTTGGCCCGCTGATAACCTTGAAATATGGACTTTCTGGAATTTTCTGGATGACCGCCATTTTGGGTGCCCTAGGCGTATTGATTGTGTTGGTATTAGTGCCGCGTAGGGTTGAGGTGCAACATAACCGGGAAACCTCAACTGATCTTAAACAGATCGTTAGGCTCATTAAACAGACCACGCTATTGCGCCTCAATTACGGAATTTTCGCTCTACATCTGGCATTGATGGCCGCCTTTGTCGCCATACCAACAATCCTGTCTGACGAACTAGGTATCGAAGCTCAAAACCTCTGGTGGGTTTATCTGTTATTGCTGGGAGGCGGGTTTTTCATCATGTTACCAGGCATGATCATTGCTGAAAAACATAATGGTCAAAAATGGAGTTTTCTGGTGTCTGTTGGTGCCATGATGATGGCGACCCTGGCTCTAAGTTTGTATCGTGGGCCAATAATGACTCCCGTACTCTTATTGATATTTTTCACTGCATTTAATTTACTTGAGGCGTCATTACCCTCTTGGATGAGTAAATCATGTCCCGTTGGTAATAGAGGTACTGCAATGGGTATTTATTCTACCAGTCAGTTTTTGGGTGCTTTTTTTGGTGGTCTGCTCGGTGGTTGGAGCTTACAGATGTTCGGTGTGAACGGACTTTTTATGGTGATTAGTTTTATCTTGGCGCTTTGGTGGCTCGTCTGCTTAGGGCTGAAATCTCCAAGACCCCTTAAAACACTAGTATTGACTGTCGGCGAATTAGAGCATACTGATTTTACAAAAATAGTTTCAAATATAGCGGGTGTTGAAGATATACTCCTATTAGAAGGTGAGCGATTAGCCTATGTCCAGGTAGACCGTCTACAGGTGGACATGTCCAGCTTGCAACCGTACTTAAACCGTTAACGAATTAGGGGAAAAAAAATGGCACGCGGAGTTAATAAAGTTATCATAGTGGGTAACTGTGGTCAGGAACCAGAAACACGGTTTATGCCGTCGGGTGGTGCTGTAACCAATCTTAGTATCGCTACATCGGAGTCTTGGAAAGATAAAACCAGTGGTGAACCACAAGAGCGAACCGAGTGGCATCGAGTGGTATTCTTTAATCGGCTGGCTGAGATCGCCGGCGAATATGTAAAGAAGGGGTCTAAGCTGTATGTAGAAGGTTCATTGCGAACCCGTAAATGGCAAGGGCAGGATGGCCAAGACCGCTATACCACTGAAATCGTAGCCAGTGAAATGCAAATGCTCGATAGCCGAGGTGGGCAAGGTGGGCAAGGTGGGCAAGGTGGGCAAGGTGGGCAAGGTGGGCAAGGTGGATATGATGCTCCTCAGGGAGACTATGGGCAGAGTTCTGCTCCAAAAAATGCTAATCAGGCTCCACAGCAGGCTCCTCAGCAACAATCAGGACCCTTCGACGATGACATTCCATTCTGAAGTTGTCTAACTCGTTACGTAAACCAGTCCAGTTTTTAGTGCTCGGCCGTCAGTATCTTAGGATTTGGAAGTAATTTTTTAAATATTAGTTAATGGAGATTGTTATGACAATTAAAGTAGGAGATAAAGTTCCAGCCGGAATGTTTACCATAATGGGCGCTGAAGGTCCCGTTGGAATGAGCACTGCAGATATTTTCGATGGTAAAAAGGTTGTCCTTTTTGCTGTTCCTGGCGCATTTACGCCAACCTGTTCGATGGCTCATTTACCGGGCTTTGTCGTTCATGTCGATGAAATAAAATCAAAAGGTGTAGATACCGTAGCCTGCATGTCCGTCAACGATGTCTTTGTTATGAACGCTTGGGGTCAGTCGGCCAATGCGGAGCATCTTGTGATGCTCGCCGATGGTAATGCTGACTTCACTACAGCTCTGGGGCTCGAGTTAGATGGGTCTGGTTTTGGCATGGGTAAACGCAGTCAACGCTTTGCGATGATCGTAGATGACGGTGTAGTGAGTCTGCTGAATGTTGACGCGGGTGCTCTTGAAGGTTCCAGTGCGGAGGCAATTTTAGCTGCGCTATAGAGTAGTTTGATTGCAACGTTTTCCGATTTTAGAAGCCGTTGCAATAGGGAAGGCGTGATCGATAAGAAAGGGTGCAGAGCAGTGTAAATTCTCCACCCTTTTTTATCGCCTGCTGAATAGTAAAACCCCTTACGCCTTAAATCTTTCCATCACTAGCGCAGCGTTAGTACCCCCAAATCCGAAACTATTGGACATGACGCGATTTAGTTTGGTTTGCTTTGACTCCAGTAGAATTGGCAACCCTTTAGCATGTTCGTCAAGTGTATCTATATTGGCAGAACCAGCCACGAAATCAGCTTCCATCATCAACATGCAGTAAATAGCTTCATGAACCCCTGCAGCCCCTAAGCTATGACCTGACAGAGATTTTGTTGAACTGATGTCCGGGCAGTTGTCTCCGAAAACATTGCGAATCGCACCTAGCTCAGCCATATCACCTACCGGCGTACTCGTGCCGTGGGTGTTGATGTAATCGATAGGTCCAGAGGCAGTGGACATGGCCATTTTCATGCATCGTTCAGCGCCTTCGCCTGAAGGTGAAACCATATCAGCGCCATCAGAGGTGGCGCCGTATCCAGTAACTTCACAAATAATATTGGCACCACGAGCCAGCGCATGCTCTAGCTCTTCAACGATGACACATCCGCCACCTAATGCTGGTGCAAAACCATCACGATTGGCATCATAGGCTCTAGAGGCCACTGCGGGGGTGTCATTGTATTTGCTGGTTAGAGCACCCATAGCATCGAACATGCCGGCCATTGACCAATGCATTTCTTCGGCTCCACCAGCTAGCAATACGTCTTGTTTACCGAGCTGAATTAATTCAACAGCATGTCCAATGCAGTGAGCGCTGGTTGCACAGGCAGAGGATAGGGAGTAATTAACCCCCTTAATTTTAAATGGAGTTGCTACACAAGCAGAGACAGTGCTAGCCATTATTTGGGTGACTCGATAAGGGCCCGCCCGCTTAATACCACGGGCTCGCATCACGTCAACCGCTTCGACAAACATTTCGCCAGAAAGACCGCCGGAACCCATAATCAAACCAGTTCTGAGATTTGAAACCATTTCACTAGTGAGGCCTGCATCGGCAATAGCTCGATCAGCAGCGATATAACCATAGGCCGCAGAATCACCCATAAACCGCAACATCTTACGGTCAATATGATCTTTTGGGTCGAGGTTAATAACGCCGCCGACATTGCAGCGCAGACCCATCTCGACAAAATCTTCTCGCCGTTGAATACCCGAGATACCATTGCGTAGAGAGTGTGTAACCGACTCTCGATCATTGCCTAGGCAAGAGACGATTCCCAGCCCTGTGATTACTGCTCGTTTCATTAAATTTCCTTTTAGACCTTAGCTCATTAAAAATAACAGTTAAAAGTTATCGGTACTATCAAATAGTCCAACTTTTAAATCTTGGGCAGTATAAATTTCACGACCGTCAACTTCTACGGATCCGTTGGCAATCCCCATAATCAACCTGCGCTGAATAAGCCGAGTGAATTCAATTTTATAGGTAACTTTTTTTGCGGTTGGTAATATTTGGCCAAAAAACTTGACATTTCCTGCGCCGAGCGCTCGACCACGGCCTTTATTTCCGTTCCAAACCAAGAAGAACCCAACGAGCTGCCAAAGCGCATCTAATCCTAGACATCCAGGCATTACCGGGTCGCCCTCGAAGTGACAGTCGAAAAACCAGAGATCTGGGGTAATATCTATTTCAGCAATAATTTGGCCAAGACCCTTTTTGCCGCCATGGTTATTGATTTCCAAAATCCGATCAATCATTAGCATATTAGGCGCGGGGAGTTTGGCATTTTCAGGTCCAAACAACTCTCCTCGAGTAGAGCCGAGTATTTCATCTTTTGAATATGACGATTTGGGGATGAAGGTCATGTGTACCTTATAGAAGTCATTAAAAACGCCATCCTAACGATTTATTGGATTATCGGCAACTTTTTAGAGGTTATAAGAAGGTCAGGGATCGGTTATAAACGCCTCATTGGTTGGTTTTTGTGATCTTATGAGTTGACAGTAAAGGCCTGCCTGCCTAGCATGCGTGCTGTCAAATAATGAAGTTACCGTGGGAAGTATTAATGCTACCTTTTCATCAGGCTGTGGAAAAAGAGTTATCCGGGGTCAATGAGTTAATCGTAAGCCAACTTCAGTCTGATGTCGGGCTAGTGGAAAATATCGGACGCTACATTGTTGATGCTGGTGGCAAGCGCTTGCGTCCCGTGGTGGTTCTGCTAAGTGCGCTCGCTAATGATTATCAAGGTGCAGATCACCTTAAAATGGCGACAGTAATTGAATTTATCCATACGGCCACCTTACTCCATGACGATGTCGTCGATGTCGCTAGTCTGCGTCGTGGACGCCAAACAGCTAACGCTCAGTGGGGAAATGCACCAAGTGTGCTAGTGGGGGACTTTCTTTACTCAAGGGCTTTTCAAATGTTGGTCGAAATAGAAAATATGCCAATTATGAGCGTGATGGCAAATGCCACGAATGTTATTTCGGAGGGAGAAGTTCAGCAGATGACTAATGCGGGTAATCCTGAAATTAGTGAAGAGATTTACCGTCAGGTAATTTATCGTAAGACGGCAAAGCTTTTTGAGGCCGCTGCTCAGGTTGGCGCCTGCCTTGCCGAAACTCATGAAGATGCAATGATCGCATATGGAAAACATTTGGGCATGGCGTTTCAGATTGCTGATGATGTTTTGGATTATCAAGGTGATATTGAGGTAACCGGCAAAAATATTGGTAGTGATCTTGCCGAAGGTAAAATGACTTTACCTCTTATTTTTGCTCGTGATAACGCTGAATCTGGAGATGCTAGCTTGATTCGCAAGGCCATTACGAACAAGACCGCGGATAATTTCGGCGCCATATTAGCGGTAGTTAACAGTAGTGGTGGTTTATCCTATAGCCGCCAGCAAGCGGCAAATGAAGTTGAACTTGCCAAGCATGCCCTTATTGGGTTGCCTGATGGTGAGTACAAAAATGTACTGCTTGATCTCGCAGAATTTTCAATATCTCGGGTTAACTAAATCCATCTTGTAGATATCTAGTACCTCTTAGACTAAAAACTGCTGCACCATGCCGCGCCTAACAGCCTACCGCTAGAAAAAGTCACCAAGATGTGAGTTCTCCGGGAACTCACTTTCGTACACTTATTGCTTTTAGTCATAGCCCATAATGACCATGACAGTGTCTAAATCAAAATATAGGCTATCATTCCAGCCAACTTTTGATATTAGCTAAACCCATCGCTCACAAAAGAAATGGCCTAAGCTGCCAGTATTTGAAACAGGGCAACTATTAAATTTGTAATAGCGACTATTTGCGCTGAAGCTACAGAGCTAATGGTTTCTTTGATACTATTCATAGTAGTTATTAAACTATCAAAGTTCATCATCAAAAATAAGGAGAATTGAGTGATAATCGGGATTCCTTCGGAAATCAAAACCGGTGAGAAACGCGTCGCCATGTCCCCGACCAACGTCCAGTCATTAACGGACAGAGGTATAAAGGTACTTATTCAGGAAAATTCGGGTAGCGCAGCGGGCTACCCCGACGGTCAATATATAGCTGCTGGAGCAATAATTATAACCAACCGTGCAGAGATCTTTGCCAGCGCAGATATCATTTTGCAAGTGCAGAGCTTTGGCTCAAACAATGAAAATAGTGAATTAGATCTAGCTTTGCTACGTAAGGGTCAGTTGGTGATCGGGATGATGGATCCATTGGCCTCACCTCAAGCAGCCCAGGCGGTCGCGGCCACGGGGGCTAGCGCTATCGCTCTGGAATTGGTGCCACGTATCAGTCGCGCTCAGGGCATGGATGTGCTTTCGTCGATGGCCACTCTGGCTGGCTACAAAGCGGTATTAATCGGTGCTTCCGTATCTCCGCGTATCTTCCCAATGTTGATGACTGCCGCCGGGACACTTCAGCCCGCTCGAGTGCTTATTATGGGCGTGGGGGTCGCCGGTTTACAGGCCTGTGCCACGGCTAAGCGCCTAGGTGCCATAGTTGAGGCCTACGACGTTCGACCCGCAGCGAGAGAGCAGATTATCTCAGTGGGGGCGAAGCCTGTGGAATTGGATCTGGATACCGGTGAATCAGAGGGTGTCGGAGGCTACGCCAAAGAGCAGGGGGAAGATTTTCTCCGCCGACAGCGTGAGTTGATGACCGCTGTGGTCGCCCAACAAGATATTATTATTACTACGGCTGCTATCCCAGGAGCAAAGTCACCGATTTTGGTGACAGAAGACATGGTTGTAGCCATGAAGCCAGGGGCAGTAATCGTTGATCTTGCTGCTGAGCGAGGTGGGAACTGTGATCTTACTGAGATGGGTAAAATCATCGTTGCACATGACGTAACTATTGTCGGCCCTGAGAATGTTCCTTCAGACTTGGCTTATCATGCCAGTCAGATGTACGGTAATAATATCCAGACTCTACTTGAGCTTATTTTAGACGAGAATGGTGAACTCAATCTGGACTTTAGTGATGAAATCGTTGCCGGCACTTTGGTAGCGCACGAGGGCGAGGTGCCTCATGCTCATATGAGAAAGTTACTTGGTCTGGATGAAATAAAGGCTTCTGTGGAGCCAGAGCAACAAGCGGGTGCCTCAGTTGCGTCTAATGATGAAAAATAAGAGAGATAATCAATGGAAACTTTAATTTTACTGCTGGCGCTGTTCGTCCTCGCCTTATTTCTTGGTGTTGAGTTGATTACCAAAGTTCCTCCAACGTTACATACGCCGTTAATGTCGGGAACCAATGCTATATCTGGTATTACCTTAGTCGGGGCTCTCTTGGCGGCAGGTACAGAAAGCTCCCCGATGCTTGTTAACTGGCTCGGTTTTATTGCGGTGACGTTGGCGACTATTAATGTGGTAGGTGGCTACCTTGTGACTAATCGTATGCTTGCCATGTTTAAGAGGAAGTAGGCGATGAGTGGAAATTTAGTTAATTTTATTTATCTAGTTGCCGGCGTATTATTTATTCTTGGCGTCAAAGGACTAACCAAACCGAAAACAGCAGTTCGAGGTAACTTCCTCTCGGCGCTGGGTATGTTGGTTGCCGTCGTAGTAACTTTGTTTAACATTAACGATGTTGATTTCATCTATGTGATAGCTGGAGTGGCCTTAGGCGGTATTGTAGGTGCACTGATGGCTCTGCGTGTTCAAATGACCTCAATACCGCAAATGGTAGCCTTGTTAAATGGTTTCGGTGGTGGTGCTTCACTCTCTATAGCACTCGCGGAATACATTACTCGCGCGGGTATAAAGTCGACCTCAGTGATTGATTTTTTTCAGCCCAAGATAGTTGCAAGTAATGCGTTTGGCGAGGGAGTAGAGGGCACTATTGGCTTAGTTTCAATCTGTCTTACGGTACTCATCGGTGCGGTTACGCTCACTGGTAGTTTGGTTGCATTTAGTAAACTACAGGAATGGATGAAGAAAAGTTATGGATTGCCTGGAGGTCCCATCGGCAATGGAATACTTTTATTGAGCGCATTAACTGCGATTGTATTGCTGGTCATTAATCCAGGTAACATGGTGGCTATGGTAACCATCCTAGGTCTTGCCCTATTACTTGGTCTTTTCTTAGTGATGCCAATTGGTGGCGCTGATATGCCTGTGGTGATTGCACTATTGAATTCTTATTCTGGAATAGCGGCAGCGCTGGCAGGCTTTATTCTCGGTAACACGGTGCTTATTATTGCCGGCTCACTGGTGGGTACCTCGGGACTCATTCTTACTCGAATTATGTGTGTCGCCATGAATCGGTCTCTGGCTAATGTTCTGTTTGGCAAGATGGCCGCCAGTGGTGAAATTATAGATGCAGATGAAATCTATGCAGGGAAGGTGACCAGTGCCCAACCTGACGAAGTTGCTATGCTGTTAGAAACAGCTCAGCGAGTGGTTATAGTACCCGGTTACGGTATGGCAATGGCACAGGCTCAGCACGCAGTTCGAGAGTTGGCCGATGCAATGGAGGCTAAAGGTGTCGAGGTCGAATATGGCATTCACCCAGTCGCGGGGAGAATGCCCGGGCACATGAATGTATTGCTTGCAGAGGCCGAGGTACCCTATGACAAGTTAGTTGAAATGGACAGAATTAACCCTACCTTTGAAGATACTGATGTGGTGATTGTAATTGGCGCCAATGACGTAACTAATCCAATGGCTCGCGATGTTGAAGGAAGTCCAATCTACGGTATGCCTATCCTCAATGTTGATAAGGCCAAGACCGTGGTGGTGATTAAACGGTCGTTAAGCCCGGGATTTGCTGGTCTGCCTAATCCGTTGTTTGCGATGGATCACACGCTGATGGTTTATGGCGATGGTAAAAAAGCTGTAGTGGAAATGACTATGGCGCTAAATCAACTTTAATTGCCTCTAGGTCTGTCAAAAGCCCCAGCGCATTAAGTTGTTCTGGGGCTTTTTTATGGCTGCAAGTGGATAAATATTTTAAAGGTGCGACCCCGTACCTCGTGGCTTTTGTGTTGCCTATTGAAAAGTTGTTCCTCAGCCCCCAACTTAGTAGTAACCAACAAGGCATCACCTAGGAGTAAATTATGCGCATGGACAAATTAACCAATCAGCTTCAATCAGCGCTGAGCGAGGCTCAGTCAATTGCCATTGGTAATGACCACGCTGCGATCGAACCGCCGCATTTATTAGTGGCCTTGCTTAACCAACAGGGCGGCAGTGTTCGCCCGATCCTTAATCGCGCTGGCTTTGATGTGTCCGGCTTGCAGAATCAGCTCAATGAGCAACTTGAAAAATTAGCTCAAGTGAAATTTCCCACGGGGGAGGGCAGTATCTCTCAAGATCTTGGGCGATTATTGAATTTAGCTGACCGCGCTGCGCAAAAAAATAACGACCAATTTATCTCTAGCGAAACACTGCTCAGAGCGGCATTGGAGGATGAGGGGCCGCTAGGGAAAACACTGAGCCGATTTGGCGACATTAAAAAAGCAAAGGAGGCAATTGCTAGTGTTAGAGGAAACGGCAGCGTTGATCATGCGGATGCCGAAGAGCAGCGAGAGGCGTTAAATAAGTACACAATTGATCTCACTGAACGTGCGGAAATGGGCAAACTCGACCCCGTGATTGGGCGCGACGATGAGATTCGTCGCACGATTCAGGTGTTGCAGCGGCGCACCAAAAATAATCCAGTACTTATCGGTGAGCCAGGGGTGGGGAAAACTGCAATCGTTGAGGGTCTTGCCCAACGTATTATTAATGGCGAAGTGCCTGAGGGTTTAAAGAACAAGCGTGTTCTGACACTTGATCTTGGTGCGCTTTTAGCGGGAGCGAAGTTTCGAGGTGATTTTGAGGAACGCCTAAAATCGGTACTTAAAGATCTCGCCAAACAGGAGGGGCAGATTATTTTGTTCATTGACGAGATACACACTATGGTCGGTGCGGGCAAGGCAGAAGGTTCTTTGGATGCAGGTAATATGTTAAAGCCTGCGCTCGCTAGGGGTGAGTTACATTGTGTTGGCGCCACGACCATAGACGAATATCGAAAGTTCATTGAGAAGGACGCTGCGCTTGAACGTCGCTTCCAAAAAATATTGGTGGAGGAGCCTGATCAAGAAGATACAGTGGCTATATTGCGCGGACTGAAAGAACGTTACGAGGTCCACCATGGTGTCGAAATAACCGATAGTGCGATTGTTGCCGCAGTGCGCCTGTCTGCGCGATACATTACAGATCGCCAACTTCCCGACAAAGCTATCGACCTGATTGATGAGGCCGGGAGTCGTATTAGAATGGAAATTGATTCAAAACCGGAGGAATTAGATCGCCTTGAGCGGCGTCTAATTCAATTGAAGATTGAGCGTGAAGCTTTGAAGAAAGACAGTGATGCAGCCGCTAAAAAGCGGAAGTCTAAGCTCGATGACGATATATCAAGTTTGGGTAAAGAATACGCAGATCTTGAACAAATTTGGGTTGCCGAGAAGGCCTCGATGCAGGGGTCTACACACATCAAGAGTGAGATAGAGCAAGCCAAAATAGATTTAGAGGTGGCTCACCGGTCGGGGAATTTAGAGAAAATGGCACAAATTCAATACAGTGTAATCCCCGACCTAGAGAAGCAGTTTATCGAGGCTAGCAATGAAGCACAGGCAGAAAAGCAACTGTTAAGGAATAAAGTCACAGAAGAGGAAATTGCCGAGGTGGTGGCTAAGTGGACTGGCATCCCTGTGGCTAAAATGCTTGAAGGTGAGCGCGATAAACTATTGAGTATGGAAAATGCTTTACATCAACGAGTCATGGGCCAGTCTGAAGCCGTCGTGGCGGTATCCAATGCAGTTCGACGCGCACGCGCTGGACTCGCTGATCCCAATCGGCCCAATGGTTCATTTTTATTTCTTGGTCCAACCGGTGTAGGTAAGACTGAGCTCTGTAAAGCTCTGGCTGAATTT
>ERZ890510.2406-NODE-2406-length-10638-cov-6.830294_pt1 | contig 10638 bp, 12 predicted proteins | sample MGYA00521265_ERZ890510 | MGnify/ENA primary metagenome ERZ890510 (study PRJEB32303, sample SAMEA104408624) | aquatic metagenome | biome: Brackish water; feature: Chemocline; material: water | place: Baltic Sea | collected 2014-10-26T21:54:00 | depth 110 m ...
GGCTTGAGCTGTGGGACAGCAGCCGATGGGGCGAAATGATGGTGGAGATCGATGCGGCGGACATGGATTTCACTGACGATGAGCAATCTGACCAGGAGGCCGGGAAGTGACGGGAGCGACCGGAACATACCACTGGCCAGTGATGGTCTCAGAAGTCTTGGAGAGCCTGGGGGTTCACCCTGGCGGAACCTACATCGACTGCACCTTGGGCGACGGCGGGCATTCGGTTGCAATTCTCGAAGCTGCTGTGGGCCCAGGCCCCGACGGCATGCACGGCCGCCTACTGGGTTTGGACGCCGACCCTGAGGCGATCGTGGCGACATCCCAGAGGCTGGCGCCCTACGGTAGCTCCGCTGTTCTCGTGAACACGAATTTCGAACATCTCGAGAAGACCGCCGCAAGCGAGGGGTTCACCCCGGCAGATGGGGTGCTTTTCGACCTGGGTCTTTCATCCCGGCAACTGGACGCCGAGGATCGGGGGTTCAGCTTTAAAAGGCCCGCGACTCTCGACATGCGGTTCTCGGCTGAGGGTGAACTCACGGCTGATCGAATCGTGAACGAATGGCCGGAAGAAGACCTCGCCAATCTGATTTATCAGTTTGGTGAGGAGCCGAAGTCTCGCAGGATCGCAAGGGCGATCGTGCGCAGCCGGACGATCACCGATGCCAAGCACTTAGCAGACGTTGTCGGACGAGCATCTGGGTATAAGAAGGGACGCACGCACCCTGCCACGCGGACGTTCCAGGCATTACGTATGGGCGTGAATCACGAAATCGAAAGTCTGCAGGCCGGTCTTGACCAAGCCACAAGCGTTTTGGACGAAGGCGGGCGCTTGGTGACCATCTCGTATCACTCATTGGAAGATCGAGAGATAAAGCGGTTCGTGGTCGGTTCTGAGCGCTTGAAAGCCGTGGTCAAGAAGGTTATCCGCCCAAGCAAGGCTGAGGTTGAGCGCAATCCTCGGAGCCGTAGCGCAAAGTTGCGGGTCGCCGAGCGATTGAAACCTGAAACCGACGAGAGCCGGGATCGCTAGTCGGTGATACGAGGCCCAGCGGCCAGCGGTACGAGGAACGAAGGGGTAGCAAGCATGGCATCCGGAAACGAAACAACATACGCAGCGATCGACATCGGCACCACCAAAATCGCCACGTTAGTCGCGAAAGTGTCCCCCACTGGCACGATGCAGGTTGTCGCGGTGGGTCACGCGACCTCTGAGGGTATGCGTAAGGGCATGGTCGTGAACCCCGCCGAGTTGACCGAGTCTATTCGCAAGTCGGTTCAAGAAGCGCGATCCATGCTCGGCTCCGACATTCCGGCCGCTCACGTCGGCATCACCGGAGGGCATCTGACATGCATCAACGCAGCTGTCAGTCTCCCGCAAAATGGCAAAGGAGGGGCCAAGACTTTCTCTCAGGCCGACGTTGATCGTCTGCTGGCCTCAACCGTAGACCAATCAGATCACCGGCGACGGATTGTCCACGTCCTTCCTCAGTCCTATCAGGTGGACGGACTTCGAGGTGTTCGAAATCCCATTGGGATGAACGGCGAAAAACTAGCCGCCGAATCCCATGTCGTCGTCGGAGACGTGGCCACGATGGACAACCTTGAGCAGGTAGTTCGCGCAGCTGGAGTCAAAGTCCACGGCATGGTCATCGAACATCTTGCGAGCGCCGAGGCCGTGCTAACGGCCGACGAGCGCGAGGCAGGCGCGGTGCTAGTGGATATCGGTGGCGGCACAAGCGATATAGCCATCTATCGCGATGGCGCTGTCTGGTACACCGCTGCGATTCCAGTCGCTGGGCACCACTTCACCAATGACATCGCCATCGGCCTAGGGCTCCCACCGGCAGTCGCCGAGGCTACCAAACTACGTTATGGCTCCGCCTCACTAGGCGAGGTTGGCCCCCACGATGTGGTCGAGGTAGAAAGCGGGCTTGGTGAGCACACTCGACCCATTTCGCATCAGACGCTGAATCAACTGCTGCACGATCGTGCCGTGGAACTCGTGCGCATGGTCCTTCACAAGGTTCGTCAATCCGGCCTGACCAAGGTGCCGCCCGGCGGGATAGTCCTCACCGGAGGATGCGCCAACCTGCCCGGTCTCGCTGAAATCGTTGCGGATTACGGCAAGTGCGCGGTTCGCATCGGCACTCCGTCGGCGACGCTGGGGCTGCCTCCGGAGCTTGAGGACTCCACATTTTCAACTGCGGTTGGCCTACTCCTCTGGGCCATCCAGCATCGCCACCCAGGAGCCGTTGCAGAAAGCGTCACGCTAGACGCGAACGTCCTCGACCGGCTCAAGGGATGGTTCTCTCGACTCACTCCACGCCGTGTCACGCCTCCCCGTGTGACAGAGGTGCGCGCGTGAGTCGATTCGCAAGTACGCGGGGAGGTGTCATGGCGCCGCTTCGCAAGCAAGTGACCCGGTCTCGTCAGGCGGTACGTGCGGGCCCAGATGACGAGGAGGCGGCACCTGGATAACAAAGATCACTGAAGAAATTTTCTGTTCAGCCACACAGTTTCAGTCACGTAGGGAAAGGGGTTTCGAATCATGGACATGTTTGGATCTAACCAGACACCTCAGATCGACGGCCTGGCTCAGGTCAAAGTCATCGGAGTCGGTGGAGGCGGTTGCAATGCCGTCAATCGAATGTATCGAGAGCGCGTGCCCGGGGTCGAATACCTCGCGGTGAACACGGACGCACAGCACCTGCTTCGCTTGGACATTCCGGTCAAAATCAGGGTTGGCGACAAGCTGACCCGTGGTCTCGGCGTAGGCGGTGAGCCTACCATCGGTCAGGCCGCCGCAGAGGAATCACGCGAAGAACTTTACGAAGCCGTTCGGAACGCCGACATGGTCTTCATCGCCGCAGGTATGGGTGGAGGCACGGGCACAGGTGCCGCACCAGTGGTCGCGGAAATAGCCAAAGAGACCGGCGCGCTAACTATCGCGGTCGTGACCAAGCCTTTTGGTTTCGAGGGGCGCCGACGCGCAAAGAACGCAGAGGACGGGCTGGCCAGACTCCGCGAGCACGTGGACACACTCATCGTCATTCCAAACGACCGTCTCACGAGCATATGTGACGACACGATCACTGCCGAGAGTGCGTTCAAGATCGCCGATGACGTGCTTCGTCAAGGCGTGCAGTCCATCGCCGAACTGGTGACGGTCCCTGGTGAGATCAACCTCGATTTCGCGGACGTCAAGACCATCATGAGCGGTGCGGGCCCCGCATGGATGTCCATCGGTCACGGCTCAGGTGAAGGACGAGCGGTACTGGCTGCCCAAGCGGCGGTCAACAGTCCCATGCTCGATGTCAGCATCGAGGGGGCCCGCGGAGTCTTGTTCAACATCACCGGAGGTACCGACCTCACCTTGAAGGAAGTCCAGCAAGCGGCTGACGTGATCAGCAAAGCGGTGGACCCAGAAGCCAACATCATCTTCGGAATGGTGACGGACATGAAGATGGAGGACGAGGTCCGCGTGACCATCATCGCCACCGGACTGCCAACCGTCGAAGCAGGCACGCTCCACGACGATGACATCTCAGAGTTCCTCCGCCAGGCCCTTGGAGACGAGTCCGACTTGGATCTTCCCCCGTTCTTGCGTGCTTCGCACCACGCGTCTGCAGACTAAGACAGCATTCGTCCGCTGATGGATTGCCTCCCTTGAAGCGGACCCTGTATCCCTCTGTTTCCCGGGTTCTGGTATCGAGCCAGGCCCGGGAAACGAAGGGGTGACGCCGAGAGGCACTGAAAATCAATATCAGCCCAGGAATCTCCCCCGAAACCTGGGCACATCCTTCGGAGCGGTCACTCCCCATGACTACTCCGAGATCTCCTCCAGATCCCTTCCAAGCGCCAATGGAAGTGGATCACCGGGCCCCGCTGGTATCCCCACGGGGCCCATTTTTTCGTCTTCCGCCAGGCGGCTCGCACTTCCTGCGAATTCATACCAGATATAGTGTCCACAGGTAGCCAGATGCGGCATCTAGCGAAATTCCATGAATTTGCCACTTGACACGGATACCGATAACCGAGAAGAATAGCCGCCGTGGTTCCGCAACGGGTTGAACCCACCATGTAGTAGCCACGGCACATTACAATCCCCTATATTGTTGTACAGCGGCACTGCACCAGCAGGCCGCACCGAGTTGCGCGGTTGGTCTCAGGAGAATCATCACTACATGCGATGCCCAAACTGTGGAGCACCTGATTCGCGCGTCACGGATTCCCGAGACACCGGGGAAGAGATTCGAAGACGCAGAGAGTGCGCAGCTTGCGGGGTGCGATTCACCACCTATGAACGTATCCAGCACGCAGCGTTGGTCGTCGCGAAGCGCGATGGGCGGCGTGAGGAGTTCGATCGCGCAAAGCTACTTCGTAGCATCCGATTGGCATGCGTAAAGCGCCCACTGCCGACCGGAGCTCTGGATAAGTTAGTTGAAGAGATAGATAGCGACCTGCAACGTCTCGGCCGAGCCGAAGTTCCCGCCTCCGTCATCGGAGATGCAGCGCTCCGACGGCTACGCCAGATCGATTCGGTCGCATATGTCCGGTACGCCAGCGTTTACCGAGACTTCGATGACCTAGACGGATTCGTTCGCGAGATTCGCGAGTATCACAGCGCTGACGAGGAGGAGCAAGCTGCTGCTTCCTCGGCCCAGTTGGAGCTGATACCCAACGAATACGCCCTCCCGCCCAAGCAGCGGGCACGGAGAGGCCGGCGTCCCGGCATCACCAAACCGGAAATCGCCCCATCCGACGAGGCCTCAGCCACTTCACCGAGCTAGCGCCCGCTTCACATATCACGAGTTTCAACCATCCCTGCGATGCCTGACGTTCATGTCCACGATCACAACATTCCAAGGAGGCGACCCGGGATGAGTGTAGGAACGGCCCGATGGCTAATCGATGTTTGTTTGCCGCGAGACAGCTACGACGGGATTGACGCAGTACACGCTAGCGGTTTTTCGCGCACTCCAGGCCCCGTGGGACTCAGCGAGGCCCTAGGGCTTGACCGAACGCTAGTCACCTGCGGCGGGGAGTTTCGAGGGTCAGGCGCCCTGGCACCCGATCATCCCGGCGTGGTGGTCTTCACTGAAGCCCCAACCGATTCCACAGAGGTGGAACGCAACCTGAAGCATCTTGAGTTCCGAATACGTCAGTACGAGGGAGAGTTGGCGTTGGCAGGTAACCGATTCGTAATCCGTGCTGACAAAGAACTTCTAATCGTAGGGCCAGCAGGCGAAGAGGTGTCATTGGAACCGTGGAGAGAAATCCACATGATGACGGCGCCCGCGTACGTGGTGTAGCCGGACCGCAACTGAGGAGTTTCCTCACTAACAGCGATTGATATGCCCCGACCTTGTCGGGGCCGACTGGAACGCCCTACTCCCCTGGACGTTCCTCGTCTCCCTCCTCCGCAGGCCCCTTCCGACGCGCCACGGGAGCGGGCCACCGGGCCCCGATGGTCTAACCATCGGGGCCCGCCCTTCTTAACTGCGGCGGGTATAATCAAACACTATGACACAGCAATTTCCACTCGTAGCCATCACGCTTGGCGACCCAGTGGGCATCGGCCCAGAAGTCGTGGCGAAGGCAATCGCCTCAGGCGCTCTGAGCGATATCGCCCGGCTCGTCGTGATCGGCAGCGCACCCGTCCTCGATAAGGCGTTGGCGCTGACTGATTCATCCCTCTCGGCGCGGTCCGTAGCCAACCCCTCCGACGCGGTTTCCGACGGCGAGGTGGCGATCTATGAGCCTAACGGCCTGCCCGATGGGCTGGCAGACCTACCCTATGGCGCAGTCTCGGCGGACGCTGGCAGGGCCGCAATCGTTTGGGTGAAGGCGGCGGCAGAGTTGGCAATGGCAGGGCGCGTCGACGCTATCGCAACCGCGCCGATCAACAAGCACGCGGCGAGCCTCGCGGGGCATACAGACGTAGGTCACCAGGAGATCTACCAATCCATGACTGGCGTGGAGCAGGTGGTGACGATGCTCGTCACCCCAGGGCTTCGGGTCGTTCATCTGACGACGCACCGCTCCCTGCGTATTGCATGCGACTACGTGACCAAAGATAACGTCCTGGCGAAGCTACAGCTTACTCACGATTTCTTCACATCCCAGGGCTTCTCGCCCGCCAGAATTGCTGCGGCAGCGCTCAACCCTCACGGCGGCGAGGCGGGCATCATCGGCACGGAGGAGATCGACGAGATCGCTCCTGCCGTAAAGGCAGCGGTCGCAGCGGGGATTAACGTAACGGGCCCGATCCCGGCTGACACAGTGTTCAACCAGGCGATCGATGGCAAATTCGATGTCGTTTTGGCCATGTACCACGACCAAGGGCACGTCGCCATCAAAGTTCACGATTGGGCATCGAGCGCAACCATTAACCTAGGATTGCCCTTCTTACGTACGTCCGTTGACCACGGGACAGCGTTCGACATTGCAGGCCAAGGTATCGCTGACTCGACGGGCATGATCCAGGCTGTGAGGTTGGCTGCGCTGGTCTCCGGCAGCGGCTCCATCGCAGACTTCTAGTCTGACCCAGTCCCCGCAGTGTCATCCGGCCAGGCCATGAAGCTGCGGATGCTATAATCTGACGACTTTCTGACCAGCATTTCCGGGCCAGTTTTGGAGCACCCATGCGGACCACGTTCGTCGGCGGCGGAGTGATGGCAGAGGCAATCTTCAGTAGAGCGCTCGCAGCGCAAGTGCTCGACGCCAGCGACGTATGCATCGCCGAGCCCGTTGCTGCGCGCCGCGACTACCTAGCAAGCACGTACGCAGTCGCGGTCACCGATAGCAATGTCGAAGCGATTGCCGATTCCGGGCTTATCGTGCTATCGGTGAAGCCCCAGCACTTCGCAGGCGTCGCCTCAGGTCTCAAAGGCAAGCTGACCTCTGGCCAAACCGCGCTATCGATCATTGCTGGACTCACCGTTCCATCGATCACCGGCGGACTCAAGCATGATTCGGTCATCCGTGTCATGCCAAATACGCCTGCACAAGTCGGTCAAGGCATGTCCGTCTGGATGGCAACAGACGCTGTCCCTGAGGCTACTCGTATTGCGGCCAAGGAGCTATTGGGCGTGCTCGGCCTCGAGTGGTACGTGGCCGACGAACACTATCTGGACATGGCGACCGCCCTATCCGGTAGCGGGCCTGCCTACGTCTTCGCCTTCCTCGAATCGCTGATCGAAGCTGGCGTATATATGGGCATGCCCCGCGACATGGCGACAACGTTAGCGGTTCAAACCGTGTTGGGAAGCGCACAGTTGGCGAAAGAGACCGGCGAGAACCCCGCGCTGTTACGCGAGCGCGTCACTTCGCCAGGCGGAACCACCGCAGAGGCGCTACGGGAATTGGAAAGTCACGGGTTCAGGTCAACGATTCTAGAAGCGGTTGCCGCGGCCTACCGGAAGGCGCGGGAACTGGGAGGGCAGTAATGGGCGTAATTGCAGGATGGCTCGCACAAGTCATCTCTTTCATCATGATCGTGTTTTTCGTTCGCGCAATCGTCTCATGGCTGTTCGTGTTCGGCGTCCGGAACGAAATCCTCACACAGATCAACCAGGCCTTGTCGGCTATAACTGAGCCAATCTTGGCTCCCATCAGGCGCTATGTCCCTGCTGCAGGCGGGCTTGATCTGTCGTTCTTGGTCGTGGTATTTGGGTTAATGTTCATCCGATCAGTGCTACTCAAGATCACCTAGATTCGCTAATCGGTTCACGAGCTCGTCCGCCGTTAGATCAATCTCCAGAACCTTATTGCGATTCCGGTGCCCACTCACGACGCTCACCGCTCGCTTCGCTACTCCAAGCGCTTCCGCGAGTAGATCGCAGACCGCCTGATTGGCCTTGCCATCTTCGGCCGCGGCCGTCACTTTGATGCGCAGCGTCCCATCGCCGAGACGCACGATCTCGCGCTTCCTGGCTTTCGGCTGAACGTGGGCCGAGATCCGCGTGGGCATGGGCGGTGGGTCTCCTTTCGCTTGCCTATAATACCGTTCGCGCACACCCCGTCGGCCACACTACGACCTTGGACAACCATGACCATTGCGATCGTTACCGATAGCAACGTTTCACTCCCTGCCAATCTGCTGGAGGGCTTGCCTATCTCCGTGGTTCCGCTGGAGATCCACCACGAAGGTCAGGTCTACAAAGATGGCATAGACATCACCCCGTCGGAGTTCTATGACCTCCAGCGCGTTGCGAAGATATTGCCAACCACCTCGGCACCACAGCCTGGCGCTTTCGTTGAGGCTTTCTCTAGAGCCGCTGAAACCGCCAGCGAGATCGTTTGCCTAACGCTCTCTTCCGAGCTATCCGCGACGTACTCGGCGGCCATAGCAGCGCGCGAGGCCGTTGTCGGAGCGCTGGGCAACATACGGATCGAGGTCATCGACTCACGTTGCGCAGGCACCGCGCAGGGGCTGGTGGCGCTCGCGGCCGCCCGCATGGCGGACCATGGCGCGACCACAGACGCCTTACTTCTCAACATTGCTCACTGGCGATCGACCGTACGGCTGTATGGCTACTTGCAATCCCTGTATTACGTCTGGCGGGGCGGGCGTGTGCCTCGCACGCTGATGTGGATGGGCAAGCTCCTCGACATCAAACCCGTGCTCCAGCTGAGCGAAGGGAAGATAGGGATGGTCGAGCGCCCACGAACAGAGCGCCGAGCGATGGATCGCGTTGTCGCTCTGGCGACCGTGGCGGCTGCCAACGAACGGACGCAGATCGCGGTGATGCACGCCGCCGCGCCTGAGCAAGCAGAGGTACTCGCCCAGCGACTGAGGAGTGAACTCGCCCCCGACGAACTATTCATCACCGAATTCACCCCGGTCATAGGCGCCCACACCGGTCCAGGCTTGGTGGGCTGTTCGGTTTTTCGACTAGGGCCGCGCGCCTGAGCCTGTGGTACGCTTCGCGAGCTTGGCCGAGCAAGTGCCCACGGCCCATGATCACGCTCTCACACACGGAGGATCCCTATGACCAACGTTACCGCCATCGCGGGCGATATAACCACGTCTGATGCCGACGCCATCGTGGTCAACCTATTCGACGGCGTCACCTCACCCAGCGGCGCTACCGGCACCGTCGACAAGGCGCTCGACGGTGCGATATCAGCACTGATCGCCGACAAAGAGATCACGGGCAAGCAGGGCGAGATCGCCATGATCCACACGCTGGGCAAGCTACCCGCTAAACGAGTCGTCGTACTCGGCCTGGGCAAGCGAGAAAAACTCAGTGCCAATGTCGTTAGGCAAGTCTCGGGCGCGGTCGGGCGCTACTTACAACACATCGGCGCCAAGCGCGCTGCGACTCTCGCCCACGGAGCGGGTATCGGCGGGCTGGACGCGGGTACTTCAGCCCAAGCGATGGCAGAGGGGACGATTCTTGGCCTGTACGCGTTCACGCAGTACAAGTCCAGGAAAGACGACGAACCAGAAAAGGAACTCCAAGCTTTGGAGATCATTGAGCAAGACATCGGACGCCTGCCCGCACTCCAGGCAGGCGTTGCCAAAGGCACGCTCCTCTCCGAAGCGGTATCTATTGCTCGCGGGCTGGTGAACGAGCCCGCCAACGTGGTCAACCCGGTCAAGATGGCGGAAGTCGCAAGTGATATCGCTGCCAAGGCAGGCCTCGGTATCACCGTGCTCAAGCGCGAGGAAATGATCGAGAACAGCATGGGCGCAATGCTCGCGGTGACTCAGGGCAGTGCCAACGAGCCACGCCTGATAATCATGGAATACAAAGGCGACCCAGAACACCCCGATAACAATATCGCCCTGGTCGGCAAGGGCATCACATTCGACTCCGGCGGGATCTCAATAAAGTCCGCTGGTGGCATGTGGGAGATGAAAGGCGATATGTCCGGTGGGGCCTCAGTGATCGGCGCGATGCACGCCATCGCGGCGTTGAAGCCTAAATTGAACGTATTCGGAGTGGTGCCTGCCGTGGAGAACATGCCCTCTGGCACAGCACAGCGCCCAGGCGACATCATCAGAGCCATGAACGGCAAGACGATAGAAGTAGACAACACCGACGCTGAGGGGCGCCTGGTACTGGCAGATGCGATCTGCTACGTAAAGGAAAAGATGGGAGCGAAGCGTGTAGTCGACATCGCCACGCTCACGGGCGCCATCGTTGTCGCGCTGGGTCACGTCACAACAGGCGTATTTGGCACATCCCAAACGATGGTTGATGCAGTGCTGGCCGCCAGCAAAGAGACTGGCGAAAAGATGTGGCAGTTGCCCATGTTCGAAGAGTACAAGCGCCAGAATCGCAGTGAGTACGCCGACGTGAAGAACACCGGCGGGCGCCCTGCGGGAAGCATCGCTGCAGCCTTCTTCATATCCGAGTTCACAGACGGCGTTGAGTGGGCCCACCTGGACATAGCGGGCACGTTCATGGCGGAGCGCACCCAAGGCCATGAAGTCAAAGGTGCAACGGGTGTCCCGACGAGGACGCTTGTAAAGCTCGTGGAACAGCTCGCAGCCTCGAAAGCTTCGTTGACGGAGCAGGTGACGGCCCCCTAGAATGAGTCTTCCGTGGTGGGCGTAGTCGAGGGGTTAAGACGCCTGGTTGTGGCCCAGGAGATCGAGGGTTCAATTCCCTCCGCTCACCCCAT
>ERZ890510.2407-NODE-2407-length-10635-cov-9.235161_pt1 | contig 10635 bp, 8 predicted proteins | sample MGYA00521265_ERZ890510 | MGnify/ENA primary metagenome ERZ890510 (study PRJEB32303, sample SAMEA104408624) | aquatic metagenome | biome: Brackish water; feature: Chemocline; material: water | place: Baltic Sea | collected 2014-10-26T21:54:00 | depth 110 m ...
TTATGTATATCGAATTACATTTTGCCATAACCGAATTGTTCGTAGGTTAGCGTTCTTCCGCCATTCTCTGATTTTTTATTCGATCGTCTTCACATAATGCATCAAATTGCCTCCGTGTTGGGCGTCTGCGCCTCGCTAGTGTCTCTCCCTGTCCTAGGTCAGACGTTTTCAGCAAACTCCCAAATCTTTAACCCGCCTATTGCAGCGGCTTCCGAGATTACCGCCCTGTCTCTGGCCGATTACAACGGCGATGGACGTTTAGATTTTTATTATCCCGGCGCCTTATATAAACAAGAGGCTAACGGATCCTTCACAGAAGTGTTAGCCGCCTCCGGAATCGACTTCGAGGGAGATGCACCTAGAGGAGCCATATTCGGCGACGCCAATCTAGATGGACTCTTGGACCTGTTCATTTTAGATAGCGCTCCTGGAAGCCGGATCTTTCTAAATAGAACTGGAGGAAACTTTGATTTAGGCAATTTTACAACGGGAATTCAATTGGTACTCCCGCCCGTTGGAGGCTTTTGGCGAGACCTCAATTCGGACGGTTGGTTGGATTTTGTTTCCGCATATACGGTCGGCACTAATTCAGTGTTGACTGGGTTTGCTAACGGTCAATATTCGGAACAAGCCAGCTTTTTCAATTTTCGGACAGGTAATAGAACGTGTTCTCTTGCCCCTGCAGATTACGACCGAGATGGGGACGTGGACGTTTTTGCCGCGGCGTGTACCGCACCAAACGAATTACTCAATCAAACCCGCGGATTTTCTCGTCCACGTTTCACTGACAGAGCTGCTACTGCTAGAGTTGCAAACACCCAGAGCAGCAAGGAAGCAGCTTGGTTTGACTACGACAACGACGGATGGATGGATTTGATCGTAGACAACGTCAACGATGGAGATTTCAGCACCGCATTCAATCTGTTGTACCACAATGAGCAGGATGGTCGATTTGTCGAGGTGGCCGAACAAGCGGGTATTCAAGGGGCCAAAGGCCCTGCTGGAAATGGACCGTTGGTAGTCGCCGACTTCGATAACGATGGATGGCAAGATGTATATCTCCCAGCTAATAACATCGGAAAATTGTATCACAATAATCAAAACGGAACCTTTTCAGAAGTTTTTAGCACAACAACAGGACTGTTTTTGGCCCCCAGTGTCGCTGCAGCTGGCGATTTTAATAGTGATGGCTGGATGGATCTGTTTTTGCCAGGCGAAGGGATTTTATTCAATGACGGAGGATCCAACAATTGGCTGACTATTGAAGTCAAAGACGACCTTCAAAATCGATTTGGAGTCGGTGCAACGCTCCGTCTAACAACCTCCGCCGGTATTCAGACTCGGGTTATAGAAGCCGGAAACGGAGGGCTCGGGCACGGAGATCAACTAAAGGCCCACTTCGGACTCGGAACGGACTTAAATTCCTCCTCGTTGGAAATTGAATGGCCTGGCGGATCAAAGGAAGTGTACACTAATCTTGAGGCCAATAGGAATTACGTATTCGTACGCGGCCTCGGACCAAACCAGCCGCCTGCTGCCTTTTCCCAGACCTCACCTGTGGTTGCTGGATATATAGACCCTTTGGCGGAATCGATTCGGTTTGAGTGGGAGCCAAGTGTCGACTCAGACCCTGTTGTATACACGTTGTCCGTTTCTGGTCCAGGCGTTTCCTTGTCCTTTCCCGATATACCTGATCCCTTTTTTGAATTATCTACCGCCTTACTCCCCGTAAACCAGACGTTTCATTGGTCCGTGCGAGCCACCGACAGCCACAGCGTGCGTTACAGCGGTGAGGAACGACTGTTCATATTCGGACAAGCAGGAACTGCCGTATCGACAATCATAGCTCCCATCGAAGTCAATTTTGATTTGCCAAGTTTATCCAATGGAATAGTTCGATTTGCGGACATCGATGGAGACCAAGACCTGGACTTGCTAATTGGTGGGGACGGTCCACTTAGCGAAGTCATGAGCCTTTATGTAACGGACGACAGAGAAATTGCGCTCCCCGATAATGCGGGAAGTTATATTTATAAGTCACTAGTTCGCACGCGAATCATTCTTGAGGCGGTAACATATCCAAAAGCTGCTTTTGGAGACGTAGATGGCGATATAAAGTTAGATCTGATTATTTCTGGGATCTCTTCGATCAGCAAACTTCCACTGACGGCATTGTATCGAAATACTGGAACCGACATGGAGAGATCGCTCGTTGCTGGCATGCCAAACGTTTGGGGCGGAGCGGTTGAGTGGGGCGATATAGATGGTGACGGTGACGACGACCTGCTCGTGGCCGGTGCTCAAAACCTCGAAGCTCCCTATGACCCAGTTACCAGCGTATTCGTTAACAACGGAAATGGAGGTTTTTTATTCGGACAATTTGCTCTACCTGGAATTGTCTTTGGGGATGTAGACTGGAGTGATATGGACGGAGATGGAGATCTCGATATCGCCCTCACTGGAGATTTAGGCGATGGAAATTTATACAGCGGCGTTTTTCGTAACGATGGAGGGCAATTCACTGACATTCACGCAGGATTACCTCCTCTGCTTAATGGCTCGGTTGCCTGGGGCGATTTTGACCAGGATGGAGATAAGGACCTCTTTTTAACGGGTGGCAAAATCGGCCCTGAAGTTTTACACGGTCAGGCCATTTTGTTCGTGAATCAAAATGGAATCTTTGAGAGGCATCCGTTCCCGTTCGACGGCATTTTTTCGGGTGAAGCCGTCTGGGGTGACTACGAAAACGATGGCGACCTGGATCTCTTTATTGCTGGCTCCTCAAAAGTGTTTGGAAATGGGGTTGGGCGGCTATTTCGCAACGAGGATGGTCAATTTGCTGCCGAATTGGACGTCGACGGATTACACAATGCCTCTGTCGCGTTTGGTGATTACAATGGGGACGGCGACACGGATTTGGTCATTCAAGGACGGGACGATAATGGCGTAATTCAGACCCGGTTTTTGATCAATTTGCAGATTCGAGAACTAATTCCCGGCCAGTAGCAAGATCGGCGTATATTGCGATTCTTGACACGTTTAAAAACCCATTGATCGGATTTTTCTTATGATCGCAAGCATGACCGGTTTTGGCCGAGGTGAAGCTCAAAAGCACGGATACGTTGCTACGGTAGAATTACGGTCGGTTAACAGCCGATACTGTGAAATAAGCCCTCGCACCGCAAAGTCTATTTCCGATAAAGAAGGAGACTTACAACGGATCATAAAAGAAGAGTTTTCACGAGGTCGGATTAGTGTTTCCGTTCAAATTGAAGAGCCGGCAGCCCAAACCGCCCCGCTTCGTGTGAACGTGACAGCCGTTAAAAATTATACCGCTTTACTTGAAGAGGTTCGCGCTGCTGCTGGCCTCGAAGATCCTATTCGCCTAGAACAACTGTTGCGCTATCCAGATATTATGGAGTCTGTGGAGAAGCCCGTAGATGAAGAAAATCACGCTTGGAATGCCACGGTTGAAGCCCTTGCCCTGGCTTGTAAAGCTATGCGGGCCATGAGATTACAAGAAGGAGATGCACTTCGAAGAGAGTTGGTAGACCGCCTTGACGGGACAGAGACCAAACTGAGAGAAGTCGAACGATTGGCACCACTTCGCGTGACTTCAACCAAAGAGAGACTCCAACAACGCCTGTCTGAAGTCTTAGAGGATGGCCGCATAGATGCCGACCGATTGGAATTCGAAATGTCGATGCTGGCGGACAAGTTGGACGTTCGTGAGGAATGTGTTCGCCTCGATTCGCACCTTGTTCTATTTCGGGAAGCAATCTCCTCTGGCGAAGCGGTCGGACGCAAGCTAAATTTTTTGGCGCAAGAAATGAATCGGGAAGTCAATACGATTGGCTCCAAATCCAATGACGCCGAGATGTCTCATCTGGTCGTTGGGATGAAGGAAGAACTTGAAAAAATTCGAGAACAGGTAGAGAATGTTGAGTGAGAAGAGGGGTCCATGCATCGTAATTCTTGCCGCGCCGAGCGGATCAGGAAAAACGACCATCGCTTCCAAACTAATGGATGCCGTGCCCTCTGTGTCTTTTTCCGTGTCGGCTACGACACGTCCGGCCCGTTCGCACGAAATAGACGGCGTTCATTATCATTTTATGAGCTTACCTGACTTTGAACGGCACTTGGCCGACGGTCGTTTATTGGAATCTGAAGAGGTATACCCTGGGTGCTGGTATGGCACCTTGTTAAGTGTGGTAGAGAAGTCTCACAAAGAGGCGCCCATCCTTCTCGATATTGACGTGGTTGGCGCCCTTAGGGTTAAAGAGCACTACCGTGAGCGTTGCCTTGCGCTTTTCATTTCCCCTCCATCTGCTGAAGAACTGGAATCCCGGTTGAGAGCGCGGGGAACCGAGTCGGAAAAATCCTTAGCGGAACGTAGCTCAAAGGCGCGATACGAATTAACCTTTGCGGATTCTTTCGACCACGTTGTCGTAAATGACGATCTAGAAACAGCTGTAAAAGCCGTAATTGATCTGGTTTCTGATTTCATAAGGCGCTGCTGATCCAAACTTTGGACTATGCGTAGCAGGTAATACATATTCAGGCCCTTTTCAGCAAGCTATTTCCATGAATCAGTCACCATCCACATCCTTGAGAGCCCGGCGAATTCTCCTTGGAGTTTCCGGAGGAATTGCAGCCTATAAAACGGCGGAATTGATTCGGTTGTTTAAAAAAGCTGGGGCTGAAGTAAAGGTCCTTTTAACTCCAGATGCGACTCGTTTTGTGACCCCTTTGACCATGGGAACGCTCAGCGAAAATGAAGTGTTTATAGAGATCTTCCCTGAAAACGAAAGCGGATCCTGGACCAAACATGTAGCCCTTGGCCTGTGGGCTGATTTGTTCATTGTGGCACCTGCGACTGCGCAAACCGTCTCCAAATTGGTAAATGGAGCGTGTGATTCTATGCTCACAGCCGTGGCCCTCACCGCCCGGTGCCCTTTGCTCGTCTGCCCAGCAATGGATCATGACATGTACATTCACCCTGCCACGGTTCAAAATTTGGCTCAGCTTCGGACCAACGGGCTTCACGTGATGGACGCCGAACACGGAGAACTTGCTAGTGGATTGGTTGGACAGGGCAGACTGCCGGACACAAGTGCTATTTTTGACCAGGCGGCATCGATTTTATTGGCCGCCTCGCGCGCCAAAACGGGGCCCCTTGCAGGAAAAAAGGTGTTAGTCACAGCGGGGCCCACCCGCGAAGCAATCGACCCGGTCCGGTATATCTCGAATCACTCAACCGGAACCATGGGGTATGAAATTGCGCGCTCGGCGGCCCGAAGGGGCGCCGAGGTGGTCCTAGTAAGCGGCCCAACAGCTCTCGAAACCCCAGAGAAGGTGCGTAGAATTGATGTGGTTTCGACAGCTGAAATGCATCAGGTCGTTATGGAGCATGACGATGCAGATATCATAATTATGGTGGCTGCAGTCGCCGATTTTACGGCTGCCTCGGTTTCGAACACCAAAATCAAAAAAGACGGCCAGTCTAAGTCGCTTCAATTGGAGCCAACTATAGATATTTTGGCGTCGCTCGGAGCATCCAAAAAGCCAGATCAACTGTTAATCGGATTCGCCCTTGAAACAGACAATGGCGTTGCAAATGCACAGGGTAAACTGAAACGGAAAAATTTGGATTGGATCGTCTTAAACAATCCAAAAGAAGAGGGCGCGGGCTTTGGGCCTGGTACAAACCGAGTTACGCTTTTATCGATGAGTGGCGCCGTGATAGAATTGCCTAAAATGCCCAAGGACGAAGTCGCCGAAGCCATACTCGAATCGATCGTCTAGCTGATCTCTTAAGTCGTCCTCAAATCTGCAGTTTTGCCGGATAATTGAACTTCATCGTGGATAGCCGGTGGATATTGTGTGCGGAATCTTTGCGGATGCCACCGAGAGAAAGAAGTAACTTAATCCTTTCCTTAATCCGTAAACCTCGACTTGAGCGTGCCAACAGAATTAGATGATATTCGTGCTGCTTTTGAGCACCAAATTGCGCAATATGGACCATTTCTCTATGGATCCGTTCCGCAAGGACCCATGGTGCACGGACCCAACGCGGACACGGGCAACCTAGACCAAAGCAAGGTGGACCAAGGCAACCTAGACCAAGGCAGCGCGGCCCAGGGCAAGGCCACAGCGGCTCCCCAGCCAAGTTCTCAAAACAGATACGACCGAATCGCTGCGCTCGTACCTTCTGATTCTCCGCTAAATGGAATGAATTCGCTGGAAGAGGTTTCAAACTACGTAGCGAACAGTCCTTTAATTGACCTCGATAAAACACGACTCAACCCCGTGTTCGGTATTGGAAACTCCAAAGCAGATCTTTTGGTGCTGGGAGGTGCCCCGAGAGCAGATGATGATAAAAATGGAGAGCCCTTTGTTGGTGCGGCCGGGCAACTACTTACCCAAATTTTAGGTGCCATAGACTTCAAAAGGACCGATGTGTATATCACCCATGTCTTGAAAAGCCGTCCTCCTGGGGATCGCGATCCTCTTCCTGAAGAAGTGAATGCCCACATCCCGATTTTACAAAAACAGATCGCCCTCATTCAACCAAAAATTATTCTGTGCGTCGGGATAATTTCAGGTTCTTTTTTGTTAGGATTTGAGTCTACGATTGAAGATATGAGGGGGACGTTTCACGATTATTATGGCATTCCGGTATTGGTCACGTACCACCCCGAAGAGCTACTACAGAATGCCAGTCGGAAGCGACCAACTTGGGAAGATGTGCAGCTATTGCGCGCCAAATACAACGAATTAACTGCCTGAATTTCATACCCTAATTATGCCTGATTCCTCTCAAGAACCAACATTTCGACCGCCGGTAGCGACGCATTCAGCCACGATTGTACCTGTTTCTCCTGGCGCCTCCTTGCCAGCTGGCCGCATTCCACCGCAAGCTATTGGGATTGAGCAATCTGTTCTGGGCGCAATGATGTTGGAGCGGGACGCTATCCCAAAAACCGTTGAAATTTTGCCAAAAGGGTCGTTTTATACCGACCGCCATAATCTTATTTACGACGCGATACTCAGTCTGTTTGAGCGCTCCAATCCCGTAGATATGATCACACTCGGCGACGAACTCAAGCGCCAGGGCAAATTGGATGAAATTGGTGGAGCCTACTACCTCACAGAGTTGACCACGATGGTTGCTACGGCGGCCAACGTGGAGTATCACGCCCGAATACTCGCAGAAAAATCGCTGTTACGAAATCTGATTGTGACCATGTCGACCATGGTGGGCCGGGCATTCGATCCATCTGCCGATGCTTTTGAGCTCTTGGATGAAGCCGAAGGTGACATTTTCAAGATTTCAGAGTCTCAACTTCGTCGAAGTGCGACCTCTTTGAATGATGTGTTGAAGGAGACGCTGACTAGGCTGGAGTCCATTCACGGTCGTGAGGGTGGAATAACCGGGGTCCCGAGCGGATTTCAACGAGTAGATAAAATGACTGGAGGGTGGCAACCTTCAGATTTGATCATTATCGCAGCGAGGCCTTCCATGGGAAAAACGGCCTTTGCACTTTCCACGGCTAGAAATGCCGCGCTGCATCCTGAAAAACCTACTGGAGTTGCGATTTTTTCGCTTGAAATGAGCGCTGGTCAACTCGCTCAACGACTCTTAACTTCGGAGGCCAAGGTAGACGCCCAGGCCGCCAGAACGGGTCGGATGAGCGACGACGACTGGCCTCGGTTGGCACGAGCTGCCGGCAAACTGTCTGCGGCACCCATCTTTATTGATGACAGCCCTGGTCTTACGATTTTGGAACTCCGGGCAAAGAGCCGGCGCTTGAAGGCTGAACACGACATTGGGCTGATTATTGTCGATTATTTACAACTCATGCACGGCTCCGGCACCAGCAAAAACTCCAATCGAGAGCAGGAAATCGCTCACATTTCTCGATCACTTAAAGGATTGGCCAAAGAACTCAACGTACCGGTCATCGCTTTGTCTCAGCTTAGCCGCGCAGTGGAAACTCGAGGTGGCGACCATCGGCCCCAGCTCTCGGATTTACGTGAATCCGGTTCTATCGAGCAGGATGCCGACGTAGTCGCATTCATTTACCGGGCTGAGGTGTATAAAATTGGAGTTGACGTAAATGGCAATTCCACTGAAGGACTTGCTGAGTTGATAATTGGAAAACAAAGGAACGGGCCTATTGGCGATGTATCGCTCGCATGGGTCAACAAATATGCGAGGTTTGAAAACCTTACAACGTATTACGGCGCAACGGATTATATACCAGAAGGAGATTCTGACGATATGAATGCTCTGCCTCCAGGTCCGAATTCTGATCCTTTCTAATCCGTATCTTGAACCCGAATATTAGCCGCCTTATAAAGTTCTTTACATGATAGACCCGAAGCAATTTTACCGCAAAATGGATCGCATGCTGGCCAGCATCGCGAGTGAGGGTCACGACGGTAAATTTTTACACCGCATCCTGGAGGAGTTGGTCAAATCGTTTGGAGCAGAACTCAATTTTGGCAACGGCCATTTGTACCGCGAGCTTTTTGGCCAATATGAATTGCATCATACCACCGGCAACACGGACCTTTTCCCTGCTCGGCTCTCTACTACTGATCCAGCCGTGCTTCTTGTATTGATGCATGGTGCATTTTTGTTCGAAACCCCATCAGAAATTCCTTCTTGGTTTGATCCACGACCCGAGGATGCAGCTGAATTCGTCGCATTAAAAATTGATGGCCCTCCAGGACACCGTTACCTCTACTTGTTTTCTCTTCGTCCGGGTTGGGTAAGAGACGAATTGGCTTTTTGTCTGAACGGCGTTCGGTTTTCACTCAACTATCGATTGAAATCTGACGCAGTACAGGGCGAATTGGACACTGCTGCCGCGATTCAGAACAGCTTGTTACCCCAAAAAGCGCCGATTTTCCCCGGATTTGACTTTGCTGTTCGATCCAAACCGGCTGAAGCGGTAGGTGGAGACCTTTATGACTTTTTGATGCTAGAAGAGGATATGATAGGCATCGCAATAGGAGATGCGAGTGGCCACGGGCTGCCGGCGGCCTTGTTGGTCCGAGATGTACTCATGGGCATTCGAATGGGGGTTGGTTCGAACCTGAAAATGATGTACACCCTGAAAAAGCTAAATCGGGTTATCCATGAAACTACCTTTTCAACCCGATTTGTTTCTGTGTTTTTTGGTGAGCTTCACGCAAATGGCGGTTTGTTATACTCTAATGCCGGCCACACGTCAGGGTTAATTCTCCACGAGGATTCAATCACTCGTCTAGATCCTACCGGCCCAATTATGGGGCCATTACGCGACATTCCCTTAGAGCGGGGATACGCCAACGTTCCACCTGGAGGCATCTTGGTCCTTCACACAGATGGAATTACTGAACGGACGGAGGCCAATGGCGAATTGTTTGAAGAAGAAGGGTTGATCAGGTGCATCCTTGAGTGCCGCGATATGCCGGCAGCAGCTATTGTTGACCGTGTATTCGACTACGCCATCTCCTTGGATCATCAATCAGACCTCTTGGAAGACGATAGTACACTCTTGGTGATCAAACGAAACGGTTAAGACCGGACTTCGTAAGTAATCAACTCTGTACTGACCCCTCTGCGATACGCTACCCGTTGAACCTATCCGATGGCCCTATTACGCCTCGTTGGAGCGTTTTGCGCGTATTTTAAGGTTTAACATCTCAACAAATACGGAGAAGGCCATTGCAAAGTAGATGTATCCGCGGGGTAGGTGGAAATCAAGCCCCTCGGCAACCAAGGCGACTCCTACCATTAACAAGAAGCTGAGCGCCAGCATCTTTACCGTGGGATGTTTTTCAATAAAGCTCGACACAGCTTCTGCGCTAACCATCATGAATAGAATGGCGGTCACGATCGCCGCGATCATAATTGGGATTTCATCCACCATTCCAACGGCGGTGATCACGGAGTCGAGCGAAAACACAAGGTCTAGAAAAAATATTTGTACCAGTACGCTTCCAAAAGAAACGACCTTTTTACGACTTTGATGTTCTTCGTCGCCTTCTATCTTGTTGTGTATTTCGTGGGTGCTTTTGGCGAGTAAAAACAGCCCTCCGCCAATTAATATTAAGTCTCGACCTGAAACGGCGGCTCCAAGAACAGTAAAAAATGGGGCCGTTAGCCGCATAATCCACGCCAACGACAACAACAATGCTACGCGGCCAACAAGCGCCAATGCAAGACCAAAAAACCGAGCCCTAGGCTGCTGCTCCGCTGGTAGTCGAGAAGACAGGATCGAAATAAAGATGATGTTGTCCACGCCCAGAACAATTTCAAGGGCGGTCAACGTGCCAAATGCGATCCATGCATTAGGATCAGCCAACCAGTCGAACATGTGCGTCGGATTAAATGGGTGTGGCAGAATATAGCACCCAAGACATCATTTATCGAAAAACAAAACCTATCTAAACGGGCCTCGTCGCCAAAAAAACAATCGCGTTGTAATCGCCCTCAAAAACTTGGTCCATAAACTCATGGCATATCCTATAAGTAGCTTTAATACCTATCCCAAACCACTGCCTACGAGGGGCGGCCCACCAAGATGCACTAGTATGGATATCCGAGCGATTTAGAAATATCCTCAATGCTCCATTCTTGGG
>ERZ890510.2409-NODE-2409-length-10633-cov-7.432407_pt1 | contig 10633 bp, 5 predicted proteins | sample MGYA00521265_ERZ890510 | MGnify/ENA primary metagenome ERZ890510 (study PRJEB32303, sample SAMEA104408624) | aquatic metagenome | biome: Brackish water; feature: Chemocline; material: water | place: Baltic Sea | collected 2014-10-26T21:54:00 | depth 110 m ...
GTATCCCGGGCAGCATGACCGTTCCATTGCCGCCGGTAACGTCAATTTCAACTGTCCGAATTTCTCCGCTGCCGCTTGCTTCGACGCGCAGCCGTGAACTGAGCGTGATGTCGATGCCGTTCAGCAAGGCGGCATCTGGCGACAGGGCAGCGAACATCGAAGGTTTCACTCCATCGACTTTCGCCTCGACGAAAATGCTGCTTCGGTCACGGGTATAGACACCCGAAAGGGCAACGTCGATCGGCGCACCGCCGCTGCTGAACTGGGCACTGGCGACGATGACGACGCCTCTGGCATCGCGCGTGAGCCGGGCCGTCGCCTCCGGCGCCGTCCAGGAAACGCCGCTCGCGACGTCGCGCACCGTAAGTCGCGCGCGCTGGATCAGCACGCTGTCGAGTTGACCAAGCAGTGAGGTTTGGTTGGGTTGCGCCAGCAATTGATCGATCAGCAGATCGACGATTTCGCCTTGGGAATTTGTTTCCGGGTTGGCCAGGATACGCCGCAACATGCCACCTTCACGGGCGACATTGGCATCGAGAGTCGGGCGATCGACCACGATCGTCGTCGGCAGAAATTCGCCGCGGATAACGCTGCGCGGCTCGAAAGAGAGCGCCACGCTGGGTGCCGTGGCGATGGCTTCGCCGGCACTATTGCTGAGCTTCAGGCCGGCCAGGACGAGGCGAACGGGCTGGCTGAGTCCGCCCCATTCGACGTAGACGCGGTCGGCGTGAACTTTGACCTTGGAACCGGGGCCGTCGAAATGGCGAGAGATCCGCGCCTTGAGAAAGTCGAGGTCGATCGGCCCGGCCATCAAGCGCAAGGAGACAACGGCGACAATCACCGCCGCGCCGACGACTACGACGGCAGCGACGCGTAGCCCCACACGATAGACTCTCTTGACCAAAGATCGATACTTCCCGGTTCTTGACGTCGGCAAAACCTGCAGGCAAGCGTGCCGCAGGATGCCCGTAACTTAGCCGAGCCCCGCGACACATGTCTTGGCTTTCGATTGCCCACCTGCCGCGCCCGCATGACCCAGAGCGGCAGTCCGTGGCGTGGGCCCGCTGGAGCGAGAAGGCCGAGCGGCCAAGCGACCCCGCTGCGGTCGCGCTACTCGACGCCTTGTTCGGCAACAGTCCTTACCTCACGGAAATCGCCCTACAGAACCCTAATTTTATGACCGATCTATGGCGGCGCGACCCCGTTGTCGTCGTCGCCGACCTGATGGTCGAACTTGTCGCCGCGCGCGCGGCTGCCCGCGGCGGTGAACAGCCCGCTGCCGTCGCAACCACGCTGCGCCGTCTCAAACACCGCGTGGCCCTCGCCACGGCCATCGCCGACATTGCCGGCCTCTGGACGCTCGAGAAAATCACTAGCGCTCTCAGCGGTTTTGCCTCCGGGTGCCTCGACGCGCTCACCGAGTCGATCCTGCTGCAGCTGGCGCGCGACGGACAGCTCGCGATCGGCACCGATCCCGACGCAGCGGCCTTTACCGTCCTCGGTATGGGCAAGCTCGGCGCCGACGAGCTCAATTACTCCAGCGACATCGATCTCATTCTGCTCTACGACCGCGATGCACCTGCCCTCACGGAAAACGACCAGATCTCGCGCCATTTCGTTCGTGGCGCCCGCCTGCTGGTGCAATTGCTGTCCGAGACCTCGGCCGACGGCTACATTTTCCGAACCGACCTGAGGCTGCGCCCAGACCCGGGTTCAACCCCTCTGGCAATGTCGGTCCAGGCCGCCGAACTCTACTACGAAAGCGTCGGTCAAAACTGGGAACGCGCAGCGATGATCAAGGCCCATCCGGTGGCCGGGAATCGTGCCGTCGGCGAGGCTTTCCTGGCGGACATGCGCCCCTATATCTGGCGTCGCCACCTCGACTTTGCCGCGATCCACGACATCCATTCGATCAAGCGGCAGATCGACGCCCATCGCGGCGGCGGCACGGTCAAGGTGCTCGGTCACAACGTGAAACTCGGACGTGGCGGCATCCGCGAGATTGAGTTCTTTGCCCAGACGCAGCAGCTGATCTTCGGTGGCCGCGATCCCTCGCTACGCTTGCGCGGCACCTGCGAGACCATGCGGGCGTTGGCGGCGGCGGGCCATGTCACATCTGCCGCGGCCGATGAACTCATCGAAGCCTACGGCTTTCTGCGCCGGGTCGAGCATCGGCTGCAGATGGTCGACGATCGCCAAACCCATAGTCTGCCAGCCGACGAGCCCGGCGTTGCAGCGATTGCCACCTTCCTGGGTTATCCCACCTCTGCGGCATTCCAGAAGGACCTGCTTGAGCGCCTGCGATGCGTCGAAGGTCACTATGCAAAGCTGTTCGAGGAAGCACCGAGCCTGGCCGGCCCTGCAGGCAACCTGGTCTTTACCGGCACCGACGACGATCCGGGCACTCTCGAGTCGCTGGAGGCGCTCGGCTTTCGCGACCCGGCGGCCGCAGCCGGCATCGTTCGCCGCTGGCACCACGGGCGCTACCGTGCCACCGCGACCGCGCGGGCACGCGAGCTGTTGACGGAACTTATGCCGGGCCTGCTCAAGGCACTGGGTTCGACCGCTGCACCCGACCAGGCGCTGCTCAATCTCGACCTCTTCCTCACCAATCTGCCGGCGGGCGTACAGCTCTTTTCGTTGTTCAAGGCCAATCCTGCCCTGCTCGAGCTGGTGGCCACGGTCATGGGCAGCGCGCCAGGCCTTGCGGCGCACCTGGCACGGCGAACCATCCTGCTCGATTCGGTGCTATCGCCCGATTTCTACCGCCCACTGCCCTCGACACCGGAAATGCGCGAGGACCTCGCAGTGGCGCTCGGCGGCGTCGAACACGAGCAGGATATTCTCGATGCCGCCCGGCGGTGGGCCAACGACCGGCGCTTCCAGGTTGGCGTCCAGCAGCTGAAGCACATTGCACGGCCAGCGATCGCCGGGCTGGCCTACTCGGACATTGCCGCCGCCACGATCTCGACGTTGTGCGACCGGATCGAGCAACGTTTTGCCGAACAGCATGGCGGCTTTCAGGGCCAACGTCTGGCGGTCCTAGGCTTGGGCAAGCTCGGCAGTCGGGAAATGTCCGCGACCTCCGATCTCGACCTGATTTTCGTATACGACATACCGCCCGGCCTGGAGGCGTCGGACGGCCCGCAACCGTTGCCCCCGACCCAGTACTATACGCGCCTCAGCCAGAAGATCGTGACGGCGCTGACCGCCCATACCAACGAGGGTGATCTGTATGAAGTCGACATGAGGCTGCGCCCGTCCGGCCGCGCCGGTCCCCTGGCCAACTCCCTCGAAGGCTTCGCGGCCTATCACGCACAATCGGCCTGGACGTGGGAGCATATGGCACTCACCCGCGCCCGCGTGATCCACGGGCCGCCCGGGCTGGTCGAACGCTTGACCGACATCGTGACGAACGCATTGTGCCGGCCACGCGACCCGGATGCGCTGGTCCGCGACGTCGCCGACATGCGCGACCGCATCGCCCACCACGCACCGCCCAAAAGCCCATGGGACTTCAAGCACCTGCCCGGTGGCCTTTTCGACATCGATTTCGTGGCGCAGTACTTGGCGCTGCGCCACGCCGCGGCACGCCCCGACCTTCTCGATCCTCACCCTGCCGAGATGTTGCGCCGGGCGGCCGCGGCCGGCCTGATCGCCCACGATGACGCCAACCGGCTGCGCGCCGCCCGCACACTGCTATCGGACGTCCAGAGCCTGCTCCGCCTCACCCTAGATGGCGACGAAGCGGCCTTCGACGAAGCCAAGGCGCCGGAAGGCCAGCGCCGCCTGATCGCAGCGACAGAAGATGCCGCCGGCTTCGCTGGCCTCAAGGCGCGGATCGAAACCGAGAGGGCGGCGGCACGGGGTATATATCGTCGTCTGGTCGAAGAGCCGGCGCGCGTCGCCGGTTGGCAATCCCGAAACGATACCAAAGGGAGCGATTGATGAGTGTCGAGGAAGGCAAGAAAGCACCGGATTTCGCCGCCCCCACCGACGGGGCCAAGACCCTCAAGTTATCGGATCTGCGGGGCAGGCCCGTGGTGCTTTATTTCTATCCGAAGGATGACACGCCGGGCTGCACCACCGAGGCCTGCGGCTTTCGCGACGCAGCGCCGGACTTCAAGAAGCTGAAGGCGCAGATTGTCGGTGTCAGCAAGGACAACGTCGCCCGCCATGACAAATTCAAGGCCAAGTACGGCCTCAACTTCCCACTGGTGTCCGACGAGGACGGCAAGATCTGCGGAAAATACGGCACCTGGATCGAGAAGAGCCTCTACGGCCGGAAATACATGGGCATCGACCGCGCGACCTTCCTGATCGACAAGAATGGCGTCGTCGCCAGGATCTGGCGCAAGGTCAAGGTCGCCGGCCATGTCGACGAGGTGCAGGCGGCCCTAACGGAACTCTGACCTGCCTCGCGAAATACGAAACGTATCGGCTGGTCGGCTTCATTGCCCCGACCGTCTCTTCCACAGACGACCTTGCCGCCGGCCCTTGGCCTGCTTACGCTCTACTGTGTAACCCATTCACTCGCCCGAACAGGAACAACCCATGACCAACGACAATCCCGACAACAAGTGGATCGGCAAGCGCACCCCCCGGCCGGATGGTGCAGACAAGGTTACGGGTCGGGCGGCCTACGCCGCCGATACCACCATGCCCGGCATGATCTGGGGCAAGGTGCTGCGCAGCCCGCACGCCCATGCCCGCATCAAGAAGATCGATACCTCGAAGGCCGAAGCCTTCCCGGGCGTCAAAGCCGTCATGACCTCCAAGGACATCGTCGATTTTCCGATCGACAAGGGACCGGTGATGCTGGGCATCCAGGACATCCGCTGGATGTGCCGCAACGTCATGGCGCGCGACAAGGCGCTGTTCCACGGTCATCCGGTGGCTGCCGTCGCCGCGACCTCCGAGATCATCGCGGCCCAGGCGCTGAAGCTGATCGAAGTCGAGTACGAGGTCCTGCCCCACGCGATCGACGTCGAGGATGCGATGAAGCCCAGCGCGGCCATCCTGCACGATCACGTCAAATTCGAAGGCAAGCCCTCCAATATCGCCGGCACCCTCGAACACAAGAAGGGCGATATTGAAGCCGGCTTCAAGGAAGCCGACGTAATCGTCGAACGCAGCTTCAAGACCGAGGCCGTGCATCAGGGTTATATCGAGCCGCATGCCTGCCTCGTCAGCGTCACCGACGGCAAGGCCACGATCTGGAGCTCCAGCCAGGGCCAGTTCATGGTCCGCGCCATGACCGCCTTGCTGACCGGCACCACCCAAAGCGATATCCGCGCCATTCCGGCCGAGATCGGCGGTGGCTTCGGCGGCAAGACCATCATCTATCTCGAGCCACTGGCCCTGGTGCTGGCCCGCAAGTCGGGCAAGCCGGTCAAAATGGTGATGAGCCGCGAAGAAGTGTTCCGCGCTTCCGGCCCGACCTCGGGCTCGAAGAGCAAGGTCAAGATCGGCGCCAAGAAGGACGGCACGATTACCGCCGCCCAAGGCACCTATTGGCTGCAGGCCGGCGCTTTCCCCGGTTCGCCGATCCGCGGCGCCGCCGGCTGCGCCTTCGGTCCTTACGACATCGCGAACGCCTACACGCTGGGCTACGACGTCGTCTCCAACCGCTCGAAGGTCGCAGCTTATCGCGCCCCCGGCGCGCCGATCGGCGCCTATGCCGTGGAGTGCGTGTTGGATGAGCTGGCCGAAAAGCTCAAGATGGATCCGCTTGAGCTGCGCCTGAAGAACTCTGCCAAGCAGGGCACCAAGGCGGTGCACGGCCCGGTCTATCCGGTGATGGGCTACCAAGAGACATTGAAGCAGGCTCTCGCTCATCCGCACTACAAGGCACCGCTCGGTCCCAACCAGGGCCGCGGTGTCGCGTCAGGCTACTGGTTCAACGCCGGTGGCGAATCGAGCGCCCAGATGAGCGTCAACGAAGACGGCACGGTCGTGGTGATGACCGGCCATCCCGACATCGGCGGTTCGCGTGCCTCCACGGCCAACATTGCCGCCGAACTGCTCGGCATCCCACACGCCAAGGTGCAGGTGCTGATCGGTGACACCAGCAGCATCGGCTTCTCGAACCTGACCGGCGGCAGCCGCGTCACCTTCGCGTCGGCGATGGTGGTCACGGACGCAGCGGAAAAGGTCATCACCGACCTCCGCCGCCGCGCGGCCAAGATCTGGAAGATCGATCCCGAGGCCGTTACCTGGGACAACGGCGAGGCCAAGCCCGCCGGCGACAACGCCGGCAAGTTCGATCCGCTGTCGCTGGCCCAACTCGCCGCGCGGGCGACCGAGACCGGTGGGCCGATCGGCGCCGGCGCCTCGACCAACACAACGGGCGCCGAGGGCGGCTTCAGCACGCACATCTGCGATGTCGAGGTCGACCGCGACACCGGCCGCGTCTGGGTCACGCGCTACACCGCCTTCCAGGATGTCGGCCGGGCGATCCACCCCGACTATGTCGAGGGCCAGATGCAGGGCGGCGTTGCCCAGGGCATCGGCTGGGCCCTGAGCGAGGAATACATCTACGACAAGAACGGCCGCCTCGATAACGCCGGCTTCCTCGACTATCGCATGCCCGTGACCTCGGACCTGCCGATGCTCGATGCCGTCATGATCGAGATCCCCAACCCGAAGCATCCGCAGGGCGTGCGCGGCGTCGGCGAGGTGCCGCTTGTTCCGGTGATGGCCGCGGTCGCCAATGCCATCCACGGTGCGCTCGGCCAACGCTTCTACAGTCTGCCGATGTCGCCACCGAAGGTGCTGGAGGCACTGGAGCCGGTAGCGAAAGCGGCCGACTAAGCCGTTCCGATCTTTGCCAAGGGGCGCGCTGCGGGAGTGGCGCGCCCTTATCTTTTGTCGTCAGCCGCCCAGTTGGTTCTTCAGCTCCGACCAGCGGTCGAGGATCGGTGTGATCTTGTCTTCCTTCTCGGCCGGCAGGGAGAAGACGACGCGATCGATGCCGATCTTCTCGCATAGCCGCAGGCGCTCGATATTGTCGGGCACGCGAAATACGCTGATGGGCAGGCTGGCGGGATCGCGCCCTGCTTCCTTCGCCATCGAACGGAACTGCTCGATGATGCCCATGCCGTCGCGTTCCAGCCAGTCGTCGCGGGGAATCCAGCCGTCGCCGTAGCGGATGGCACGCCTGGCGGCATGCGGGAAGCCGCCGCCGACGATGATCGGCGGATGCGGCGTCTGCATGGGCTTCGGCCACTGCTTCATCTTGTCAAAGTTCACGAACTCGCCGTGGTACTCGGGCTCCTCCTCGGCCCAGATCGTCTTCATCGCCTCGATGCGCTCGCGCGCCAGCTTGTGCCGCGACTTGAACACGGTACCGTGGTTCTCGACCTCGTCCTGGTTCCAGCCATTGCCGACCCCGAACAGGAAGCGGCCGTCGCTGAGTCGGTCGATGGTCGAGACCATCTTGGCAGTAACGATCGGATCGCGCTGGATGACCAGCGCGATACCGGTGCCGATCTTGAGCCTGGTCGTCACAGCGGCGGCGGTATTGAGCGCCAGGAACGGGTCCATGATCTCGTAGTAGGGTCGGATCAGGCCACCGCCTGCCGGATACTGCGATTTGCGCGAAGACGGAATGTGGGTGTGCTCCGGCACCCACAGAGATTCGAATCCGCGTTCCTCAAGTGCCCGTCCCAGCGCGGCGGGCTGCATGGAGTCCGCCGTAAAGAACATCACCGCGCCGATTTTCATGACCTCAAAGCCCCCTGCAAGGTCGGACTGCACCCTTGTCCGCGAGTATCCCCAGAACCGGCATGCCGCGTCAAAAGAAGATCTGGGATTTCAGACCGAGAATAATGATGTCGCCGTTCTGGCTCGTCCCGCCGGGCGTATGAACGTACTGGATGTTGGGACGAATGTAGACGCCATTGGTCGGCACCAACGTGTAGTACAACTCGAAGACATACTCCGAATTCCGGATCGGTACCGGGCCCGCCCCCGTCCAATTCTGCAACGACTGACCATAGGCCACGCGAGTGTTGACGTGCGTCGTTCCAACCGCAAAGGCGATACTATCGTTGGGGCGCTCGCTGAATGGCCCAGTGTAGATCGCACCCACGGCCATCTGGCGATCAAGCCCCGAAGTCGCGGTATCAGCCTGGACGGCATTCAGAAACAGACGCAGTCCGCCAACCGGATTGTCGGTCGCCGTTCTCGTTATCTGCTGCTCGAAATTGATATAGCCGCCGTAGCGACCACGGTGCTGCATCGGCGGCAGGCCGGTAAGTGCCCTAACATTGCCGTTGACGTCGAGCAGGACGTCGTCCGCTGGCGATGTCGAGTACCAGCCGCCGACCTTGTACTTGCCGGGCAGTTTTGCCGGACCGAAGGTCGGTTCCCAGGCCACTTCGGCCGGAACGAGGACTCCGGTCGAATCGGGATAGAAGACCGGCAAGAGCTTGTCGTTGTAGCCAAGATATTGTTCGTTCTGGTCATAGAGGCCGGCCTGGACGTACCCGAAGCCGTTCAATGCCACCTTCAGCCGGGTTCCCCATTGGCTGATCGGCCAGTTGTAGATGTAGCCGCCGACGATGTTACCGGGATCGGAACCACAGAAAGTCAGGTTCTGGAAGTCGCAGGAAAAGTTTGCGAAATCCTCGCCAATGGTTGCCCGCCCGACTTTCCAATCAAGCAGGCCATCGAAATACTTCTGATCGAACCAGAACTGCGTCAGGCGAACGGTCTGTCCGCGCCCGTAGACTTCCTGGACGAGCTGGAGCGTGTTGAGCTGGGCGTTGGCAACCAGATCCTGCCCGGTGCGCGACGTGTAGGTGACCTGGATTTGCGCATCATGCAGGCCGATCAGACGATCGAGATTGAATGTCGCTCCAAAGGTCGCTTGCCCGGCATAGGCGATCCCCGGGCGGGCGCCGCCGGCTGGATTATAGGCGATCTCGCTCGTGGCGGAGAACTGGAGATCGACGCCGCGATCTATGAGACGGGTTCGCACGCCCCCCCAGTCACCGGTAAGCCACGGCCCATGCGTTGCAGGCGACTCGGCACGTGCCACGTCGAACGATAAAAATACCGTCAGCAAAAATCCGCACCTCACGATCGCACGCAACATCAATTAAGGGCCCCTACAGCCGCCTGCCCGGAAATGTCGCGCCAGCTCATGACCAACACCTGATGCGTCCCTATGACCCAGCAGACGGCGGATATCAACAAATGGCCTCCGGCAATGATCCCCTTGACGACGACTGGCTTCGCGGCAATTGGTCGTTCACAATGTTGCACGGCCATATGCACTTTCGCCGACGTGGCGGCACCCGCGTATCCATCCAATAGCGATCTCGAACAGGTCGGGACACCCTTCAACTCCGGCTGACCTGTTCGCGACCACGGTCGTCCGGTCGAACGACGGAAGCTCAAGAGGACTGCCGCATGATCTACTTTCTGGCCGCCGTTGCTGCCATCGCCGGATTCCTCTTCGGCTATGACGAAGGCATCATCGCAGTGGCGCGGCCGTTGCTCGACAAGGACTTCCCGATGGATCCGCTGGTCGGCGGATTCATGACGGCGGCGGTTCCACTTGGAGCACTCATCGCCGCCAGCATCGCGGGCCGCATCACCGACCGCTTCGGCCGCCGCCGCGCGCTGATGGCAGCCGCCGCGCTTTTCACGCTCGGCTCGCTGATGGCTGCCAGCATCACCGCAGTCTGGATGCTCATCCTGGCGCGCCTCATCTTGGGCCTGGCGATTGGGCTCGCCGCAGTCACAGCGCCACTCTACATCTCCGAAACCGCCCCGCTGCGCATTCGCGGCGCGCTGGTCTCGACCTATCAGCTCGCCATTACCGTCGGCATTCTGGTGTCCTACCTGACCGGCCTCGCCATCGATGCCGAGGCCGACATCCCGTGGAACGACGACGGCATGTGGCGCCTCATGTTCGCGCTCGGGGCCCTGCCGGGCTTGCTGTTTTTCGTCGGGCTCGTCTTCCTGCCGGAATCACCTCGTTGGCTGATTCTCAAGGGATTTGCCGCTGAGGCACGGACCAGCCTGCAGCGCCTGCGTGGTGCTGCCTCAGCGGTCGGAGGCGAGTTTGACGAGATCGTCAGTACCGCGCGGGCCGAAGTCGGCAAAAAGTCGGGCTACAAGGCGTTGCTGGAACCGAAGATTCGGCCGGCGGTGATCGTCGGCGCCGGCCTCTTTTTCCTCCAGCAACTCAGCGGCATCAACGCCGTGATCTACTACGCGCCGGAGATCTTCAACCGCGCGGGTTTCGACAACACGAGTACCCAGATTCTGGCGACGGTCGGTATCGGAACGGTCAACCTGCTGACGACCGTCCTGGCCATGTACCTCATCGACAAGGTCGGGCGGCGGCCCCTGCTGATCCTGGGCTTTGTCGGCACGTCCGCGACAATGCTCACGATTGCGGTTGCGGTGGTCAATCCTGCCCTCGTGCCGTCGTGGGTCATCATCGTGGCGCTGATGCTTTACATCGCGTCGTTTGCCATCAGCATCGGGCCGCTGCCACATGTGCTGATGTCGGAGATCTTCCCGCTGCGGGCGCGCGGACCTGGCATGAGCATGGCCTCGATCAGCAACTGGGGCTTCAACTTCGTGGTGGTCTTTACCTTCCCGCTGATGCTGGCCG
>ERZ890510.2410-NODE-2410-length-10633-cov-4.452070_pt1 | contig 10633 bp, 10 predicted proteins | sample MGYA00521265_ERZ890510 | MGnify/ENA primary metagenome ERZ890510 (study PRJEB32303, sample SAMEA104408624) | aquatic metagenome | biome: Brackish water; feature: Chemocline; material: water | place: Baltic Sea | collected 2014-10-26T21:54:00 | depth 110 m ...
CATGGACGCAATACTAACCATTGTGCGCCGGGACGTAGTGAATCCAGATCCCGCCAGGCCTCACCACCAGACTCGACCACCGGCCTCAACCCTCAGGTCCCGGTCTGGAAGTAGCGCTCGTAGTCGTTGACGAGAAGGTGCCGTGGCGCTTCGTCCTCCTCGATATCAGGGAAGCGCCCCACGCCGCCAAGGAAGCAGTTGTCCGTGGCGTCGTCGTTCACCTTCGAGACCTCGCCGACCAGGACCCTCTCGCCCACGCCCCAGAACTCGTGGTACAGGCCCGGGCCGAGGGTGATGCTTTCACCAGGGCTGAGCAACAGGGCCTCGCCAGCAGGCACCGTGCGCACGACACCATCCAGGTGGACTTCCACGTCCGTGTCGGCCAGTTTCTCCTCTGCAGTCGCATTGTGGACCCGTACCGCCAGATCACCGCCACCGCGGTTGATGATGTCCTCCATTTTCGACCAGTGGAAGTGCATGGGCGTCACCTGATCGACGTTGACGACGAGAATCTTCTCGGCATAGCTCTTGGCCCCCGTGGGGGTGCCGTTACGCAGGGTGAAGACGAACAAACCGATGCGGTCGAAGTCGCCTTGACCGAAATCGGTGATATCCCAGCCGAGGCGTCGGTCGACGATCTCGCTGGCCTCGGCACCACGCCGGGCCCAATTCTCGGGGGTCCAGTAGGCGAAGGGGGGCAGGTAGAACAGTCGAGACTGCAGGAAGGCGTCGGCGTCGGCCATGATGGCATTGATACGGGAGCGTTTCATCGGCTGCCTCCACCCCGGTAGAGTCGGATCAGTTGCTGCACGCGGCTCTGCATCCGCGTCTTGCCCTCCGCCAGCATATCGGTCCCTTTGTGTGAGCCGAGCACATCGTGGACGTCAACGTCTGCCGGCCATGAGGTCACGCTCTGCCGCACACCGTGGAGAAATTCACCCTTCAATACGGTGCCGACGTTGAATTTGCCGACGCCGGCGGCGATCGCACGCGGCACTTCATCGGGGGGAAAACTCGTACCGCCGTGCATGACAAGGGGCAACGCTACACACGCCCGGATCGCCTCCAGATGTGCCATGTCGACCGGCGCAAGGCTGTCGCGCAGCAGGTGTACGTTGCCCACCGACACGGCGAGGCAGTCGATCCCTGTACGTTGGGCGAATTCTGCCGCCTGCTGCGGATCGGTCAACGACGCCTGCGAGTCATCGACGCCGCCCGCCACGGCGTCGGGCAGGCGCCCCAGTTCAGCCTCGACACTGGCGCCGCGCTCGTGGGCGTACTCGACCAACTGGGTGACCTCGGCGATGGCGTGTTCCCATGACCAGGCCGAAGTGTCCAGCATGACGGCGTTGAAGCCCGCATCGACGGCCCGTCGCGCCTGCGCCAAGGTATGTGCCTCGTTGAACAACAGGGCCGTTGGCACGCGACTGCGTGATGCCAGGGCCAGACCGATGCCGGCCAGGACTTCGACCCCGCCCGCATCGAGCCAGGTGCCTGCAGCCATGGCGCCACCAAAGCCGACAATCACGGGCGCCCCTTCCGCCTCTGCCGCGCCGATCACCGCCTCCAGTGAGTCCACGTCCCAGGCTTCGAAATAGCCGACCCCATAGTTGCCCGCAGCGGCCCGGGCCAGCAACTCCGTCATCGGTGTGATCGGCATCAGACAGCCTCCAGAAAGGTGTTGGCCTCGGCGCGGGAGAACACGCCCGTGGTACAGCCCAGTTTGCTGCATGCAGAGGCGCCGATGGCACTGGCCAGACGCACACAGGCCTGCGTGTCGAGACCATCGATGAGACCGGCGATGAGACCGGCGGCAAAGGCGTCTCCCGCACCGGAACCGTCGACGACATCCACAGCAAACCCTTCGAGGCAAACCACATCCCGTTCATCGGCGATGACTGCGCCCCTGTCACCCAGGGTGACGATGGCCGTGCCGCAGCCCGCCTGCCGCAGCTGCTGTGCCTGCCGCAGCGGATCCGTCTCACCCGTAAGCTGCTGTGCCTCGTCGTTATTCGGCAGAAAGAAATCGACCTGTGGCAGTACCGGTGTCAGGGCAGCCCAGTGCTGGCCACCTTCATTGCCACCTTCGGTCACGACCACATCGAGAATCGTCCATACGCCCTGCTGCCGGGCGAAGGTGAATAACTCCGCCAGCTCGACGGGGTCGAAAGCCGGCAGAATGAGATAACCGCTGACACAGAGGACGCCGGCATGAGCCACAAGTTCTCGTGGGATGTCGGCGACGCGGAAGTCGGCGTTGGCGCCAAAGGTGTGGATGTAGCGTCGGTCTTCCCCCCGTACCGGCAGGATCACGGTCTTGGACGTGCCAGCCACATCGGTGCGTCGAAGGGCGGCCGTATCGACTCCCTTGGTGCCGAGATCTCGCTCGACGAAATCACCGTAGATATCGGTGCCAACAACCCCGGCGACGGCGGCGGCGACGTCGAGCTTCACCAGGCTGGTTGCGGTATTGGCGGCACAGCCACCGGAGTCGATCCAGAAATCGTCCGTCGCCAGCAGTTCCCCGGCGTGGGGCAGGCGCTCGAGGGGGGGCACAAAGACGTCAGCTACGAGCACCCCGGCGCAGACGACGTCAATTGCGGCCATCTCGGTCCATCTCACGGGTCTTCGTCATGGCGAAAATTCTCAAAGAAGTGTTGTGCTTGCACAACATGGAGATGTTTCTTTGGCCGATCAACTCGCAGGGGTCGAATCCGCGCCCGGCTGACACGAGAAAAGGACGGCACTGCTTCATGCTCTACAAGTTCAAGATGCCCGATCTGTCCACCACGGGGGACGAAGTTGACGTCAAGCAGTGGCTGGTGAACGTGGGCGACAGGATCACCCGTGGTCAGGCCATCCTCGAGATTGAAACCGACAAAGCGGTGATGGAAGTGGAGTCACCGGTGGAGGGTGTGCTGCGGGAGTGGGTTGCGCAGCCGGACACAACCGTCGGCGTCGGTACCATCATCGCCCACATCGAAACCGAAAGCCGTTGAGGATGACATTGACGAATCCACCGCAGGCGAAAATCGACATCGACAGCTACGAGGCTGGTTTCCTGCTCGGTCTGTATGAGCGCATGGTGCAGATTCGGGAGTTCGAAGAGGGGGTCAAGTTCCTCTTTCTCGAAGGCACGATGCCGGGGACCATCCATCAGTGCCAGGGACAGGAGGCCTGTGCTGTCGGCGTCTGCACCGCCCTGGAGCCGACGGACTGGATCACCTCGACCTTTCGTGGCCACGGTCATGCCCTGGCCAAGGGGCTGAGCGTCGATGAGATGTTGTTCGAACTTTTCGGCGCCGCCACCGGTTGCGCCGGTGGCAAGGGTGGTTCCATGCACATGGTCAACATGGACAAGGGCATGATCCCCTCCATCGCCATCGTCGCTGGCGGCGTGCCTGTCGCTGCCGGCATGGCTCTGGCCTTCAAGATGCAGCAGACCGGCCAGGTCGCCGCCTGTTTCTTCGGTGATGGCGCCATCGCCGAGGGTGCCTTCCACGAGGGCGTCAACATGGCCGCCATCTGGGATGTGCCGGTGGTGTTCATCTGCGAGAACAACCAGTACGGCGCCTCGACCCACGTATCGAAGGTCATGCGCGCCGCCACCATCGCCGAACGACTGTCCAGCTACGGCATCGACGGCCGGCGCATCGATGGCAATGACGTGATCGCTGTGTATGAGGCGGCGCGCCGCGCCGTCGACGACTGTCGTGCCGGCCGCGGGCCGGCCTTCCTCGAACTGCTGACGTACCGACGTACGGGGCATTCCCGGCGCGACGCCTGTCACTACCAGCCCAAACCGGAACGTGAACAATGGCTCGAGTATGACCCGATCGTGCGCCTCGGCCAGGCTCTGGTCGAGGCAGGACACGCAACCACCGAAGAACTCGATGCAGTCCGTAAACAGATCCTCACATCCTTCGACGACGCTGTGGAACGCGCCAAGACGCAGCCGCAGCCGACCCTCGCCGATCTTACCACCCACGTGCTGGCCTGAATGACAACAACCACGACGCCAAAACGCGTATCGATCGCCGAATCACTGCGCGGCGCGATCACCGAAGAGATGGAACGTGATCCCAAGGTGTTCTGCCTGGGCGAAGACATCGCCGTCCCGGGAGGCTGGGGGGGCGCCTTTACTGTGACCCTTGGTCTGGAGGAGCGCTTCCCGGACCGCATGATCAACACACCGATTGCCGAACTGGGTTTCTTCGGCGTGGGCGTGGGCGCGGCATTGATGGGCATGCGTCCCATCGTCGACGTGCAGTACGGGGACTTCCTCTTCCTGGCGATGGATCAGATCGTCAACAACGCCGCCAAGATGTGTTACATGTCCGGGGGCCAGTGCAAGGTGCCCCTCGTCATGCGGGCGCCAGTGGGGGCCACCGGTCGTGGCAGCCAGCATGCGCAGAATCTGGAGCGCTACTTCATCGGTGTGCCCGGGCTCAAGGTCGTGGCTGTATCCACTGCCTACGATGCCAGGGGGATCCTGAAGGCGGCGGTGCGTGATGACAATCCTGTACTGATCTTCGAGCACAAGCTGCTGTACGGCTCGAAAGGCGCCCGCGCGGAGTCCGGCGCCATCGATGCTTCGAGCGAGATTCCTGAGGGCGACTACGTCCTGCCCCTGGATCAGGCGGCGATTCGTCGTGAAGGGAATGATGTAACGATCGTCGGCTGGCTGCTCACCGCCCATCTGGCGCAGCAGGCGGCGGACCGACTGGCTGACGAAGGGGTGCAGGCAGAGGTGATCGATGCGCGCTCGCTGTCGCCGATCGACTTTGCCACAATCTGTGCCTCCGTCGAAAAAACCGGTCGCCTGGTGATCGTCGAAGAAGGGCCCAAGACCGGCGGCGTGGGCGCTGAAATCGCCGCCGGTGTCACGGAGCGCCTTGGCGATCGTGCCCGGGCCTCGATTCGACGTGTCGCCTCCGCCGATATACCGGTGCCGTTCACGCCCGTGCTGGAGAACGCCTACGTCCCGGACGTGCCACGGATCATGGCGGCCGTCCTGGACATGGTCAAAGGCTGACGGCGGTTCAGTGGCCGAGGCCGGCGGCGGATGCAGCGCACATGCTGGCGAGGCGTTGCCCCTCGGCATTGCCCGCCAGCCACCGTTCATTGACGCGCGTTGGATCGGCATAGTCGTTGCCGGCATGATCAACGCCCCGCGCGAGATATACCTGCTGGCCGCCGCCGGCCGTTGATTTGACCGTGGTCGGCATGTAGCGCATCTGGTAGCCGCAGCGCCGCGCCTTGCCCTGGGTAGCGTCGGAGCCGTGAATGAGATAGGCATCGTGCAGGCTGCATTGATTGGGTTGGAGGATGCAGTCAACCGCCGTCGATTCATCGAACAGATCTGCGGGCACGGTCTGCGTCAGCAGTGCATCGGCGCCATCACTGACTGCCTCATGTGCCCGGTCGGCCTCGCGATGCGAGCCGGGGATCACCCGCATGCAGCCATTGTCCGTCGTCGACGGATCGATCGCCAACCACACGGTAGCCACCTCGATGCGGTTCTCGGCCATCGATTTCCAGTAGGAGCCGTCTTCGTGCCAGGGCACTCTCTTGCCGCCGCCGTCGAGTTTGTTGAAACAGGAACTGGCAAACAGCGCGATGTCCGGGCCGATCAAGGGCTCAATGAGGTCGAGCACCTCCGGGGCCAGCAACCATTCGTTGAGTCTGGGGTCGACGAAGTGGGCGCGATCGATGAGCTCGACGGGTTTGCCCGTGACTTCCTGCCATACTCGCATGTGCATTTCGAAACGCTCTTTGAAGGCGGCAAATCGCTCCGGCGAGAACACGGGCTCCGCAATGATGAGGAAACCCCTGTCCTGATAGTCCTGCACCTGCGTGGCGTTCAATCGCTGTGCCATGGGCTCCTCGAGTGGTTGGCGGAGGGGAAACGCTTGCTGTTCACGTGGAAACCAAATAGTCTCGTCCATATACGCACAACTGTGACACCAACCTCCCCGAGGCGCCCGTAACCGAGGTCATCGATGAAGCTCACCGTACACTACGTGCCGCACACCCATTACGACGCCGAGGTCTTCCTCACCCGGGATGAGACCTTCGAGATCGGCTACTCCGTTGCTCTGGGAGCGCTGGCGGCGATGCGGGCGGACCCGGAATTCAAGTTCGTTCTGGATCAGACCTGCTACATCGGCCCCTTCCTCGAGGCGCACCCCGAGGAGCGGCCCTTTGTCGAGCAGATGATCGCTGCCGGGCGTCTGGAGATCACCTGCGGCATGTACGCCATGCCGGATGTCAACATTCCTTCCGGCGAGTCCTTCATCCGCCAGGTGCTCTCCGGCAAAGGTTGGTGCGAGGAAAACCTCGGGGTCGAAGTGCGCTGCGGCTGGCTGCTGGACACCTTCGGCCAGCACCCGCAGATCCCCCAGTTGATGCGCAAGTGCGGCTTCGATCACAATGTTTTCCAGCGCCTGGGTACGTTCGACGGGCCCACCGAATACTGGTGGCAGGGTTTGGATGGCACGCGGCTGTTCTGCCACTGGATGCGCAGCACCTACTGCGTGCTCTATCCGGCGCCGGGCAACCTGCCCGAGTTCAAGAAGTTCGCCGACCTGCGCCTCGAGCAGCTGAAGAAACACGCTCTGACCCCCCATCTGCTGGCCGTCAGTGGCGCCGATCTGACCCACGTTCAACCCCATGTCACGCAACTTTTCGCGGAGTACAACCGGGCCTTCGATGACGTCGAGTTCCGCATCTCCACGCCCTCGGAGTATTTCGATCTGATCAAAGACAGTCGCGAGTTTCCCCTCCTCGAGGGGGATCTCAATCCCGTCTTCCAGGGCTGCTACAGTGCCCGCATTGCCGTCAAACAGTGGAACCGACAGGTCGAGACCACACTGGCCAATGCCGAACTGGCGGACGCCCTGGCAGTGCAACTGGGAGGGCCCACGCAGGCGGCGGGGCTGGCCCACACCTGGGAAGGTGTGCTCTTCAACCAGTTCCACGACATCATCTGTGGTTCCCATGTGGACAAGGTCTACCTCAACACCATCGACCGTTACAAGGCGGCGGGGACGGCGGCGGCAGACTCTCTGCAGACCTCTCTCGACCACCTCGTCGGGCAGATCGATACTCAGGGGGAAGGCATCCCGCTGGTGGTCTTCAATCCACTCAGTTGGAACCGTGACGACGTGGTGGAGTGCAGTATCGGTTTCTCCGTGCAGGACGTCTTCGAGGTCGAGGTTCGCAACAGTACCGGCGAGCCTGTCGCCAGTGATCTGGTCACCTGCGAACGCTACGCTACGGGGGGCATCAAGCGCGCCACCGTGCTCTTCATCCCCCGCGACGTACCAAGTCTGGGGTACGAGGTCTACCGGGTCGTTGCCACCGACAGGGCGCCAACGACACCGACGCTGCAGACCAACCAGGTCACCTTCATCACCGCCGACGTCCACGTCGATGTGCTGGAGAACGAGTTCTTCCGGGTGGAAATCGACTCGTGGAACGGGGCCATCCGCAGCCTCTATGACAAGCGTGCCCAGTGGGAGGTCATCAACGCTGAGCAGCCCTTCGGCAACACCGTGGTCCGCGAACTCGACAACGGCAACTTCTGGGAGTACAACGGCCACTGCAAAGGGGACGCGCTCTATCCCATGAACCGGGAGCATCCGGTACCGACCGAGGGCGACAGCCGCGCCGCCTTCTCCCACCACTATGGTGGCGACGGACGCGTGAGCCGGGGCCATGCCCGCCTCGACTACCGGGTCAACTTTCCCTTTGGTCGCGGCTCCTTCGCCACGCGCGTACGACTCTACGCCGGCCTGCCGCGCATCGACATCCACACGACGCTGATCAACGAAGACGAACGCGTGCGCTACCGCATGGCCCTGCCCACGAGCCTGCCACAGGGAACCATCACGCAGGAGATTCCCTTCGGTGCCATCGATCGGCCCACGGGCGAGTTTCCCGCGCAGAACTGGATGGACTACAGCGACGCCGACCGGGGTCTGGCTCTGCTCAACCGCGGGTTGCCGGGCAACAACGTGGATCAGGGCGTGATGCTCCTGTCCTTGCTCAAGGCGACGGCGCTGAAGGAGGGCTACGGCGAGTCGGGCGGTTTCAGCAAGAGCACCAAGACGACGGACGGTTACGAACTGGGCGTGACGCACGAATTCGACTACGCCCTGGTGCCGCACCAGGGTGACTGGCGCGATGCCAAGATCTGCCGCAGGGGCATGGAATTCAACCGGCCTCTGCTGGGCCTCAAAGCGACGCGCCACGAGGGCCCGTTGCCGCAGCGTTTCAGCCTGATCGAGGTCGACGGCGACAGCCTGGCCGTGTCGACCGTGCGCGACACACCGGCGGGTATGGTGATCCGCGTGTACGAAACCGAGGGCCGCTCCCAGACGGGGGCGCAATTGCGCTTCGCTTTCCCACTGCAGGAAGCCTGCGAGACCAACCTGATCGAGCAGGAAGCACGCCCCCTGCCGTGTCCCCCGGGAAGTCAGGACCTGACCTTCGATATCACCCCCTTCGAGATCAAAACATTCAGGGTGGTACTGCACCGCAGTCCAGGCTGAATGGCTGTTCGATGAACCATCCGGGAGACGTCATGCTGAAGCTGATGTGCAGACTGTTCGCAGGTGTTGCCGTCGCAATGATGGTTGCCTGCGGTTCGGGAGATCGCACCCTCAATGAGGTCGATCCAGATGTCGTGGCGCAGAAACCCTCATTTGCACAGGTCTATCCGATCTTCCAGCGTGACTGCATCCCGTGCCACACCGGGACAGGAGGGGGCGAAGAGGATGAAGAGGATGAAGAGGATGAGGCGGGGAAGCGGAACCGCACCCTGGGGGTTGAGCCAGGTCTGGAATCGTGTGCGGCCATCATCAACAACCTCGAGGACATTGTCGAGGACGTCTTCATCGACAACAACATGCCGCCAGGGGCATGGCCGCGTCTGACAACCAAGGAAAAACTCACCATCGAGCGATGGATTGACGGGGGCACACAATGCGACTGACTCACGTCCTGGTTGTCGCTGCCACGCTGAGTCTCGCCGCCACCGCACAAGCGACACCCATGTATGCGGCACGGTCGGCGCGAACATGTGAGAACTGCCACGTGGGGCCCAACAAGTGGGAGAATCCGCCCCTTGCCGACCGCAAGTGCAACATGTCCTGCCAGTCCTGCCACGTCGACCCCGCCGGTGGTGGCATGCGCAACACATCCGGCCGCTTCTTCGGTCAGTCGACGCTGCCCATGATCGCCACGAGTCCGCGGCCGACGGATGACTGGGACAGGAATGCCCCCTACTTTGGTCGTCGCGATCGGGCGACTAGTTATGATGCCAATCTCCCTGTTGGTCCCAACACGTTCGCAGAAGCGATGGAAGACTTTGAAGAGCTCAGCCAGGAAATGGCGGACGGCTGGGCCCGGGGCACACCGCAGGGCAAACCGTCCGCCTACGGCCTGCTGCAGGGACGTTACGAACGCCTGAATGCGGACCCGGTGTTACGCGTGGGCGCGGATCTACGTCTCGCCTACCTCGGCTCCCTGATCTTTCCCATGCAGATCGACGTTCCCGTGGCGGTGCATCCGGTGCACCACCTGACGTTCCTGGTCAATACCGGCGTACGCGGCCGCTCCGGCGAATACGCCGAGACATACACCAAGGATCACTCGTTCTACTTCCGCGAAGCCTTTGCCATGCTGCACGAGGCGCCCTATCAGGCCTATATCAAGGCGGGTCGTTTCGTGCCCTCCTTTGGCCTGCGGCTGGATGATCACACATCCCGCATTCGCCGCAGTTTTGAACTCGACGGGGCTCTGGCTGAATCCCGCGTCACGGGTGTCGAAATCGGCGCCATGCCGAACTACCCGTTCCTCAACGCATCGTGGTTCCGCATGGCATCGCGGACCCGCGCCCCCGGTGACTGGGACATCACCGATGTCGACGACGGCTGGGGCAGCGCCATCAACGCCGGGTTTCGCGAACTCAGCTGGAGTGTGGGTGCCAGCGCCATGATCCGGCGCCGGTCCATCGACGAAGGCGGGGACACGTCGACGTACGGTCTCTATGGCGTGTTGAATCCGTGGCGCAATCACCGCAGCCTGCCGCTGACGTACCAGTTCGAGTACGACACCGGCAGTCTGCAGCGCGCCAGTGGTCGCAGCACGGACCAGGTGGCGTTCTATCAGGAGGCCAACTATGTCGCCTGGAACGGCGTGACCCTGCTGCTGGCGCACGACTTCAGTGATCCGGACACGGAGATCATCGACGACGAAGAACATCGGCTGCAGCTGGGGTTGCAGGTGTCACCCTATGCCGGTGTAACCCTGGACGGCCGCTTCCGCCTGCTCATGCCGGCGGTGGGGCAAACCGGCAGCGATCTCTTCGTGCAGATGCACTTTTACCGCTGAATGTGGTTCACCAGCCAAACGCGAGGTCGCTAGAAACAATGACCGATTTCAACCACGAAACAGATGTCGTCTACGGCTATAAAGACGGCATGGCCCTCGTGATGGATGTGTACACCCCCAGAGATCCCCGCGTTGATGCCGGCATTGTCTGGGTCGCCGCCGGGGGCTGGAAGTCCAGTCACGACATGCAGCATGCGCTGGTGCGCCGGGCTGATGGCGCGGCGACAGACAATCT
>ERZ890510.2416-NODE-2416-length-10618-cov-116.619048_pt1 | contig 10618 bp, 10 predicted proteins | sample MGYA00521265_ERZ890510 | MGnify/ENA primary metagenome ERZ890510 (study PRJEB32303, sample SAMEA104408624) | aquatic metagenome | biome: Brackish water; feature: Chemocline; material: water | place: Baltic Sea | collected 2014-10-26T21:54:00 | depth 110 m ...
TCTTATTTTTGCACCATTATTTACGCGCAAAGCTGAATCTGAGACAGAGCCTGATAATACCGATCCTAGCAATCCAGATAAGCCTTCAAAATCAGATAATGACGATGAAGAAGAAATGTGGGATGGTGAAGAGGAGTGGGATGATGATAAGTTCGATACTGAAATGGATAAAATTGACGAAGATTTCCAAGAAATGGATGAAGAATTTGCCGCTTATCTAAAGAAATTAGATGATGAAGATCCTAAAAAAGATAACACTTAAAAGATTTATTCTAATAGTTCAAAAGCGCTAATCACACTCTCTGCCACATCAATAATACGTTTGTTTTTATCCATGGCCATTTTTCGCAGCGATTGGTAGGCCTCATCTTCATTAACTTTTTTGTGCTGCATCAACAAACCTTTAGCTCTTTCAACTGCTTTACGCTCAGATAGTTGGTTGCGAGTAGCATCTAGCTCATCTTTTAATGCTTGGAATTCTCTAAATCTTGCCATGGCAACATCAATAATAGGCTGAACACGCTTCTCTTCAAGTCCATCAACAATATAAGCATTAACACCTGATTTAATAGCAGAGCTTGCCATTTCAGAATTTGACTCTTGAGTAAACATAACAATTGGCTTAGGCTTGGTTCTATTAACATCAGATAAATTAGCAAATACTTCTTCATCTGGAATATCAGCATTAACAATCACCACATCAGCATGCGTCATCTCGTTACTGTCTTGAAGCTGAGCACTACTACTCATTCGGCAGATCACTTCATGACCTTTGTCTTGTAGCGCTCTACGTAACATCGCAGAGCGCCCTGTGTTCTCATCAACTAAGATGATTTTTAGCGCTGTATTCATAAAAATAGGGTCCTAATTTACGAGGTCATACAAGATTTAAAAATGGCTCTATGTACATCACCAATGCTAATAATGCCAGCCAACTTTCCGTTTTGAGTCACTGGAATTCTGCGGTATTGTTTAAGCCACATAATACTTGCAGCTTTCAAACAAGGTATGTCAAGATCAATACTATCTACATCAACAGTCATAATTTCACCAATCTTAACATTCATAGTGTCTTTATAGTTTGCCTCCATATTTTCAAAATCAAAATGAGTATCGCTCATAATGTCTTCTAATTTAGGGAACATGTGTTGAAGGATGTCTTTTTCAGAAATAATTCCAATCAAGTTATTTTCGGCATCTACAACTGGCGCGCCACTAATATGATCCATAATCATCATTAGCGCTATATCCTTGACAGGTTGGTCGGCAGTTACTGTTTTTAAATCTGTTGTCATAATGTTTTGTACAATCATATTTTCTCCTTTTTAATTAAGTATCTATGTTTCTATTCTACATAATTAAACTTGGAATTCATAAGGGATTTATACCAAAAAACCCCGCTATAAGCGAGGTAAAAAATTGATTAAAATCTTAAGGGAATTTATTTTGTAAACTCTGGATATGCCTCCAAACCACATTCAACAATATCCGCTCCAGCGTATTCTTCTTCTTCTGAGATTCTAATACCCATGATTGCTTTTAGGATTAACCATAAAGCCAATGATGTTCCAAATACCCATACAAAGATCGTTCCTGCACCTGCCAACTGGCCTGTGAATGAAACACCTGAGTTTGTTAATGGTACAGCTAATAAGCCCCACAAGCCAACAACACCATGAACTGAAATAGCACCTACTGGATCATCAATCTTAAATACTCTATCAAGCGTTGTAATAGAATAGACAACTATAATGCCGCCAACAGCACCAATAAGAGTTGCCTCTAAAGCAGTTGGCGTATCTGGTCCAGCTGTAATTGCTACAAGACCTGCTAATGCACCATTTAGAGCCATAGTAAGATCTGCCTTACCCCATACTAATTTAACCAGGATTAATGCTGCAATAACACCACCAGCAGCCGCTGCATTAGTATTTAAAAATACCATTGCTACTGCGTTAGCACTTTCTTTACTTGCCATTGCTAATACTGAACCACCATTAAAGCCAAACCAACCCAACCATAGGATGAACGTACCCAAAGTTGCTAATGGCATATTTGCACCTGGGATCGCATTTGATGAACCGTCTTTATTGTATTTACCCTTACGAGCGCCCAATACAATAACACCTGCAAGCGCTGCTGCTGCACCAGCCATATGCACAATACCTGAGCCAGCAAAGTCAGAAAACCCTAAGTCACCTAAAGTGTATAAGCCAAATACTGATGCACCGTTCCATGTCCATGCGCCTTCCATTGGATAAATAACACCCGTGAAAACAACCGCAAAAGCAAAGAATGCAAACAACTTCATACGCTCAGCAACCGCACCTGACACAATCGACATAGCTGTAGCTACAAATACTACCTGGAAGAAGAAGTCAGAAGGAGCTGCATAAGTAGCATCCTTAGCAACTACTTCAATTCCTTCTAGCATAACACCACCACCATACATAACGTCATAACCGTAAATCATATAAGTTGTACAAGCAATTGCATACAAACCAATATTCTTTGTCAGAATTTCTGCTGTATTTTTACTACGTACCATTCCTGCTTCAAGCATTGAAAAGCCTGCCGCCATCCACATAACCAACGCACCCATCATTAAGAAATAAAAAGTGTTAATTGCAAATTGGATTTCTAAAATTGAATTTTCCATGTCGCCTCCTTTATAACGCTTCTGAACCAGTTTCGCCCGTACGAATACGAACCACTTGCTCTAACGTAGTAATAAATATTTTTCCATCACCTATCTTGCCATCCTCAGATTTAGCAGCCAAGCTAATCGCTTCAACCACACCATCTACTTGATCTGCAGAAATTGCAATTTCTAATTTTACTTTGGGTAAAAAATCTACTGCGTATTCCGCACCTCTATAAAGTTCAGTATGTCCTTTTTGACGACCAAAACCTTTTACCTCCGTTGCTGTAACGCCAGAAACACCTATCTGTGATAGCGCCTCTCGCACTTCATCAAGCTTAAATGGCTTAATAATTGCTGTAACTATTTTCATTGTCTTTATCCTCTTTTCTTTAAACAAAAAAAAGCTAGTTATTTCAATTTGCAATACTTACAAATAAAAATAACTAGCTTCAATGCTATTTTTGCATCCACTCCCCCATGAAGCGCGCATAAAAAAACGTCTATTTAAATTCTTTAATTAAAAAAGAACCTAAATAAACGTCTATGTTTGGTGCCAACTTCCCGTCTTTGGAAAGCAACTGCGATTGATTATATCAAAAAAATGCACTTAATTGTCAAATTTTTATCAAAATAAATACTAACAAAACTTACCCTCAAAATTATCCAAGAAATCATCTATCGATAAATAATGACTACCATCACAAGAAAAGTTTAGCCCTATAGAGCCATTCATGATATTTAAACTGGCTGTTTTTAAATACAGATTTTCATCCATAAAACGCAAATATTTAAACTTTTCAAATACAGTTTTAATTTGATCCTGACTGACTTTAGCATTTTCAGGATAATCTTTTTTAGGGTACAAAAGAAGAATATTAGGGTTAATAATTTCATCTAAAACATGAACACGATAATTATAAGGATCATCCAGAGACCAAACCGTAGCCCTAGATGCAGGATAATGAAGCTTCAAGTGAAACACACCTAATTCAGCCAATAATTCTATCGCAATATCATGCACTGTGTCCAAGGACTTGTCCATGGCTGATTCGATACGCTGCTGATTAAATAGATTTGAACGTATTTCAGGATCGCCTTTAATTTGTCGCCAATCTTCATGATTAAAATCTTGCTGAGGTAATGATAGTTTCTCTAAATCAAGGTCAAAAACCAACATACCCATAATCTTATCATTTCGACAAACAGTATGCAAGACACTAATACAGGGCTTTAATGTCGCACTGGAAATATAAGCATCGGAAATATAAATAGGGTGCTCATCATCAATGGCATTAAAAAAAGGTCGATCTGATAAATTCTGCCCTTGAAAGCCATCTGATATTTCTGAGTTGGTAACATTAGCACTCATCTGCACGCCGTTTTTATCCAAAACATAAGCCAAATTGGCGTAGCCATGGCTTTGCATATAAGACAACAATAGTTCGTTTAATTGCTCAGCATCTTGCTCAGCAAGATAATTACCACAAGCTTTTGACAATTGCATTAAACCTTCACCAAGTTGATCTTTTAGAAAGTTTTTTTGTTCAACAATAAGATCTGAAATATTCATAATTTTAATATTCTATTAATTAATAAGCATCAAATAATCTAATTCGCTCATAACTTCAACATTAAACTCTTGTGCGCTTTGAATTTTTTTAGCGCCTACATTTTCTCCAATCACCAAATAATCGGTCTTTCGACTCACGCCACTAGCAACCTTAATACCTAACGCTTTGGCTTGTTTTTTCATACCTTCTCTCGAAGAGTTCATCTTGCCAGTAAATACGATACTCTTGCCAGATAACTCATGAGAAAAATCTGAGTAATCTTTTTGCAAGAATGTTATTTCTAAATTAAATTGATAAGATTTTAATAAATCAAATTCTGGCTTAATAGCAACTAAACCGCTAACAATCATTTTTGCCGTTAACTCGGCAAATCCGTCTATATCAGATATTCTAGATAAATTTAAGCCAAATATTTCTTTTAAAGAATAGGCTTTTAATAAATTTTCACAATTACCTAGCCCCATTCTCGCCATGCCAAATGCTGCTAAAAAACGCCAATCTTCCACCTGTTCCGTATGTGATCTTTTAAGTTGATCAATTAAGTTTTTACTGGTTTTGTCGCCAAAACCCATCACCATTAATGCGCTATGATCTAATAGATAAATTTGTGAAATTTTTCGAATACCATGCTTATATAGCTTTTCAATGGTGGCAATACCAAAGCCATCATTATTAGCTAGTATTTTAAAAAAATATTCCATTTTTCCAATTACTTGCGCAGGGCACAGGTGATGGTTAACACACATTAAGAAGTCAGATTCCCACTCTAGTGGTGTTTGGCAACTTGGACAAAGAGTAGGAATATCAACCGCTACGGATTTTAAAACTTTGTTAATCTTAGGAATCACCAAGCCAGAACGCATAAGCTCAATGACACTGCCAGCGCCCAAGCCTTGCTCTTTGACTAAGCCATAATGATGCCCAGTTGCACGCACAATGGTTGCACCGCTTAGCAAGGTAGGCTCTAATTCTGCAACCGGTGTAATTTTCCCAGTACGCCCTACTTGAGGAGTAACCGACAGAACCTTAACTTGAGCTTTATCTTTGTTTTGCTTAAAAGCAATCTGCCAACGATGAAACTTTCTATTTGCACCCATTTGAGCTTTTAACGCTTCATTAGTAGCTTCAAATACCACGCCATCCACATCAAAATCAACCATGGATAATACATCAGCTACGATCAGCTCAAAGCCATCAATAAGTTCTTTAATCCTACCCTGCCAGGTTGGTAATTGTACAAATGGTACAAATAAAGCAGCTTTTTCGTTAATGGCTTGTTGGGCTTTTCCGTCTAAGGCTTTTTCTTTTATAAGACTGGCTTGAAAATTACGAGGATATTCAAAACTATCGGATAAATGTATTTGAAAATAGCTTTGCTTAATAACAATTTCACCGGCACCCTGTCCACGACTAGAATCATTATAAACTTGGAGTCCGCGGGAAAATACTCTGGAAATATCACTGCCTTTTTTTCCATCTCCACGCGTATATAAGTGCTCACCATCATCAAAGCCTGCAAAGCCATCTAGCTTGGGCGTTGCTTTGAGTTGAATAGATTGAATATCTAGATTGATTTCAATGGCTGATTTTTCGAGGCGCTCAATCCATTTATGAATTTCAAGCCAAGAATAAGCTTTATCGGTAGAAAGCATAGCCTCAGGCAATAGAACTTTCTCCTCAGAAAATCCCCTTCCTTCTGGCTCAACAGATTGCAATAATGCATGCTTTGGAAGTTTTTGCTTTAATACAGGAAGATAAACGAAATCATAATCCTGATCACTAATGATAGGATTACCATCTCGATAAGTGCTATTAGCTAACTCACAAAATCGTGCCAAATCTTGGTTAGATAAATCATCCACCAAGATTTCCTGGCGAATAATTTGATCAACGGTCTGTTGTGACAAAGTCACCTCGGCCCTAATTAGAATTGCTTAGCAACACTTCCCAAGAATTCATAACTAAAGTCAATGGTTGCTTGTTCATTTTCTTCGGAAAGATCATTAAAGTACACTTCTGTTTTTCCAGTATCAATCTGTTTTACGATAATTTGAAATGATTTTTTAATCGCATCATCACCAAACATGCGTGACCAAATACCCTGATCTTCAGTTCTAGCAATACTAATGTAGAAGCTACCTTCTTTAACATCTTTGTCCTCAATATCAGTATTCAGCTGGTCTAGCGCCCAACCCATATTATCCCAAGTGTCGTATTGACCCAATGAGAAAGTTAACTTAGCGTAGCCACCAATACCTTTGGCCACTTCTACAGTCAATGCCTTATCTTCTTGAGCTTGAATGATTTTTTCTCTAGCAACAGCGTGATCACTGCCTAAGAAAGTCATTAATCGATATAGCATCTCTGTTTCAAGTGCCTGGTCCTTTGGGCGAGACTGCCAAATAGTATTCTCCTCATCTTTACCTTTATTGGTTAACACTTCTTCCATAGAGGTTAAAGACAAATAAACTTCTGATTTTTTACCATCAGCCATTGGTTCGATACGAATACGGTACTTATCAACTATAGGTAGCGCATAACGAGCCGCTATAGCCTTTTTTAACATTGAACGAATAATACCTAGAGAACGATCTGGAATTTCAGGCTGATTTTCTAAAAAATCAGTTTCCATCATGCCGATTTTTTTATTAGTTTTTTTAATCGCAAAGCCATTTGACTTAAAGAAGCTCTTTGATAAATTCCAAACTGCTTCTGGCGTTTTATCAACGGATAACCAGCGACGATCTCCAGATTTTTTCACCTCAATATTAGATGGCGTTCTCAAGATACTTGATGCTTCTTTAATAGCCTCATCTTTTTTAGAAAAACTAATCGTGTCTTCCTGAATGTTAGACACATAATTCTCTAACTTAAATGCATTTTGCAAACTAGGTTTGGTTAAATCAGGCGGGATCTCCAATGAAGAAACCGTCTTATTAGAGTAATATTTAATATCTCTTTCACCCAAACTTTGAGTTGCTTCTTGGGTTTTTTCTTCAAAAGAAAAACAACCCACTAAAGATAAAGAAAGTAGCGCCGTTAATGATGTTTTGATCATACTAAATAACTCCCAAATTAGATAAATCTCGCTCTAATATTACTCGAGCTTCTTGTGATAATTTTGTTAATGGTAAACGAATACCGCGCTCGCATTTGCCCATTTTATGCATTGCCCATTTCACCGGTATTGGATTAGACTCAATAAATAAACTTTGATGTAAATTTGTCAACGGCTGATTAATGGATACAGCTACCTCTTTGTTATCTTCAAATGCAGCCTGATAAGCTTTAGCCAAGGCTTCTGGTGCAACATTTGCACTCACAGAAATACCGCCATGACCGCCCATTAAGATAAATTCAATCGCCGTGGCATCATCACCACTATAAAGTAAGAAATCTTCTGGGCACTGATCAATCAATGCACGAGCGACATTCAAATCACCCGTAGCATCTTTAATACCAATAATATTTTTAACAGCTGACAAACGCACCGCCGTTTCTACCGATAAATCCACTGCTGTTCTGCCGGGCACATTATACAAAATTTGATCAATGTCAACTGATTCTGAGATAAGCTTATAGTGCTGATACAAACCTTCTTGAGTTGGCTTGTTGTAATACGGAGTAACTAATAGACAAGCATCTGCACCTATATCTTTCCCAGCTTGCGTTAGTTCAATAGCTTCTGAAGTTGAATTAGCGCCTGTACCGGCAATAATAGGAATTCGGCCTTTTGCAAATTCAACGGTTTTACGCATCACCTCAATATGTTCTTTTTGATTAAGCGTAGCACTTTCACCCGTCGTCCCCATAGAAACGATGGCTTTTGTGCCAGATTTAATATGAAATTCAACCAATGACTCAAGCGAGCTAAAATCCACCGACCCATCTTCAAGCATGGGGGTGATCAAGGCTACCATTGAGCCAGTCAGTAGGTGATTTATACGCATAATAAAAAACAATTAAATATTGCTATGATTATATACGAATTGCTTTTGCTGGACATAAAAAAACCCGCCAATAGTTAAACTAGAGGCGGGTTTTTTAGCTAAATTAAGCTATTTTTTAAAGATCGTAACCTCTCTCTTCATGAGAAACAATATCCAAACCTTGTTGCTCCTCTTCAGCGCTAACTCTTAAGCCGGTTATCATATCAACTACTTTAAGAATGATATAAGTAGCAACTGCCGTATAAGCAAAGGTTGCAATAACACCGATTGCCTGAATTTCAAGTTGTGACATAATAGTCATACCTTCTGCCAAACCTTGGCCAGAGAAAATACCTAGCTGATCAGAGGCAAAAACTGCTGCCATTAGCGTACCGATAACACCACCCACACCGTGTACTGGAAATACATCCAACGAATCGTCAATTTTCCATTTTTGCTTAATCAAAATAACAGCATTAAAACAAACAATACCTGCCACAATACCAATAACCAAAGCGCCTGCAGGACCAACAAAGCCAGAAGCTGGTGTGATTGTGCCTAAACCAGCAATTAAACCTGTGACAGCGCCTAGTGCCGTTGGCTTACCAAACTTAACCCACTCGTAAAACATCCAAGTGATCGCACCTGCTGCTGCTGAAATATGTGTAACTAGCATAGCCATAGCTGCATCACCATTAGCTGCTAAGGCAGAGCCGCCATTAAAACCAAACCAGCCAACCCAAAGCATCGCTGCACCTGTGATTGTCATGGTCATGTTATGCGGTGGCATTGGTTTTTTTGGGAAACCGTTACGAGGGCCAATAACAATCGCTGCGACCAAAGCAGCAACACCAGCTGTAATATGAACAACCGTACCGCCGGCAAAATCTAATAAGCCCATCTCACCTAACCAGCCGCCACCCCATACCCAATGGGTAATTGGAGCATAAACTACAACCAACCAAATCGAGCTAAATAGTAGCACTGCGGAGAACTTCATTCTTTCAGCAAAGCCACCTACAATTAACGCTGGAGTGATAATTGCAAAAGTCATTTGGAAAAGTACAAACAAACTTTCAGGGATATCACCACTTAGCGAGCCCTCCATAACACCTGCCAACATAAACTTAGATAAACTACCAAAATATTCATTACCAGGTGCAAAAGCAATACTATAGCCAGCAACTAACCAAAGTATTGAAACAATGCCGGCAATCGAAAAACACTGCATCAAAATTGATAGGATATTTTTACTACGAACCAAGCCGCCATAAAACAAAGCCAAACCTGGCAATGTCATCAACAAAACTAATGCCGTTGAGGTTAGAATCCATGATGTATTTGCACCATTTAAACCTTCTGCGAACACAACCATTGGCATTAAAGCCAATAAACTTAATAATTTTTTCATTTTTTACTCCTTAAAGTGCGTCTAGATCCGTCTCACCAGTACGAATGCGGATAACTTTATCTAAATTAGTTACAAAAATTTTGCCATCACCAACTTTGCCTGAATTGGCAACGTTACTAATGGTGTCAATAACAACATCAAGTTTTGATGCAGGTATTGCCAACTCTAATTTAATTTTTGGTAAAAAATCTACTTGATATTCAGCGCCACGATATAACTCGGTGTGCCCTTTTTGACGACCGAAGCCTTTAACTTCGGTGACTGTAATGCCAGATATACCCACTTCTGAAAGTGCTTCTCTAACATCATCTAATTTATGCGGTCGTAGAATTGCCGTTACAAATTTCATACTTCTCTCCTTTGATAATTGCAAATACTACTATTTGCAATTAGAAATAAACCCTTCATGGGCAACTTGTTAGCAACAATGCTTGATTACAAAACTCTACGCCGTTGTAGAATAATGCAGTTATTATAATTTTTTTTGCTAAAAAAGCAAATAAGTGCTATTTTTTAATGAGATCTTGACGCTTCTCTTTAGTGCTTTTAAGTGACTGATCTTCTCGCCAAGCATCAATATTAGCTTGATGCCCACTGAGTAAAACATCTGGTACTTGCTGGCCATCAATAATTTCTGGACGAGTATAATGCGGATAATCAAGCAAGCCGTTGGAAAATGAATCATTAAGGGATTCTGCGTTGCCCAAAACGCCGGGCACATGCCTACTAACACTGTCAATCAAAACCATGGCAGCCAGCTCGCCCCCACTAATCACATAATCACCAATGGACACTTCCAAGTCTACGTCATGCTCAATTACACGCTCATCAATCCCCTCATAGCGCCCACATAATAATGTGACGGATTCAAGTTTGGAGATTTCAATGGCCAGCTGATGGGTAAGTTTCTGACCTTGAGGTGATAAGTAAATAACTTGAGAATTTGGATTTTTTTGTTTTATTTGCTCAATACAGCTACGAATAGGCTTAACCTGCATCACCATACCAGCGCCACCACCATAAGATTTATCATCAACATTGCGATACTTGTTGTCAGAAAAAT